>ULOG01006374.1_pt1 | contig 28366 bp, 22 predicted proteins | sample 1952401 | NCBI WGS metagenome assembly ULOG01 (sample SAMEA4835598, study PRJEB28245) | human gut metagenome | biome: gut microbiome; material: fecal sample | place: Denmark | collected 2008
GTGTCAGTTGAATCGTGGCCGCATTAAACGACTTTTAGGATACTACGCGCGGCGGCTTCATCAACAATTCCTTTGGCACCAACATTCGCGTCAATCGCGGCGAAGACGTGACGTCGGTTGGTCCCGATGGTGGCAACACGACCACTCACTTCCCGACGGATACCGTTTCTCAGACCGAGTACGAATACTTCCTCTTCATGAAGGACGCCGAAGCGCGTAAGAATTCTGATAGCCAGTGGAACGGCAAGTCCTTTGTTGACGCGGCGTATGATGCTGTTTCTAACAAGAAGGTTGTTCAGGTCTTTACGACCGGCAACCGCGACTTCGCCCAGCCGTTCTATCGTCCGCTCTATCCGTATTTCAATCCTGATGCCGAAAAGTTCTGGATTGCCGTTGCCGGCATGAAGCAGAACGGCAGCAAGTACGAGCTCGAATCTGTGTTCAACGAAGCCGGCAACGCCAAGTGGTGGACTGTCGCTGCTCCGTCCCGCAACATCTACTCCTCCAAGGTTGACGTCAACACCGGCGCTCCGCTTTGGGGCAACAGCTCCGGTACCTCCATGGCTGCGCCGCACGTGACGGGCGCCCTGGCTGTCCTCATGGACCGCTATGACCAGATGGATGCGCTTCAGGTGCGCGACGTCATGCTCACGACCGCAAGCCACACGAATCCTGATGGTTCGAAGTTTGAAGGCTGGACGGCAGGTGAAGGTCAGGTCGACGTTCGCTACGGTTGGGGTATGCCCGATCTCGACAAGGGCATGTATGGTCCGGGTCAGTTCCTTGGCAACTTCGTCTACAACATGCAGGGCGACAGCTATGACGTTTGGTCCAACGACATTTCCAACGAAGCTCTGAAGCAGCGCGAAAAGGAAGACAAGGCGTGGCTTGCTGCTGTTCAAAAGTGGGAAGATGCCGGCAAGCCTTCCAAGCTTGGTAATGGCTTCACCAAGGAAGAAAAGGAACTCATCGGCGATCTGATGCTGAATTCCGAATATGACATTATCGGCATCGAGGACCAGACCATCGACGAGAATAAGGCCAAGGAATGGCGCGAAGCCTATTACCAGAAGCGTAAGAATGCGATTCAAATTCGCGTTTACAAGGGCTCTCTTACCAAGGACGGTACGGGTACGCTCGTCATGACCGGCGACAACTCCTACGAGGGTGAAACCAAGGTTGAAGGTGGCACGCTGCTCGCTTTTGCCGAATCCATCGGCACCGACAACACGGTTTCTGTGGGCGCGCATGGTACCTTTGGCGTTCTCTCGAGCTACAACGACCAGTTCACGAAGAAGGGGCACCTTTACAGCACGGATGCCCAGAAGGGTGAGCTCAAGATTGAGATCGCTGAAGGCGGCACGCTTGCCATCGACGCGACTTCCAATGTCGTCGTCAATTCTGTCTATTTCAGGGGCAACAAGAAGTTCGCGATCACGCTTGAAGGTGCTGACGCTGGCAAGCTGGTCGAAGCTTGGAACGGTGAAAAGGGCGCTCTGACGGGTTCTTTCAAGGCCGAGCAGACGAATGATTTGTTTGGCGAACAGGCTCAGGACCTTACCCAGAATGTCGAATCCCAGTACGTCTTCTTCGAACTCGACAAGGCTGAAGGCAAGGGCAATCTGGCCACCGTCTCCATGAAGAAGAAGGAGGGCGTCACGTTCGAACAGTTCGCCGGCACTGCCAACGAACAGAAGATCGCTGCTGCCATTGAGGCTTCCGGCAACAAGCTCACGGGTGAAATCCTTTCTGCTAAGACTGAACAGGAAATCTCTGACACGTACCGCACCCTTGACGATGACTTCTACGCCACGGCCCGCAATGCTCTCGTCGTGAACGCCACCGCCGTGTCCCGCACGGTCATGGATCAGGCTCGCGGCATGGGTGAAGGCCGCTCCGCCGAAGTTGACAACGGTCGCGCCCGCATCTGGGCTGCCGGCATCGGTCACTGGGGCGAAGCTGAAGGCACGAAGAGTACGATGGACGTTGACTTCCGCACCGGCTTCCTCGGTGCTGAAGCTCTTGTCCTCGACAACACCAAGGTTGGTGCCTTCTTCGGCTACGGTACGACGGACTACAAGTCCGGCCTCAACAAGATCGACGGTGAAGACAAGCACTTCGGCGTCTACGGTCTGACGGACATCGGCAACGTGACGATGACCTACGGCGTGGCTTACACCGACGAAGATCGTGACACGGTTCGCGTCATGAACACCAATGTCAACCAGCACAGCGAAAACGCCTCTGTCCTTCAGGGCTTCGTTGAAGGTGCGTACAACTTCGACCTGAGCGTTGCGAAGGTCTCCCCGTACGTCGGCTTCACCTGGGCCCGTGTCGAAACGGATGCCGTGGTTGACAACGCCATCGGCCACAGCTTCAAGACCGATGAGATCAAGGACGACATCCAGATCGCTACGCTCGGTGTTCGTACCGCTGTTCCGTTCGCCATGGGCAACATGCCGGTCGCTCTGACGGCCGATCTCGGCTGGTCTCACTACTTCGGTGACACCGAAGGTCTCGTGAACGTCCAGATGGGCGAGGGCGGCAAGTTCGCCGCGATCGAAGGTTCTGAACTCAAGGATCAGGCCAACCTCGGTCTCGGCATCGTCGGTCAGGTTGCGAAGCACGCCACGGTTGGTGTCTCCTACTCCGGTTCCTGGGGCAGCGACATCAACACGCACGGAATCTTCGCCAACGTCCGCTTCAACTTTTAAGCCTTCGGGTTTTGAAGCAGGTGACATCACCTGCGGATGACTGAAAACGGCCTGCAGTTCTTCGGAGCTGCAGGCCGTTGTTATATTCTGATCAGTCGCTGCGAGGCCCGGCCCTATTGCTTGACGTAGGGGCCTTCACCGTGTCCTGACCTCAATGCCCATCTCAACACAGAGAGTCCAACCGTTCCGCTGAGCGAGAACGACGTTCTAAAAAGGGGAGCAACAGTCAGGTCGACACGATCAGCCATGGAGAGATGTCTGCTAGAGACGGCTTTTGTCCTGCGAAGCCGCCACCAGACTTCAAACTCCCGTCTTGTTGTCGGGGATATGGAGGGCACCCGAGACGACGGCGAAAGAAGGCGGCCTGCGGGATTTTCCGTGCGACAGATGTTGACGCACGAGGTCCTCATAATGAACTCATCAGGAATCGGGAAGAAAGAGAGGGAGTGTCTCGGAAGATAATGTCTGACGAGGATGGAATCAATCGGCGGCAGCTTTCCTCAAGTCAGCCACTGTCCACTGCTTCAGGGAGTAGAGTTTCATCAAGGAGTTCGTGAATGCAGGATTTCAACAAGGAATGTGCGGCCTCGTCCGACAAGGGCAGTGAACCTGTCGTCCTTTGCTCGAAGATGGTGAGGATTGCCGCTGCGTTCCTTAAGGAGACGGATCCGGAAGGCTATGAGATGCTCTGCGAAGGCCTTGCAAAGGCCAATCCCGACTCGATCGCCTTCATCAACGAGCACCTCCTCAAGGGGGGAACTGATGACGCAGAGCAGGCTGATTGGGACCTTCCGTCCCTCATCATCGGGCATAGGCTGGCGGTCGCATCCGGACGCTGTGCGATCATCGAGCCCGGGGCCGAGGAGAGTCCGCGGGGATGGCGCATCAGAGTGAAGAAGGGGGACAGAGAAAAAGTCACGAAGGTCTGGGACCGGTTCTCTGCCAGCGACATGAGGCATGACATCAAGCTGCCGAGCGTTGCACGTCTGAGCGAAAAGGAGCGGGCGCTGCTCGGATCTTCAGCCGAGCCCGCAACGGTGCGCCTGGAACTCGAGCCGAACCCCCATCTGGTCCTGAACGTGGTGGGCGCTTTGGCGGAAGATTTGGGTTTGACCCATTGGTCTCCGTCTATGGGAATCATCAGCATCGTGAATGGGACCGTAAAGACCGTGTGGGTCGATACGGAAATTGAAGAGATTGACGGCGAACTTCATTACGAGCTCAGCATTGAGGCACTCATGAAGATCATGGCGATCGACGATGCCTGGCTCACGACGTCCGTAGTGCCGGGAGCGTGGTATTCCCGGGTCCCGTCTGTCGACGGCACCAGAGTTCCCGTGGCCTGGAGCATGATGGCGCACAACACCGTTGAGGTGCCGATGCCGGCCACGGTCTACGCGGCCCTCAACAGAAGAATTCCGTGGTTCGGCGTTGACGACGCGGAGAGGTGGATCATCCGGATGTTGCGCGAGGGCCAAAGTGTGCCATGCTGACGGCAGGGGCGGTGGAAGTAGGGCGACAACATCCAGCCCTGCCGGGCGATTACGGCTGGCGCCATCCATCAGCTGCTGCGCGCCAGGGCAGGCGAATCTCGGGTTTCGTCCTTCACGCCGCATGATCTTCGCCGAACCTTTGCGACGCGGCTCCTTGAGTCCGGCGCCGACATCAACACCGTGCGGCAGGCGATGGGACATTCGTCCGTCGTGACGACCCGACGCTACGACAAGCGTGATGAGCATCTGGTGGAGGAAGCAACGAGGAAGGTGGCGCTTTGAGCGAAGCGGGCGCTCCAGGATTGACTCTGGCAAAATATCGGCAGCAGGGATCGCTTGCAAACGCCATTCTGAAATCCACCCCACTCTCCGGCAAGGCTCACGAAATTTTCGATGACGAGCCTTCGGCATCGGAAGGGGTCCCCGCAAGGGGTTCAAAAACGACAAAGCCCAGTGCTACCAACACCGGGCTTAGTCTTTAGAAAGGAAAGTAGGATGTGTGCTGCATTCTTTTCCTTGTAAGGAAGTTTAGCACAGGCAAACTTCGTTAGGAACGGCGACATTGTTCTCAATGTTGCGATGACCGGCGGAGGCGTTGATTGGCTGGGGCTTTTGGGCCTCGCCATCATTATCGGCGTTGTCTGGGTGATTGCTTCCCGCAAGCGTTAATGGCTTCTTAGCCAACGGAAACGGGGTCTCCGAAAGGGGACCCCGCTTGCGCATGAGGCATCGCCTCATCCTCTCTGGCACACAATCGTCAGAAGCCGTATCTCACGCCATTTCTTCAGTCGCCTAAGGGAAAGACCTTAGATCGGGCGATGTGGATCATTGACCCAAGGACAGATTTGCCGTTCTAAAGCGTCCGAGGCCCCCACAAACGGCTGTTTGTTTGCGATAATCACGCCAACATTTGCGGACGACCCCGTTCAGGCGAATCTCACGACGCCATGCGTCCGCGACTCAGATCTTCAACTTCCATACAAGAGTACAGCAAAAATGGGCGGCTTCTTCGGCGCTGTATCCAAGCGCGACATCGTTCTCGACACCTTCTTCGGCGTCGACTACCACTCCCACCTCGGCACCAAGTTCGGCGGCATGACGATCTACCACCCTGAGAAGGGTTTCCAGCGTCAGATCCACAACATCACGAACACACCGTTCCGCACCCGCTTCGAGCCGGACATTGCGGACATGAAGGGCAACTGCGGCATCGGCTGCATTTCGGACGACGATCCGCAGCCTCTGCTCCTTAGGTCCCATCTCGGCCTCTTTGCGATCACGACGGTCGGCATCATCAACAATGCCGACGACCTGATCGAGCGCTACTTCAGCAACAACAATTCCCAGTTCCTCGCGATGGGCTCGGGCAAGGTGAACTCCACCGAACTCGTCGGCGCGCTCATCAACCGCAAGCAGTCTATCGTCGAGGGCATTCGCTACGCCCAGGACATTATTCAGGGCTCCGAAACGATCATGCTCCTGCAGCCCGACGGCATCATCGTCGCCCGCGACAAGCTCGGTCGTCTGCCGGTTCTCATCGGCAAGGATGAAAACGGCTACTGCGTCTCGTTCGAGAGCTTCGTCTACCACAAGCTCGGCTACGAGGACCACTATGAGCTCGGACCTCAGGAAATCGTCAAGATCACGCCCGAGGGCATCGAGGTTCTCTCGCCCGCTGCCGAGAAGATGCGTCTGTGCGCCTTCCTCTGGACGTACTACGGTTATCCGAACTCCAACTACGAAGGCAAGAACGTCGAGGTGATGCGCTACCGCAACGGCGAGATCATGGCCCGCAACGCCATGGCCGACGGCACGGCTCCCGACGTCGACTACGTGGCGGGTGTTCCCGACTCCGGCCTTCCGCACGGCATCGGCTACGCCAATGAAAGCGGCAAGAAGTTCGCGCGTCCCTTCATCAAGTACACGCCGACCTGGTCCCGCTCCTTCATGCCCGCAAACCAGCAGATCCGCAATCAGGTCGCCAAGATGAAGCAGATTCCGGTCCCCGAACTCATCAAGGACAAGAAGCTTCTTCTCATCGACGACTCCATCGTGCGCGGCACGCAGCTTCGTGAAACGGTCGACTTCCTCTACAAGTCCGGCGCGAAGGAAGTGCACATGCGCTCCGCCTGCCCGCCGATCATGTACAGCTGCAAGTACCTGAACTTCTCCCGCGGCAACTCCGACATGGAGCTCCTCGCCCGTCGCGTCATTCAGGAGCTTGAAGGCGACGAGGGTCACAAGCACCTCGCCGAGTACGCCGACGCCAAGACCGAGCGCGGCCAGTGCATGCTCAAGTCCATCTGCGACAAGATGGGCTTCGACTCGCTCGGCTTCCAGTCCGTCGAAGGCCTCATCGAAGCCATCGGCCTTGACCCCGAGAAGCTCTGCACGTACTGCTGGACCGGGAAGGAATAATCCGCTGATCCTGCATCCGGTGCATCCGCATTGAGAGGGGCCTGCCCGCGGCAACCGCCGTCGGCAGGCCCTTTCGCATAGGCGGAAAACACTCGGTAGAACTACGGAGTGAGGCGACCTCAATCCGGCCTCAGGAGAGGGGAGAAGAGGGTGCGCAGGGGTTCTCGGCCTTCAAACGGCTGCAGTTGAGGGAAAATACCACAGGCTGTTTGTAAAAAATCATGACACGGCGCATGGAATTTCGGAGAACCCTCTCTCGGACGGAATTCGAGGCATTTTAAAGCTCGCGGACTAAGGTACCTTTCGGGTACTGTTGCTCAGCAAACACTACAAATGCCTGTGCCACGCGCATTTTCAAAATGATCAGCCTCCTGTGAACGTCAGCTATGTTAAATCGAAACCGATTTGAGGCCGCACCGCCGGGAATCATGTGAAATGCAGGGGATTTCCTGGGACTGACGGGCCGTTCAGGAATGGAGGCCCAGACGAGAAGCATTTGCAGGCGAGTCGTTTTGGAAAACATTACAATTCGTCTGGGTGACACCCCCAAGCATATTTTCCCGCAGGTACAATTGGGATGTCACCTTAACGTGACAGGCGGACCACAACACAGACGTTCCACAGGACCGGAACGGAAAGCGTCGCCGAAAGAGGGTGCCCGGACGGGCAGCCCGTCCCCAAGAATAAAGAGAAGGACTACCGCAATGAACAAGAAGGAAATCGCGCAGGCTGTCGCAGAACGCCTCGTGCTCTCGCCCTCCCTCGTAGAGGGCATCGTTGATGCCGTGCATGAAGAGATCGTCGAGGCCATGGCCCGCGGCGAACGCGTCACGTTCTGGAACTTCGGCCGCTGGGAATTGAAGCCCCCCGCCGCTCGCGTCGGTCGTGAATTCAAGACCGGCAAGTCCGTCGTGATTCCGGAACGCAACAAGGTCTGCTTCACCGCCAGCCCGAACCTCGTTGCGGCCGTCGAAGACGCAATGAAGACGCTCTGACGCTCAGGCACCAGAGAGACAAAAGGGGACGCCGTCCGAAATGGATGCCGTCCCTTTTTTGCGCACGCAGGCTTCGCTGCGGAGCGGCGTCCGCCCGTCTAGTCAAAACACCTTATGTTTATTTTTCGAAATGTGTGCTTATAATACGAAAGTTTGCACAGACGATTCGTCCTTAGGAGGAACCCTTACGACTCTTTGAGCGCGAGGCGTTTTGTCCGGAAAGCCGAAGGACGAGGCGCCTGTGCGTGTAGATTCAACGTGTTTGAGGAGTAAGGAAAAATGGGTTATTTCCCGCAGTGGAAGCTCAAGGAAAAGGGCGTGGTGGCCCCTGACGAGCGTCTTCCCACCGGCCAGACGGTGGCGATGGGCGTTCAGCACGTGGTGGCCATGTTCGGCTCCACCATTCTCGCCCCGATTCTCATGGGCTTTGACCCCAACATGGCGGTTTTGATGAGCGGCATCGGCACGCTCATTTTTTTCGCCATCGTGGGCGGCAGGGTGCCGAGCTATCTGGGTTCATCCTTTGCGTTCATCGGCGTGGTGATCGCAGCGACGGGCTACGTTGCGGGCTCGGGCCTCAACGGCAACATTCCCGTTGCGTTGGGCGGTATCGTGGTCTGCGGTCTCGTCTACTGTGTCGTGGGCCTCATCGTGATGCTTACGGGCGTTAAGTGGATTGAAAAGCTGATGCCTCCCGTCGTGACGGGGGCGGTCGTCGCCGTGATCGGCCTCAACCTCGCCCCGACGGCCTGCCGTTCGGTGGGTCCGACGGACTTCGACGCCTGGATGGCCGTCGTCACCTTCATGTGCGTGGGCGGCGTTGCCGTGTGGACGCGCGGCTTCATCCAGAAGCTCCTAATCCTCATCGGCCTCGTGATCGCGTACTTCATCTACGCGGTGCTCGCCAACGGCTTCGGCATGGGCAAGCCAATCGACTTCTCGATCATCTCCAACGCCGCCTGGTTCGGCGTTCCGACGGTTCACACGCCGGTCTTCGAGATGCACGCCATCGCGCTCATCGTTCCGGTCGTGATCATTCTCGTTGCCGAGAACCTCGGCCACGTGAAGGCCGTGACCGCCATGACGGGCCGCAACCTTGACCCGTACATGGGCCGTGCGTTCCTCGGCGACGGCATCGCGACGATGCTCTCGGGCTCCTTCGGCGGCACGGGCGTGACGACCTACGGTGAAAACATCGGCGTGATGGCCGCCACGCGCGTCTACTCCACGCTGCTCTTCCCGGTCGCCGCGATCTTCGCGATCATCCTCGGCTTCTCCCCGAAGTTCGGCGCTGTGATCCAGACGATTCCGCAGCCCGTCCTCGGCGGCACCTCGATCGTGGTCTTCGGCCTCATCGCCGTGGCCGGCGCTCGCGTCTGGGTCGTCAACAAAGTCGACTTCGGCAACAGCCGCAACCTGATCGTGGCTGCCGTCACGCTGATTCTCGGCGGCGGCGACTTTACCCTCAACCTCGGCTTCTTCAGCCTCGGCGGCATCGGTACCGCGACCTTCGGCGCGATCATCCTCAACGCCGTCATGTCGCTCGGCGAACCCAAGGAGGAAAAGGCCTCGGGCGAGCCCATCGAGCTTGACCGCAAGGCCTGACGCCTGATCTGACTTCAAGTCCCGAACGGGGCTGCTTCTCAAGGGAGCGGCCCCGTTTTTCGTTAATGGCAAAGGAGAGCAGGTTGGGAAGGGAGGCGGCAAAGTCGGGCCGTCTGAAACCTGCAAGTCGTCAAAAGATCACTCAAGGCCCAGAAACGATGGACGATCGCGTGCGCAGGCTGCTTTATCTGGGCCTCACCAGGGCGTCCGCACGCATCGAGTTTGTCGTGAGCGCTCAGGCGATGGCCGCGCTTAACGCAGCGGCAGGCTGACCGCCGGAAGTCCGCAGGTCGCCTGAGGCCCGAAGAATGATGGAAAAGAGAAGGGGACCCGTTGTTGATGGATCCCCTTTGTGTTCTCAGGTCCCTTGCGACAAGGGACTCAAGTCGAAAGATCAGCGGTGGTTGCGGCCGTGCCTGGCCTTGGGCTGGGCAGCGGGAGCGGCCTCAGCGGCAGGCTCTTCAGCCTTTTCGGACTCTTCGCACTTGCTTTCGGCGTCGTCCTCGCACTTGCAGTCGCAGTCACACTTGCATTCGGCTTCGCAATCACATTCGCATTCCGCGGGTTCTTCTTCCTCGAAGTCCTCGGCGGTGGCTTCCTCGACGTCTTCGTCCTTGCCGTCGTGCGTGTCGAGGCTTTCGACGAGGGCGAGAAGAGCCTGAGCCTCTTCCTCGGTGAGATGAATGTCGGCTTCGATGTTGGAGCCGAGGGAGCGGTTTTCAATTTCAGCCGTGACGTGCAGGGCTGCGTTGATCACCGCCTGGGCCGCGAAGGACTTCACGGACGTACCGGTGAGAGTGGCGGCAAGTTTCACGATGTCGTAGGAGACGGCGGGCAGCTTGATCTTGATGCGGTTCTTATCGTTGTCGGACATGACCTTTACCTCCGGAGGCCAACACTTTGAAAAATGCTGAACGGGGCGTGAGAACCACGCCGACGCTCATGACAACTATAATAACTTGATTTAATGAAATTTGCGCGGCAAAAGTGTGAACGTTGGTCAGGAACTTCCCCTGAACCACGGTCGTTTTGGGCTGTCGGCCCCCTTGAGGCTGCCTCTGCGCGAAGCGAGGGGTGTTCAATGGGACCCGAGCGAGTTCAAAATGAATTTCATCGCACCGGGCACGCACAGGACTGAACGAGCGCTACAAAAGGAGAAGACCTTGCCGGAAGGAACTACAAGGGGCCCGCGGACCGTCGCTGGCCGCGTCCGCACTCTGCTGCTTCTGGCAGCCTGCGCCTCGATGCTCGGCGGCTGTGCCGTCGGAAGCGGCGAGGTGCGTGACCTCTCGACCGAGAAGGCCGCGAGGCTCATCATCGACGGCCGGACCACCATGGCGCAGATCGATGCGGAGCTCGGCGAACCCGACTATGAAATCCACATGGGCCACGAGATCGTTCGCCACTACAGCTGGATGAGGGGACGCCCCTCTGCCAAGAACTTCATACCTTTCAACCCGATCTCGGAATTTCCTATCACGCAGAAGAACCTGCGCATCTGGTTCGACAAGACTGGCGTCGTGAAGCGGCATGAATTCACGGGCGTCTTCTACATCTACCGCGCGCCACTTGTCGGCACGGACGCGCCACACAGCTTCAGGCCGCTCACGCCCGCCGAGCTCGATCATTTCTCGGAGTAGCAAGGATGACGATTGACTTCAACCGCAGAACGCTCGGAAAGGCCGCGGCCATTCTCAGCGCCTCTCTCGGAGCTCCGATGCTCGCAGGCTGCAGCGGTCCCCAACAACACGCCGACAACCGCATGATGCCGGGCACTGTCTTCACCCCGGAGGCGCTCAAGGCAACGGCCCAAGGGAAGACCTACGTGCGCGACTTCGTCGCCGTCTACGGCCGGCCCCTTCGCCGCATGAACGACCACGTGCGCCATCCCGACCAGAAGGGCTACGTGTGGGAATGGGTGGCGACGAGGCCGTCGTTTTGCAGCAATCTCAATGACCGCCCCTACATGACGCCCACCGTCAAGAAGGAAATCCACGTCTGGCGACGCAACAGCGATGCTGTCGTCACCGACGTAGAGGTGGTCGGGACCTTCTACGTCCAAGTGAAGCACAAGATGCTTCCACTCGTCATCACCGACATCCGACCGCTCACCCGAGACGAACTCACCGCTTCGCGCGTGCCCGCGGGGCCGGGAGAGAATCCGCGCGAAATCGAGCTCTGGTACCAGAGCCAAGGCCGATAAGCTCACTTGAATAGAATTCCCTTTGGGGAACTCTATTCAAAAAAAACAGGACAAATTGAAAGGGGAGGCGCTTTATCCCAGACGTCGAAGGTCGAAGTCCGAAGAACGCACTGTCTCGCTTTTGCAACACGTGCCTTGCGGCTCCATCCCTGCGGGACGGGCGCTTAGAGGAGAACGATTGTTCAGGACAAGGCATCATCCGCCATGAAAAGAGGGCCTGCCCTCGGAATGGAGAGACAGGCCCTTCGAAAGCGCTCAGGAAGTTCCCCAAAGGAGAAGAAGAACGCGCGTCAACCGATGGTAAGGACCATGCGGGGCGTGCCGTCGGGGCTTCCGAGTTCGGCGGGATCACGATCCTCGGGCGCGAAGACGAGCTCGCAGATGCCGCCCGGGAGCCTCACGGCGAGGATGTCGAGGCCTTCATCTTCATTGACCACGCGCGTGAGGTCAAGGTCGAGCGCGAGGATGCAGGCGGCGCAAAGCCCGCCGATGTCGAGGTCGGCATCCTGGTCCTCGATGCAGTCAAGCATTTCGCAGAGGGCATCCATGGCCTCGTTGGGCTCGCCCGACCACATGGCTCGCATGAGTTCGCGCGTGGGCGTCATCCAGTCGGCTCCTTCGCTCATCACGAACCTGAGCGCCAGGACGGCCAGCAGGCGAACGCCCCAGACGGAGGCGTAATCGTAGAGCCTCACATCGTCAGGCTGCTCGTCCGCAGCCCCGGCGGGAAGCGGCGTCCAGAAGCCGAGCGTCACCATCGCCTCGACAAGAAGGTCGAGCCTATCCTTGCCGAAAACAGCGGGGATTTCCTGAAAGAGCGCCATGCGCTTCAGATCCATCAAGCCTGCGTTTTGGAGTCGCTCGAGGAAGCGGGGCGTGAGCGCGCCGGACACGGGCGGGAGGATCCCGGCCTTCCCTTGGCGAACCCATTGAAGAATGTACGGTTCGACGTAGCGTGCGCCGAGTGCGGCATGGCGGTCCAGCTCCATCATGACGAGGTCGGGAACCATTGTCCTTTCCTCGGAGATGCGGGCAAGGTCCGCGCCGTAGAGAAGGCCGACCTGCTCATGGGAGATCGTGAAGAGCTCCTCGGTCTCGTGAGGCGCAAGAGGCTCGGCGTTCTCAAACGCTTCGCGGCAGATGTCCTTTGTGAGGCTCGTGAGGCCCGTCACGATGAAATGATGTCCATGTGTCGCGGCGATGCGTGCAAGCCCGCGCACGATGATCCCGCGCATTGCCTCTCGCTCCTCCTCGTCGTCCCAGGCCGCAAGGTCGGGAACGTCGATGTCGGAAAGGAAGAGGCAGGGCGCTTCCGGATTGGCAAACTCATCAAAAAAGGCTTCGAGTTCGGCCGTATCCCCAATTTCACTCAGCTTGACGTGCCTAAGATTGAGCCCGATCTCGGCCGCGCAGCGCTGCGGATCGATGGGGAGCCAGTCGGCGCAGCCGATGCCCCAGCGGATGCCGCCTTTTTCCAGGATGCGGATGAGGGGCTTCATGAGCGTACGCTCGTTGTCTGTGGGCGTCAGAGGCGCGCCGGGAACGGGAAATCGGAGCATGCGATGGATCCTTGATGGGGGAACGGTGCCCGTAGTTTATCTGAAAGAGAATCGGACCACGCAGACGGTCTGCTGCAGGGATCGCCTGAAGGAGGCGGAGAGGTCCTCGAATAAGGTGAAGAGAGGCGCAAAAGCCCGAAAGCCGGAAAAGAGAAGGCCCCGCGCTTCGGGGAAAAGTGCGGGGCCCTTTGGGTTTTCTCAGTGAGTCCTGACCGGGGGCTTCACTTGAGAGTCAGGTTGTCAGGCCGGCTTGCAGCAGGCCTTGCAGGGGACGGCGGCCTTGTAGGCGAGGCCGAGGACGTAGCCGGTGACGGCGAACGGGACCCAGGCGAGGCCGTACTGGGCGAACGGGACGTAGGCCTTGATGGCTTCGGAGATCGCGCCGAGGTTCACGCCGGCGGTTTCGAGACCGGAGACCGCGGCCATCACGAACGTGAAGGCGGTGGTGAAGGCGTAGACGCACTGGCGGCCGTCGAAGAGCTTGTCCGTGAAGAGCAGCACGATCAGGATCACGCAGAGCGGGTAGACGAACATCAGGACCGGGATCGTGGAGACGATGATGGTCTTGAGGCCGAACATGCCGATCAGGAACGAGACGATCGTGAAGAGCAGGCAGTACTGCTTGTACGTCAGGCGGCCGACGATGCGCATGAAGTAGGCGGCGCAGCAGGTGATGAGGCCGATGGACGTCGTCAGGCAGGCGAGCAGCACGATGACCGAGAGAAGGATGGCGCCGAAGTTGCCGAAGAGGATCTTGGCGGTTTCAGCGAGCACAGGAGCACCCGTGTCCTGCATGCCGATGGCGGTGACGGACTCAGCGCCGATCTTCGCGATGAAGAAGTAGATCACGGCGAGGAGCGACACGGCGAGGATGCCGGACTTGTAGACCTGGGAGGTGACTTCCTTAGCGGTCTTGGCACCGCCTTCACGGACGAAGTTCGTGACGAGCGTGGCGAAGACGAACGCGGCGATGGCGTCGAGCGTGTTGTAGCCGTCAAGGATGCCCGCAACCGTGGCGGTGAGGACGCCCGCATAGTTCGGCTGGGCGGCCTGCGGAACGCCGAGCGGATCTACGACGGACTTGACGATCAGAGCACCGAGCGTGAGCACGAGGGCCGGCGTCAGGATCTTGCCGACGCGGTCGACGAGCTTCTGCGGCGTGGCGGCAAGCCAGTAGGAAACCACGAAGAAGAGGACGAGGAAGATCCACAGGCCCATTTCAACCTGACCTTCGGTGAGGAAGGGACGCAGGCCGATTTCAAAAGCCACCGTGCCCGTACGCGGAATGGCGAAGCAGGGGCCGATGGACATGTAGACCACGACCGTATAGAACAGACCATAAAGGGGATGTGCGCGGCCGGCAGCCTCCTGCAGGTCATTGCATCCCGCATAAGCCATCGCCATGATGGCGAGAAGGGGAAGGCCTACACCCGTAATGCAGAAGCCAATGAAAGCCCAAACGAAGTGATCGCCGGAAGCCTGGCCCATGGAGGCGGGGAAGATGAGATTGCCTGCGCCGAACAGGATCGCGAACAGCATCAGGCCGATCGCGACAAAGCGCTTGTTGTCTGTGTTTTGCATAGCTTTTCTAATGCGGGAGGTGTTGTAGGACTCTTGTGTGGGGCGCCTTCGGGACCGTCCGTCGTTTTCAGCAGAGACGGTGCGGGCCTTGTGACCGATGCCCTTGAATAGGATTATATGGACATGTAGCTTATGGTTACATAGGGCAAACAGCTTACATGAGGCGGATTTCTGCAAGGTTCCGTCACTTTGAACCCGTTGCGGGACATGGATTCCGCCCAAAAAAGGCTCTGCTGTTTCGCAAAAGTTGCAGGAATCAACGCCTGAAATCGCACCTTCTGCCGACGGCAGCCGGGCCTTCAGAGGCGCAAAGCGCATAATTTTATATGTGGGGCGCGCGCTTTGGGGGCATCGTTCCCGATCGGGCGCCAAACGCCCGATTCAGTTCGCATGACGTGCGGCAGTGGCCGAAAGCCCACGGTCAGCGATAAGAGGAGGGTGAAAAATCAAAGGGCCCGAAGATGTCGTATCTGCGGGCCATCGAAACAACGGTTTCAGGTCGATCAGCTGTTGCCGATCTCGTTGTTGATGTCAAAGCGCAGCGGATCACCGTTAGAGGCGAAGAGGCTGCCTGCGCGACCGACGATGAGCGGGTCGATGTTGCCCACCTTCTTCATGTCGCGGTTGTCGTACGGAATCGATTGCAGCAGCACGCGGATGGCGTTGAGACGACCGCGGCGTTTGTCTTCGTTGCGGATCACCGTCCAGGGCGTTTCGGCCGTGTCGGTCATCTGGAACATGCGGCGAATGGCCTTCGAATAGTCGTCCCAGCGGTCCATGGACGCGATGTCGACGGGAGAGAGCTTCCAGCGCTTCAACGGGTTCTCGCGGCGTTCGCGGAAGCGGCGGCGCTGTTCGTCCTGGCTCACGGCGAGCCAGAACTTGATGATGTGCGTGCCGCCCCTGATAAGGGACTGCTCGAAGCCCGTCACTTCGTTGAGGAAGATTTCGGTCTGCTCGGGCGTGCAGAATCCCATCACGGGTTCGACCACGGCGCGGTTGTACCAGGAGCGGTCGAAGAAGCAGATCTCGCCAGGATTGGGCAGGTGCGCGCAATAGCGCTGGAAGTACCACTGGCCCGCTTCATTCTCGGTCGGCTTCGAAAGGGCCACCGTGCGCGCGCCGCGAGGATTGAGGTTCTCGGTGAAGCGGCGGATCGTGCCGCCCTTGCCGGCCGCGTCACGGCCTTCAAAGAGCACGATGATCTTCGAGTTCGTGCGCTTGACCCAGTCCTGAAGCTTCAGAAGCTCGACCTGCAGGTCATAGAGTTCCTTCTCATAGAGCTTGTTCGGGTAGCGGTTCTTGTACGGATAGGCGCCTTCGCGAAGCTTGTCCGAAAGAGCGTTCATGTCGATGGGCTTCTTCGGGAAGAGGCCCGCCTGATGCGCCTCCTTGACGAGCAGCAGCTTGAAGAGCGCGTCACGTTCCGTCTGCGTCAGGTCGCGGTTGAGCATCTTGAACACTTCGGCGGCCGACTCTTCGGGGGAGATGAGCGGCGTGTCGCGAAGCTTGTCGCGAAGATAGGTGACGACCTGCGTCATCGAGTCGAACGAATGAGGTTCGACATGCTTGTGTTCAAGGGGAGCCACAGGATAGGAGGGCTTCCTTTCAACGTCTACGACTTCAAGGGTGCCGCCGCCGGTGGGTTCGACGGCAGACTTGTGAGAATGATCCTTGGCCATGTGCGTCCTCCTTTCTGATTTTTACTGTCACGCATAAGCACGTGGGATAAGTGTACAACCGCCTGTAACGAAATGTTATGGGCAATGTCCCGTTACCGTCACGACGCGACGGCCCTGACTCAGGGAATCGTCGCAGGCGTTGTGTGAGGGAGAATGGCTCCCGTTTCCGTCAATCATAATCCACGACGGCGTGCATGAGAATTTCCGCACCTGAGAGGAAATCCGAAATTCGCATCGCCTCATGCGGGTTGTGAGACCCATTCTGGTTGGCGACGAAGAGCATGCACGTGGGCACGCCCGCGCTCGTCATGACCGCGGCGTCGTGGCCCGCTCCGCTCGCCATCTGAAGATGAGGTATGCCGTGATCCGTCGCGGCCTTGACGAGCCGATTGAAAAGGATTGCGTCGGGACGTGCCGCCTCGCCTACGATGACGTCGTCAAAGATGAACTTCACACCGTGCTTTTCTTCGATGGCGACCGCCTCCTCAAGAAGGAGGTCGTGGAAGGCGCGGATCGTCTCCATCGAAAGGCTTCTCATGTCGAGCCCAAAGGAAACGTCGCCCGAGATGATTGAGATGTCGGCCGTCGAAAGCGTGTTGATGACGCCGCAGGTGAAGACCAGATCCTTGCCGTCATGGAGCCAGGCCTCCCAGTGCCTGTTCATCACGTAGAGAAGGTCTGTCAAGGCTGCGACGGCGTCGTGCCTGAATTCATAATCAACGGCGCCCGAATGCGCGGTCTCGCCCTCAACGCGGCATCGATTGTGCCTCAGATACCCGCGAATGCCTGTAACCACCGCCGCACGGTTGACGGGCTCCTTGTCAAGCCTCGGTCCCTGCTCGATGTGAAGCTCGACAAAGGCCGCAATCTTCGAGAGATCCATGAGCGGCTCTCCCGACGCGATGCGCTCGACGTCGACCCTGCGCTCAAGGAGAACGTCCTTCAGAAGCTTCCCCGTATCCCTGTGAGGAAGTTCTAGCTCGAAGGGATTGAGCTGCCCCGTCAGGGCGAGACTGCCCGCATAGGCACGTCCAAATTCAGGGCACTCCTCCATGCGGAATGCAACAATACAGAAGTCCCGCTCAGGAATTCTATTTGCATCCTTCAGATATTTGGCCACGGCGAGCGGCGCGACGATGCCGGCAAGCCCATCGTAATTGCCGCCCTGCGGAACGGAGTCGGTGTGCGATCCCGAGACGAAGGCTGGCAAATCCCTGTTGCGACCTGGCAAAGTCATCCAGAGGTTGAGCGCAGCGTCCGCATGGACTTCAAGACCGATCTCGCGCGCGGCCTCGGCGAGTCTCTCGTGCACCTTGTCTTCTTCGGGCGTATACCCCTCGCGCGTGACGCCGCAGGTGTCGGCGGTGAGCTTGCGGATGTCTTCAAAGAGACGAGTGCAGAAGTCTTCAACGTGGGCGGCGAATTCAGTCATGAGGCGGGTCCTCTTCCTGTTGGTTTCGGCTGGAGTGAGTGGAGTAGGGATCGGTTGGATTGGATTGATTGTTCAAGTGTACCCCTCGAAGGACCTGAGCTGATGAAGGGTTCTGCGGAGCGCGAAGCGAAGCAACTACCAATGACGAATCCTGCGGGGAGTCGAAGTACGGATTGCAAGGTACAAAAAACCTCCGGCATTCCGAAGGATGCCGGAGGCGGGGATCCCCGCCGCCCCGGATGGAGAGAGGGAGAAGGCGGCGGAAAGGGAGACGATCAATATCAGAAGAGATACTTGACGTTTAGCTGGCCATAGAACTCACGATGGTCGTTGTCGCCGAAGGCACCACCGATCTGGCCGCCGAAGGAGAGGGCGTTCTTGCGGGCTTCAAGACCGAAGCTAACGCGGCCGACGTTCTCGCTCCAGACGTCGAGGTTGGTGTTGATGGCGGCGTCGCCGAACTTCGTCGTGGCTTCGACGTCCGTGTCACCGAACGTGTGGACATAGGCCACGTCGACCGTCGGACGGAGCGTCCAGCCGGAGGCGAGGTCCATGTTGCCCGAGAAGGCCACGCCGATCGGCATGCTCACGAGGTTCTGGTCCATGTCATCCACGGAGAGGCCCTTAGCGGTGTTGTAGCCGTCAGTGGCGACGCGCAGGTAGTTGAGGCCGACGTACGGAACAGCCTGGCAGGACTTGCTGATCTGGAAGGCCATTTCGCCGCGGGCACCGATCGTGAAGAGCGTGGCGTCGATGTCGGCGGAGTCGCCGTCAGCGGACGTGACGTCGTTCTTCGTCGTCATGAGGCCCATCTGGCCGACGAGGTTGAACTGGCCCATGCGCTTGGCAGCGTAGCCCTGAACGCCGTCGTTGCCGCCTTCGCCTTCAACGTCGCCGGTGCCGAAGTTTCCCATGACGCCGAACGTCATGTCGCCCATCGTGTATTCACCGCCGACCGTAATGCCGCCGAGTTCGGTCTTCGTTTCGAGAGCGCCGGAGTCGCCGCCCATCTTGAGGGAGGTGCCCGTCACTTCAACGAAACCCGTCCAGCCGTCCTCGAAGACGTTGGTGAGCGCAGCACGCTTCGTGGCTTGGTCGATGCCCATCGTGGCAGCTTCAATGCCGGCCGTCTGAACGCCGCCCGCAGCAGCGAGGTTGAGAGCGCCGTTGAGACGGGCTTCGCGCTGGCTGCCGGACGTGATGGCGGTGTTGGCCTAGTCAAGGAGGGAACCGATCACTTCGTTTTCGGCCATGCCGACGAGAGCATCGCCGTCAAAGCCGCCGAGGCCCGTGCCGGCGAGGTCGGAACCCGTGGCACGTTCGAAGGTGAACTTGTTCTGGCCGTCTGCGACTTCTTCAACCTTGAAGAGAAGGTTGTCGACGGTCGTCTTGACCTTGCCGTCAACGGTCACAATGCCCTGATCGGCGACGTTCATATAATGGAGCGTCGAACCTTCAACAGCGTTGATGGTGCCCGTCACGGTGGTGGCGGCAGCATCTTCGTGCGCTGCCGTGGCATCAACAATGAGCGTTCCGTTGGAGCCGAGGTTCACGTTGGTCGTGACATCGGCGGCAACATTGCCAACATTGATCTTGGCGCTGGCAAGATCAACGGTGCCGCTCAGATAGAGGCCGGCCTTTTCGTTGTACTTGCCGAGGGCATCGCGGGCGTCAGCCGTCCTGGCAGTCGTGCCAAGAGCAAGCACGCCTTCCTCGACCACGAAGTTGTTGGCAAGTGCCTGAGCCGACTGAACGGCGAGGGCACCGCCTTCCTTGACGGTCATCGTCTTGGTGGCGGCACCATTGAGGATTTCGCCAAACTCGTAATTGCCGGTGACCTCGACGCCGGTCTTGTCACCCATGTCATAGTTCGCACCGGTAACAAGGTCACCGGAATCGAGCTTGTCGAAGCCCTTGATCACGATGCGGGCAGGCAGGTCGAGCAGGGCGACTTCAGAGGCTTCAGCCTTGGAGAAGTCATAGCCGTTCACGAATTTGAGGGTTACCGATTCAGCGCCGGAACCGTCGATGACGGCATCAGCCTTAAGGAAGTTGAAGTCCTTGTAGATTGTGAGCGTACCGGCGCCAACCGTTGCCTGGCTACACCCTTATTATTGGCGCCATCCTCAAGCACGCGACCGCCGAGGTAAACGCTGCCATTCAGCGTGCCTGCACCGAGAGTGACATTGGCCGTGTCCACGGCAGAGAGGGCGTCGTTGTAGCACTCATGACCAACGCCATAGTTGCCGCCGATCGAGAGACCGCCGCCGTAGATGTCGCCGTTGATCGTGCCGCCTGCAACCTTGATGTTGGACGTGCCGACCCAGGTCGTGCCACCCGTGGAGGCGATGCCGCCGCCATAGATGTTGCCCTGTATGCCGGACTTTTCTTCACCGATGACGCCGCCGGAGATGTTGATGTTGGCAACTTCAACACGCGCGCCCGCGGCATCCTTGGCAGAGCCATCTTCAGCGATGGCGATGGTGTTGCCCGAAGCCATGCCGCCGCCCATGACGCCGGCTGCGAGACCATTCTGAAGATCGATGACAGTGGAGCCCTCGACCTTTGACACGGCGTCGCCGCTGGCTATGCCGATCTCAAGACCGCCGCTGGCAATGCCGGCAGCATGCTGCGAAACAATTTGTCACCTGCAGACAGGTCGAAACCGCCTGCTTTGGGATCATTATTTGACCCCGCGCGGGATTGACCGGTATTGCACACGTGAAACTTGATCTATCAAACGTCGTCTTGCTCAGACGACCGAAACGACAGAGTCGAGATCCGCCCACTCGAAAATTCTTCCAGAAATTCAGGCAATGCCTCAGCGAGGGCGCCTCAGCCGACTGAAACTAAAATTTCGCGCAACTGGCTGTTTCGGAGGTGCGAGTCTCAATTCATGCATTTCCAGTGGATCTTATCCATTTCCAGGATCTAGCCCCTCAAATGAGCGTTGAAGGGTTAAAATTTCCCGATCGGGCGCGCACAGTCAAGGAGGCTGCGTTGTGAGTACGCAACATGACCGCGCCACCAACTTGCAAAACCGGCTCGGAGAGCATTCCCAGCTTCGATTAGAAAATGGGTGTGACACGCTTGACGAAGGAGGCGACCGAGCAGGCATGCCTGCATGCTTGTCATACGCAACCAGCCCACAGAAATCAGTCGCGGAGCGGTTGTGCTGGTTCTTACCGGAAGTCAATGTTCTTCGATTCACCCGTCAAGTGCAAAGCGTCAGTTGGAATGGATGAGGTGCGGATCACATCCTGAGCGTTGTGTGGACGAGAAGATCCCACGACTACCACGACCATACGGGCAAGATGATTACGGTGCTTGTCAACGACAGGCTCCAACAGGGCGGATTCGGCATCATCGCCCCGAGCAGGAGTGTTGCCTCACTGTCGTGAAGGATGACGGTCGTGATTGGTCGAGAGGCGTGAACGTCATGACAAGATTTTCTTTTCAGCCTGGGCTCGCTCGAAAGACAGCGTGTTCCGATCAGCAGAATATGGTAATGTGGCTTTGAAAACGCCTGTGACCGTGGCGTTTTCGCCACATTTAAGGTTACCCACCCTTCGGAGCATTGGTATAATCCTCTTGGCCCACTTTGGTTTTCTCATTCCAGTAGGAAATATTCACGATGTTAACCTTTACCAAGTCCATGCTCGCCTTGTCCGTGATGGCGGCGGTCGGCGGAGTGAACGCTGCAACGTATACGGAAAATACGACTCTCACCGACAAGATCTTTACTCAAAGCGTTACGGCTATCGACGGTGCAACCGTGACCGTGACCGGCGACGAAATTACCGGCAAGTTGTTCAAGGCTACGAACCATCCTAGCGATGTCGGCAGTCAGTATTCTTACGAACAAAGCAAGATCCTTCTTGGCAACGCTGAAACAAAGAAGATTACGATCAACCACAGCTACACTGGATCGGCGGCTGCGGTGCTTTCGGGATTGGCAGCTTCAGGGCCAAGTGATGATCACGATTATGCCGGTTCACAGATTTATGTCACCACCAAAGACCTGGTGATGAATCTTCATTCCGATATACGGCATCAGTGCCATGAATGCTACAACCAATCGACGCGATGAAAATTCCAAATTGGTTGAAGGAGCGAAGGAAACAGTCAAGGTGGTGATCAATGCCGAAAACACCATCATCAATGCTACAACCGGTACCGACATCGATCCTCAGTACAAGGAACATCGCGCCATCGGCATCGTTGCTTTTTCGGAGGCTGAAGTTGAAATCAATGGCAACCTATATGTCAACGCCGGATCGGTGATCGCGACTCGCGGTAAGGCTCTGATCAACATCAACAAAGACAAAAACGCCGATACCATCGTCCAACTCAACGGCGACATCAATTTCAACTACGATCAACCAACCAGTAAAACCCCTGTTCGTGCTGTTGTGAACATCAACCTCTTGAACGATAAGTCCTTCCTCAAGGGGAACATCGTTACGAACGGGCTGAACATCCCGGAAGGTTATGACAAAGTTGACGCCATGAATCTTGGTTTGAGCGACGGCGGCACGTGGTACATCCCGGAAGTCGCAGCTGGCCTCGAACAAAACGATGTCGCCATCAACCTCGACATCAACGGTGGCGTGGTTGACGTTGCTGAATCCGATCGTACCATCCTCGTCAAGAAGCTTGACGGCGAAGGTGGTACGCTTAAGATCGGTACTGTCATGAATGAAGATGGGACGTTCGAGTATTCAACCATGAAGGTCGAGGCTGCCGATGCGGACAATGCCACTGCCTTCACCATCGCCTACCAGGGGATTACGGCTGACGACATCGACAACGCCGAAGAAGCCATGCAGGCGCTTGACGATGTCGTCAACGTTGACAACAGTGCAGCCGTCATCCAGAAAAAGGTGATTGCAGAAGGCGACATCAACGGTGCCATTACCCAGGTTACGGACACGCAGGGTGAGGTGATCGAAGAGGTCAAGCAGGAAGTCAACCAGAAGCTCGAGGGCTACAGTTCCATCGCCGCGCTTTCCGCTGTCCAGTGGCGTCATGAAAACGACACGCTGCAGAAGCGCATGGGCGAGTTGCGTGACTCTGAAGGCGCGATTGGTGCTTGGGCACGCGTTTATGGTTCCGAGCAGGAATACGGTGCCCAGTCCGTGACTGCCAAGAACACGACCGTCCAGGTCGGTGCCGACTATGACATCGGCTCCGGCTTCAAGCTGGGCGGTGCCTTCTCCTACACGGACGGCTCTTCGACGTTCGACATGGGCGAAAGCGATGCCAACATGTACGGTGTAGCGCTCTATGGCACCTGGCTCGCCGACAGTGGTCTCTTCGTCGACGTGATCGGCAAGTATTCCCGCCTTGAGAACGAATTCACTTCCGGCACGATGAAGGGCGAATTTGACAACAATGCGCTGAGCCTTGCCGTCGAAACGGGTTGGCATTACGCTCTCAACGAACTGGGATTTGTTGAACCGACCGTCGGCGTCACCTACGGTCGCATCATGGGAGATGACTTCGTTGCTCACAACGGCGTCAAGGTTGAACAGGACGACTACGACAGCCTGATCGGTCGTCTGGGCGTGCGCTCGGGCTTCTACTTCCCGGAAAAGAAGGGCAACATCTATGCACGCGTGGCGGTGTTGCACGACTTCATGGGCGACATGGAAGCCACGGCCTCGAAGGCGAATGCCGCAGGCGTCATGCAGACCACACACCTCAAGGAAGAGCTTGGCGACACTTGGGTTGAATACGGCATCGGCGCTAACTTCAATCTCTCGAAGACCGCCTATACGTTCGTTGACCTTGAGAAGACTGCCGGCAGCGACGTGAAGGACAACTGGAAGCGGACTGTCGGCGCACGCATCGCCTTTTAATGACAACATGACCGATTGCAAGCCGGGTTGATCCCGTCAAATCCCGCGCCAGAACGACCGCCCGAGCGTGTAGAAACGCCCGGGCGGCTTGCATTTGAGCAAAGGGAAGTGCAATAGAGATCTTCTATAGAGCAATGGATTGGTGGTGCATAAAGGGGCTTGTCACCATGGATGCCCGATTCCACCAAAATCAAGGAGCCGGAAAAAGGCCGCAGGCGTATCGAACCTGCGGCCTTGAATTCGGCGTCGGGCGACCGTCAGTTGAGGTACCTCGGCACCCTGCGCTTCGTGAAGAGGGTGGCGATGAAGAGGGTAACGGTGTAGAGAAGGGGCCAGAGGACGCCGCCCAGGACGGCGATGATGTTCAGCGAGGTTTCTTCAACGATGATGCTCTGCATGCCGAACCAGCCGGTCATCATGGCGACGAGCGGGCCGCCGTAGTACTGGTCGACGGCCGAGATGAAGACCCAGACGAGGAGGGCGACGATGGAGGCGATTAGAGAGGCGCCCGCAGCACGGGTGATCGTCCTGCAGCGCATCATGGCGAGGCCGAAGAGAAGAATGTAGAGAAGGATCGAGGCGGGGTAGACGAAGGATGAGGACATCCATCCCGTGTAAAAGAGGATGCGCTCCCAACCAACTGCGGTGACCGCGACGGAAAAGGCTGTCGCGATGAGGGAGAGCACGATGACGATGAAGGATCCGATTCGCATGTAGGGCCTGTCTTCTTGACTTGTTGGGGCAGGCTTCTGCCGTGAGGCGGGCTCCTGAAACGCCCTCAACGCACGGCATGCCATCGATAATACATTTTACCTGAAGCGGTGCCGGGCGGCCAAAACGAGACGTTGCAAAACGTATTGCGGCTGCCCTCAGGCCAGCCCCGTGAAACGTCTCTACCGCAGAGGCTCCGATCTGCACAAAATGCTCACGATTAGAGCATAAAGGAATCGGCATCCTGAGTGCTTTGTTATAATACCGGATCCGCCTCGACGATCGGGGCGACCCTCTGAATCCACGACGGCAATCAAAAACGGAGACATCGAATGATGGGAAGTCGGATATCCAGGAACTCCCCCAGCAGGACGTTTGACCGGCAGGAAGCCCTGAAGATCATTCAAGGGGAGAAGCCCTACAGCGACCTGACCGCTCGATTCGAGCAGACCGACACCGAGGACGTGATGTTTGAGGCTCTCGACGTCATCATTCCCTGGATCGCTTCCGCCTCCATGGAACTCAGCCTCACGGAGCACTGCGCCGACGTCTACTACTTCAACCGGATCTGTCTGCACATCCTTGAATGCGGCGGCGAGTGCGGTCTGGTGCATCTTCTCTGTGCGGAATCGTACCTGCTCAGGAACGAGGTCGACAACGCTGCCGCACACCTCAAGGCAGCCGTGAGCTTGGCGAAGGTCGAAGGCAACTCCTACGGATATGATCTTCGCAGCCTGGTGAAGGCTCGCAAGCACACCCTTCAGATCATCCGTGCCTTGTATGAACACAAGGAAGACAAGGCTGAAAAGCTCTTCAACAAGCTCACTTTCGAAGAGCAGATGGAAGATCCGTTCGTTCTTCGTCACATGGCCGAGACATGGGCCTTCCAGGGCTTCTTCAAGGAGGAAGAGGATCATGAACTCTTCGAGAAGAACCTCAGCAAGGCCCTCGAGACTTTCGGTCTCTACTTCGTGGCAGGAGGGTCTGCGCCCAGGGCCTACCAGGTTACGGCCGTCATTTTGAGCAGGCTGGGCAACAAGGCCGAGATGATCGAAACGCTTGAGGACGGTCTCGACTCGGTGGTCGACTTTGAGGACAGCGACGGCGTGCTGACTCTCTCGGTCATGTGCCGTGCCGCAGTCACCGGAGGCGACCGGCTCTGCGACGAAACGCCGAGGGACTACGCACTCGACTTGACGAAGGCCGAGCGCATCGAGTGGATGCGCAGCCAGTATGAGCGCGGTGACGAGGGCAAGCGCGCGATTCTCGAAGTGACGTCGCCGATTCCTCTCGACAACTTCAGCCGCGTCGAGCTTGATTTCATCGCGCGTGCCGCACTTGACATGCAGGACCCGCAGAAGCTTGAGGCAGTTCTGGATGTTTCCGGCAACAACAAGGACGGCAACCTCATCAGGCTCTCGCTCGTCTGCGGTCTGCTCCAGCTGAAGGGTAACTGGAAGGAGGCGCGCCATACCGCATCCTTGGCTGCGCGCTTGCTCTTTGACGGGAACATTGAGCAGCATTTTGCCGTCGACACGGGGCTGCTGCTCTTCACGTACGTCGTCGAAGGTTTCAAGCAGGATGGTGACATGTCGGTGATTGACACTTTCGTCAATAACATCAAGCCTGAGTGGGGCATGCTTCGCCAACTCGTCTCCATGGCGGCCGCAGGTGAGATCCTCGAGAGTAGCTTCGGCAGCAAGGAAGACCGCGTGAAAAAGGCCAGGGGCCTTCTTGAAGCCCTGCCCGAAGAGGGCAGGGATGCCGACTGGTTCTTCCTGATGCTCAGGTGCCTGGTTCTTGCCGAAGACTACGACGAGGCGAAAAAGGTCGCAGCCAAGACGAGGAAGTTCCTCGACGAATACGCCAGGAACCTGATCGAGCAGGCCGAGGCGCAGGGGTATTACGGCACCCAGTCCGAGCTGAACATGCTTCGTCGGAACCTCGCGATTATTGAAACCATTCTCAAGGATCACGACTCCATCAAGGATTTCTTCAACAAGAGCACCGTCGCTGAGCTCGACAAGTCGAACCTCAAGGTCGAACGCATGATCCCGAACCCGAACGGCCCCGCCATCATGGTCTGCTCTCATCCTGTGGACAAGCACATCGTGCGCATCGTCGCCGTGGCCGACCTGGCGATGAAGCATGTAATTAATGCCGCTCAGGCCGAAGTCACCGGATCGGTCACGAACGAAGACGCCGAAGCGGTCAAGCTGCCCGTGCTCACGATTGCCGCCCCCGCAGAAGAGGTGAAGAAAATCAACGCAAGCGACTGGAGAGTGCTTCTTCTTGACGCCATCGCACGTCAGATGAACAAAGAAGGCAAGATGCCCGAACCCGGCTACATGGTCACGTGCACCAGTTCGCCCACGTTCCCCAACACGCCGTTTGCCGGCATGTGCCTTTGCGAAGCCTGGGACGCCGTCTCGGCCTCGCTCAACTCGATCACCATTTATGAGCTCGTGCCGCTCTACGCCAACGAGTGCGATTTTGCCGCGCTCTACGGCCATGAGAAGCTTCTTGAGCGCCTGCAGAAGACGAACTTCTGGCCCGTGTCGATCGATCGACAAGACTGCTGCGCCACGTCCGAATGGCGCCCGCTCATCCCCAAGAGCCAGATCCGCCCGATGATCGAGGGCCCGATGGCCACGGCCTATGCCTGGGTGACGCCGGGCGTTCTTCAGAAGGGCGAGGACATCGGCATTTTCTACCGCAGGAAGCCCGACGGGGCATTCTCGGGCTGGGTGTTCCTCGGCACAAGCGAACGCATGGACGAGAACTTCACGTCCTCGAAACTCCTTCAGATCGACCTCAACACGCTCGCCAACTACGCCCCCTACATTGTGGGCTTCCTTGATGCGGAGGAGAAAAGCGCCTTCAGGCACGACGGTTGCGGCTCGGTCTCGAAGATCGAGTATGCCACCATGAAGTACGCAGGCATTCCTGATGCCGGCGGCAGGCGCCTGAGCTGATCCCTCAAACCTGCAGACAAACGACAACTTTTCCAAAACCGGCATTCTTGAACAGCCGTACCGACCAGTCCGATGACGAAGCGCGTTCCCGCCCTCAAGGAAATCAAGCGCTACGTCCAGCAAGCCCAGCAGCTCGAGCCCATGCTCGAATACTGATAACGATTGACGGCGTCCGTCAGGGGCGCCGAGCCCAAAAGGGATGAATGCAGCATCCCGGGCAAAGAACAAGGCCCTGTCTCCATGCGGGAGGCGGGGCCTTCATGATTCTTGGGCGGCCGAATCAGGCGGACGGAAAGACCATGTCGCGTCGCCAGGATTCGACGAGCCAGCGTGCGAATCGTTCGACTTCAGGAACGGGGATGTCGGTCTTCTGGCGCACGAGTCGGAACTTGAGGGACGGGCCGGTGAGTTCGGGAAGGACGCGGACCATGCGGCCCTTGACGATGTCGGTCGCGACCGTGTAGGCGGGAAGGGAGGCGCCGACGCCCGTGTCTTCGAGTACCGCGTCGCGAAGTCCCTGCACGCTGTTGAAGTTGACCGCCATTCTGAGATCCCGTCGAACGGGAAGCAGAGGATCAACGGCGGGGGCGATGAGGAAGGGCGCAATCCAGTGAGAGCAGCCCAGAAGCGGAACCTTGTCCAGATCTTCGACGGTCCTCACGGAATGGCGCTCGAGGAAGGAGGGCGTGGCGCAGAGCCAGCTCGGCACGACGCCGAGGTCCTCGAATGTGAAGTGAGGGGACGTACCCGAACTCGCCCAGATGCCGAGGTCGGCGTCCATGACGCTGCCGACGGGCGGGGTGTGCACGGCGGAGACTTCAAACTTGTACTCGGGATGATTGTCGCGGAAGGGCTTGATCGCTCGCACGACGAAGGGAAGAAGCCCTGATGCGCAGCGAACCTTGAGGACGACGTCGCCGGACGTGGCCTTGACGGCGCGGGACGCCATCTCGAGTCTGCGCTCAAGGTCCACGACGTAGGGCAAAATGCGGTCAAGAAGGGCATGCGCTTCGTGCGTCGGCATGCAGAGGCGCGTGGTTCGCTCGAAGAGCTTCGAACCCACCGACTTTTCGAGCGCCGCAATGCGTCGGCTCACGAACGAGGTCTCGTAGCCCGTTTCCTTCGCCACGCGGCTCA
>ULOG01031443.1_pt1 | contig 27923 bp, 23 predicted proteins | sample 1952401 | NCBI WGS metagenome assembly ULOG01 (sample SAMEA4835598, study PRJEB28245) | human gut metagenome | biome: gut microbiome; material: fecal sample | place: Denmark | collected 2008
TGCCCACCTGCGCCTTCAGCTCGGCCACGGTCGTATCGACAAACGAAGCGGCGCTCCAGCTCTGGCTGCAACCGCAGACGTCCACCACGAAATTCTTCAGCATCTGTGTGCCGTCCTCGCTATGGAACACTTCGGGATGGAACTGTACGCCCCACATCTTTTCGCCCTCGGCCTGGTAGGCGGCAATCTTCACCTTGTCGGTCGAAGCGATGACGCGGAAGTTGTCAGGGATAGCCGTGATGGTATCGCCGTGGCTCATCCACACCTGCGTATTCTCGCGCACGTCCTTGAAGAGCACGTTGCTCTTGTCGAAGGTGCTGAGGTGGGCACGTCCGTATTCGCGCGTGCCGGCCGGCTCAACCTTACCGCCGTTGCTGTAGGAGATGAACTGGGCGCCGTAGCAGATACCCAGAATGGGATACTTGCCGCGCAGCTGGCTCAAGTCCACCTTGAAAGCGCTCTCGTCGTAAACGGAGAACGGGCTGCCCGATAGGATGACTCCCTTCACACTGTCGTCGCCTTGCGGGAACTTGTTGTAGGGCACAATCTCACAGTAAACATTCAGTTCGCGGATGCGGCGGCCGATGAGCTGCGTGGTCTGCGAGCCGAAATCGAGAATGATGATTTTTTCCTGCATATATGTGTCTATTGATAAATTGATTGTTTCAAGTTTGATTGATTGTGCAAAAATAGTGAAAGGTGAGCGGAGAACAAAATATTGAAACTTGTTTCAGCTATTTTTTATCCCGAACCGCCTCTATTTTCGTGCAACAAAAATAGTGAAAGGTGAGAGCATAAACAAATGAAAATGAGTTTTTCATTTGCCTATGCCATACTACCTACCCTCTTCCACCGCTTCACTCCGTTTGAACCGTCAGTACAAAGGCGTTAAACCGACAGTTTAAACGGAGTAAACTGACGGTTTAAACGGATTAAACAGGCAGTTTAAAGGCATTAAACTGAGAGTTTATTTCGGATAAACAAAAATAAACTGCTATACATCTGTTTACCAACAACTTGCAATTAAAGGTCCAGCGGGCGGACGGGCACAAAAAAAGATTGCAGGAACACAGCGTCCCTGCAATCTCTTGTTTATACCTTATTTATATAGGCTTATTATTTAGCTTGTTCCAGCTGCAGCGTCTTGGTAGGCTGGTCGCAAACTTCCGTAGGACCGAAGTACTGGATGGGACCCGGATATACATAGTCTGTTTCCATCGCCCAGTGGTCGCGCTGTGCGGCAAACGCCTTGAAGGGAGCACCGTCCAGTTTCACCAGAGCCTTCTGGATTACGGGCTTCATCTCGCCGTTACGACGTTCCATGTTCATCATCATCGTGATGGGCACACCGCCGGCAATCCATTCGTCGGCAGGAGCCGTCGTGTTGCGTACGGAAGCCATGTAGCCGGTCTTTCCGTTGGCAATCAGGGCAGATGCGGCATAACCCAGCGAGTAACAGTAGTCGGCATCAAAGTTCGACGGAGCAGCGCAACGTCCTTCGTAACCGAAGAAGTGGTGCTGGGCGGCAAACTTGCCCACGTACTTGCCTTCTTCCTTCCAGGCAGCCAGCTTGGTGGCAACCATTTCGGAGAGCAGCTTCTCAGTCTCGATCAGCGAAACCTGTACGTTTCCGTGCGGGTCGCGGTCGAGGGTCAGCTGACGGGCCACGCCTTCGGGCAGGCTGGCATAGATGGCAGAATTCTCGGGAGAGAGCTTGCTGATGATATAGTCGCGCTGGTGGGACTTCTTGATGTGCGAGAACTCTTCGGCGTTGGTAGCCAGGAAGTCGTTCAGTTCAGCGATCAGGCGCTTCATGGCCGGAATGAACTCGATCAGACCTTCGGGGATGAGGACCGTACCGAAGTTGTTGCCCTTGGCAGCACGGTCGGCCACAACCTTGGCGATGTAGGTCACGATGTCGTCCAGTGACATGTCCTTGGCCTCCACTTCCTCGGAGATGATGCAAACGTTGGGCTGTACCTGCAGGGCGCACTCCAAAGCGATGTGCGAAGCCGAACGGCCCATCAGCTTGATGAAGTGCCAGTATTTGCGTGCAGAGTTGCAGTCGCGCTGGATGTTGCCGATAACCTCTGAATAAGTCTTGCAGGCCGTGTCGAAACCGAAGCTGGTCTCAATCATGTCGTTCTTCAAGTCGCCGTCGATGGTCTTGGGGCAACCGATAACCTGTACGCCGTAGTTCTTGGCAGCATAGTATTCGGCCAGTACGCAGGCGTTCGTGTTGGAGTCGTCGCCACCGATGATGACCAGCGCCTTGATGCCCAGCTCCTTCAGGATTTCATAACCCTTCTCGAACTGCTCTACCTTCTCGAGCTTCGTACGGCCCGAGCCGATGATGTCGAAACCGCCGGTGTTGCGATATTCGTCGATGATGTCGGCAGTCAGTTCCATGTAGTTGTGGTCAACCAGTCCGCCGGGGCCCAGGATAAAACCGTAGAGTTTGTTGGCGGGGTTCAGCTTCTTGATGCCGTCGAACAGGCCGGAGATGACGTTGTGTCCGCCGGGAGCCTGACCGCCCGAAAGAATGACACCAACATTCATTACGGGGAAAGTGGTAGCCTCGGAAGAAGTTTCAAACTTGATGAGCGGCATGCCATACGTGTTGGGGAACAGTTTCTGAATAGCTTCCTGGTCGGCAACCGACTGGGTAGCCTCGCCGGCTACAGCTTTCACATGTCCTTTCAACGCCTTGGGCAACTTGGGCTGGTAGGCAGCCCTTGCGATTTGCAATGCACTTTTAGTCATATTGTACTATTGTTTAAAGGTGAATATACTTTACCGTTTAAAGGTGGTGCAAATTTCGCTTTTTTCCCGTAGACTACATAACTTTTTTAAGTAAAACCGAAGCAAGTATCACATTTTTTATATTTTTGCGACCAGTTTACAAACGCATCCCTTATGCTACGACACTGGAAAGAACACTGGAAAGCACGCTCCCGACGCGTGCGCCGCAAGATAGAACTGCTCCGCCTGAAACGGATACGCCAGAAGAAAACGCCGAAATACTCCTGCTGCAAGAACTGCGGTACGCCGCTCGAAGGCATGTACTGCTACCGCTGCGGCCAATATGCGCTCGACGTGGAACAGCCTTTCTGGAAGTACGTGCGCCAGTACTTCGAGAACGTCTACCAGTTCGACACCAAGATATGGCGTACCCTGTGGTATCTCTTCACCCGCCCCGGCTTTCTGACCACCGAGTTCAACGCCGGCAAAATCAATTCCTACGTCCATCCCTTCCGCCTGTACATGTGCATCTCAGTGGTATTCTTCGCCGTGTTCTTCATGCTGGTAGGCGAACGGGTGAACGACTTCAACGCACTGAACGACGGCCGGCTGCGCCGCAGCGTCGTAGAGCGCCTGCGGACACCTGCCGCCGCAGCCGACACCACCGTCTACCTCTACCAGGCACCGCGGCTGGTGAAGACCCTGTCACTGCGCTTCGACCTGAAGGAGGCCGACAGCCTGGTGCGCTACCAGCCCATCGACAATCCCTACGGACTGTCACGCACCACCCTGCCCCGCCTGCTGGTAGACTCCTGTTTCCGCCTGACCGACATCGCCCCGCAGGACTGGGACTACATCCGGAAATCACGCGCACTGAAGAACCTGAACATCGAGAACTGGATAGACGGCCGTGACTACGGCCCGGACAACGTGGCGGCCATCCGCGCCTTCTGCGTAGACAGCACCCGCACACAGACGGCCGACGGCACGGACAGCCTCGTGCTGCGCCCGCAGCAAGTCTACCTCTGGACCGACAACGCAGAGAAGGACGCCGAAACGGACGAACTACAGAAGCAAATGTTCGTCAACGACATCGTGGGCAGTCTGTCCAAGTGGACGCCCTTCTACATGATGTTCCTCCTGCCACTGTTTGCCGCCCTGCTGAAGCTGTTCTACCGCCGCAAGCGGATGCCCTACATGTGGCACTTCGTCCATGCCATCCACCTGAACACCGTCTTCCTCATCCTGCTCTGCATCCCGCTGGTACCGCTCTTCGCCTACGGCATCGACGACCTGCTGGCAGCCCGGCAGACGCTCAACAGCATGCAGCAGAACTTTCTGCACATCACGACCATCGGGTTCCCCGTGGCAATGTTCAGCTACCTGCTCGTATCCTTCCGCACGGTCTACAAGCAAAACTGGGTCACGACAACCCTGAAGGCTGTGCTGTTCTACGTCGTGTTCACCGTCATCGCCACCCTACTGGCCGCCGTACTGCTGCTGTGGCTGCTGGCGACGGAAGCAGAAGCTATATAAATGAAGAATGAAGAACGAAAAATGAAGAATAAACGATGAAACTCATAGAAATACTCCGACAACGACGCAGACGTATCCGACGGAACATCGAGGCCATGCGCCTGCGACGCATCCGCCGCCACACCCGCCCCGGCTATACCCACTGCATGAACTGCGGCACCCGCCTGAAGGGTATGTACTGCCACCAGTGCGGCCAGTATGCCCTCGACATCCACCAACCCATGTGGAAATACGTCCGCCAGTACTTCGAGAACGTCTATCAGTTCGACGGTAAGATCTGGATGACGCTGCGCCTGATGTTCACCCGTCCCGGCTTCCTGACGAATGAGTTCAACGACGGCAAGATCAATTCCTACGTGCATCCCTTCCGGTTGTACATGTGCATCTCTGTCGTCTTCTTCACCCTGTTCTTCATGGCCGCCGAGCGCAGCACGAACCATGCGCTGCTGACGATGGCCGGCGAACAGATACCGGACACGGTGATGGACGTCCTGCGCCGTGCCAACCCTACCTCCCTGCCGGACACGACAGTCTATGCCTACAACACGGAGACTCTGCTACAGGTGCTCGACGCCCGCGGAGCCAGCCGCGCCGACCTCCTCGTCCACCTGCACTACAAGGACCGTGGCGATGAGCTGAACCTCGTCACCCTGCCCCGCCTGCTCTTCGACTCGTGCCTGACGCGTACCGCCGTCCGCGAGGAGACACAGACTGAAGTCAACGTCCTCCGCCGCACCGCCCGGCTGGGTATGCCCGACGAAGAGGAACAGTTCAGTCTCACCCTGCCCGTCGACACGGTGACAGGCCGCATCACAGCCGACACGTACGACTGGATGACACGCCTCGACCAGACTGACCAGCTGCACCAGCAGGCCACGGCTTCGTTCGTCCTGGGCCAGCTGTCCAAGTGGACGCCCCTGTTCCTGATGTTCCTCCTGCCCGTACAGGCCTTGATATTCAAATTCTTCTACCGCAGCCGCCGCTATATGGAGCACTTTGCCCACGCCACGCACCTCAGCAGCCTGCTGCTCGTGCTAATGGCCATACCAGCCGCCATCCTGCTGCGGAGTTTCAATGCGGGACACGACAACGACCTCTTCACCAACAGCTGGGAGGACGCCATCCTCTTCCTCACACCCCTCGCCCTGCTGGCCTATCAGCTCGTGTCGATGCACACCGTCTACCGCGAGGGCTGGGGCAAGACCACGGCGAAATGTCTGCTCACGTTCTTCCTCTTCAACCTGCTGGCTCTCGGCTCTGCAACCGCACTCATCCTCTGGCTGGTGCTCAAAGCAATGGGGAGAATCTGATCCTTATTTTCCATAAGAGGATTTTGCATCATTAGGAAACAAAAAAAATACGGGTTACGCAGATTTCACAGGCAGCCATTTGCTGTGAAATCTGCGTAACCCGCATCCAAAAGGCAAATTATTTTCCTGAAACAAGAACGTCCGGCCTTACTCCCAGCCTCCGCCGAGGGCCTTGTAGAGGTTGACCATCGTGATGCGCTTGTCGCGTACGGCATAGCTCAGGCTGAGCTGGGCGTCAAAGTAAGTACGCTGGGCATCGAGCAAGTCCATATAACCGATAGCACCGTTGACATATTGCAGCTGGGCCAGTTCAAGAGTAGACTTGGCCGACTGCTCCAGCTTGAGGCGCGTGTCGTAGATATCCTTTATCTTGTTGAACTCAGTGATGGCATTGTAAGCGTCCTTGAAGGCACTGAGCACGGCTTTCTCGTAAGCATACGTGGCACGCTCGTAGGCCGCTTTCTGAGCCTTGAGGCGAGCCCGATTCTTGCCCATGGCGAAAATGGGCTCCAAAAGCGTAGCCGAGAAGAGGTGGTAGGGCGACTTCAGGATGTCGCCCAAGGCTCCGCTCTCAGTACCCGCCGTGGCGGTCAGTGCGATGCGGGGGAAGAGGGCAGTGAAGGCCATACCCACCTGCGCATTAGCGGCAATAAGTTCCTGCTCGGCCTGCCGCACATCGGGACGACGCTCCAGCAAGGAGCTGGGAAGTCCCACAGGCAGGGCATCGGGCAGCTGCACATCAGTTGCCTGACCGGCGCGGGCGATGGCATGGGGATATTCGCCCGTCAGAAAGGCTAATTCATTCTCCTTGAGCGTAATCTTGCGTTCAAGATCGGGCACGAGAGTCACGGTCTTGGCCAGTTCGACCTGTGCCTGGCGGAAGGGGATCTCGGAGATGAGCCCTCCCTCATAACGTAGGCGGACCAAGTGGAGACTCTCACGACGGGCTTCGACGGTCTGGCGTACAATGGCCAATTCGTTGTCCAGTGCCACCAGTTCGAAGTAAGCTTGAGCCACCTGAGCCACAAGACTCATCTGCAGAGCACGCCGGTTCTCAATGGAACCCATAAAGTCGGCCAGGCTCTTGTCGCGCGCCCAGCGCAGATTGCCCCACAGGTCGAGCTCCCACGTAGCCGATGCTTTGACGCCAAACTCGTCGCTGTTCTTGGGATTGTCTCCACCATAGTTTTCACGTTCGGGTTCGAGGTAAACCTTGGCCCCCACTTGCGGGAACATATTGGCCACGTCAATACGCTTCATGGCAGCCAGCTCCTTGACACGGGCAGCGGCCATCAGCATGTCCTTGTTATATTCCAGCGTCTTGCGGATGAGCCCCTGGAGCAGCGTATCGGCATAGAGGTTCTCCCACGCCATGTCGGCCAGGGAAGTGGAATCGGTTGCCGGCTGTCCGCCCAAGGTCTCGGGCAGGACCAGCTCCGGCCGTGTATAGTGCTTGCCCAACTGGCATCCGGCCAATAGCGTCATGGCAACCAGTACGCCCATCATATATATCGTTCGTCTAAGCATCTTCATCATTTTTTTCTTTTAAAGAGTTGTACGTTCAGTTTGCGGGTACGCATCCGGGCCTTCACCTTGTAAATCATCACGAAGAAGAAGGGCACCAGCAGAATGCCGACCGTAACGGCCACAATCATACCAAAGAACACGCCTGTACCGATGGCCTGTCGGCTGGCCGAACCCGGTCCCGAAGCCAACACCATGGGCAGCATACCGAGGATGAAGGCCAGTGACGTCATCAGGATGGGGCGGAAGCGCAGGTGCGCCGCATGCAGGGCCGACTCTACCAGGTCGCCGCCCTTGTCTACCTCGTCCTTGGCAAACTCCACGATGAGGATGGCATTCTTGGCCGCCAGACCGATGAGCATCACCAGACCGATCTGGAAATAGGTATCGTTCTCGAGCCCGCAGATGGAAATACCCGCATAGGCACCCAGCACGGCGATGGGCAGGGAGATGAGCACGGCGATGGGCACACTCCAGCTTTCATAGAGGGCTGCCAGAAAGAGGAACACGAAGAGGAATACCAGTCCCAGAATGAGCCCCGTCTGTCCGCCCGCCTGTTTCTCCTGATAGGACAGGCCGCTCCACTCCACGCCGATGTTGTCAGGCAGACGGTCATGGGCGATGCGCTCGAGCAGCTCCATCACCTGTCCGGAGCTGGCTCCACTGGCTGCCGTACCGCGGATGACGGCGGCGTTGAACATATTGAAACGCTTGATGCTGCCCGGGCCAGTGGTGTACTCCGTAGTGCCGAGCGAGGTAAGCGGAATCATGTCGCCGTCGCTACCACGCACAAAGTAGAGGCCAATGTTGTCACGATGCTCACGGTAGGGAGCCTCGGCCTGCAGGTAGACGCGGTAGACACGGTTGAACATGTTGAAGTCGTTCACGTAGACCGAACCCGTATAGGCCTTCATCGTCGAGAAGACATCGGCCATGGGTACACCCGAAAGCTTCACCTTGTCGCGGTCCACATCGAAGTAGAGCTGCGGGATATCGGCCTGCAGCGAGGACGAAAGCCCTTCAATCTCCTTGCATTGCGATACGTAGTACATCAGCGTGTCGGTGGCGCGCACCAGGTCATCGAAGGTAGCGTCGCCGCGTGCCTCGAGCTGCATCTCGAAGCCGCCCGACGTACCCAAGCCGGGGATGACCGGCGGAGTAGACAGGTAGACCTTGCACTCGGGATATTCACTGATTTCGCGGCGGACGGTCTCCATCACCTCGTCGATGGTGGTATTGTCGCGCTCCTCCCAAGGTTTCAGAATGACGGTCAGCTGGCTGCGTGCCTGGCTGGTGCCCACACGCGGACTGGAGCCCGTCACATTCTGTACATACTCCACAGCAGGCTGTTCCATCAGGAAGGCGATGGCGCGCTCGGTCACGTTGCGGGTACGCTCCAGCGTAGCGCTCTCGGGCAACTCCAGCTCGACGGTAAAGTAGCCCTGGTCTTCGACGGGCAGGAAGCTGGTGGGCGTAAAGCGGTGCAGGATGAAGATGCACAACAGGCCGATGCAGAAGTACATGGCGATGCGGCGCGGATGCTTCACAGTGCTGCCGATAATCTTGACGTATTTTGCGTTGCCAATGGCCAGCCACTTGTTGATAAAGGCAAATACCCGGTTCTTGGGCTTATTGGGATCCTCGGGTTTCAGGATGAGCGAACACATCACAGGGCTCAGGGTCAATGCCACGACGGTGGACAAGAGTACCGATACTACGATGGTCACCGTGAACTGACGGTAGAGCTGGCCCGTAATGCCCGGCAGGAAGCTGACCGGCACGAACACCGCCGCCAGCACGAGTGACGTGGCGATGATAGCGCCCACCAGTCCGTTCATGGCCTTCTTGGTGGCTTCATAGGGACTGAGGTGTTCCTCCTCCATGATGCGCTCCACGTTCTCGACCACCACAATGGCATCGTCCACCACAATACCGATGGCCAGTACCAGACCAAGCAAAGTCAGGATGTTCAGCGAGAAGCCGAAGATGAGCATGAAGCCGAAGGTACCGATCAGCGAGATGGGTACTGCCACCACGGGAATGAGCGTGGCACGCCAGCTCTGCAACGACAGGTAGACTACCACAATCACGAGAAACAGGGCTTCGAACAGCGTCTTGTACACCTCGTGGATGGACTCGTTGATGTAAGTGGTCATGTCGAACGGTATTTCATACTCCAATCCTTCGGGGAAGTTGGCGCTGATTTCCTTCATGGTCTTCTTGACGTTCTCGGCCACCTCCATGGCGTTGGCGCCGGGCAGCATATAGAGTCCCAGCACAGCGGCATTGCCGGCATTGATACCACTCTCGGTATTATAGGACTGAGCTTCGAGCGAAATACGGGCCACGTCGCGCAGGCGGATCAGCGAACCGTCGGCATTGGCACGCAATACGATTTCCTCGAACTGGGAAGCCGACGACAGACGTCCCTGCGCCGTGATGGGGATGGTGATGTCGAGCCCCGTCACAGGCTGTTGGCCCAGGACACCGGCCGCCGACTCGCGGTTCTGGTCCTTCAGGGCATCCTGCACGTCCTTCACCGTCAGACCATAGTTGGCCAAACGGGCGGGGTCTACCCATATCTGCATGGCGTAGTAGCGGCTTCCGATGTTGGACACGCGCCCCACACCAGGAATGCGTCGCAACAGGTCCACCACATTCAGCGTGGCAAAGTTACTCAGATAGATTTCATCGAACTTGGGATCGTCCGACGTCAGGCAGATGGTCATCAGCTGGCTGGGCGACTGCTTGTCCACCTCGATGCCGTTCTGCACCACTTCGGCAGGCAGGCGCGACTCGGCCAGCTTGATGCGGTTCTGTATCTCGACGGCAGCCAGGTCGGGGTCGGCCGAAATGTCGAAGGTGACGGTGGCCGAGAAGCTTCCCGTGTTGGAGCTGGTAGACTCCATGTAGAGCATGCCCGGCGTACCGTTGAGCTCCTGCTCAATGGGGGTGGCCACGGCCTGCGACACGGTGACGGCACTGGCGCCCGGATAGGAAGCCGAGATTTTCACCACAGGCGGCGTTATCTGGGGATACTGGTCGATGGGGAGCATCATCAGGCCGATGATACCCACAATGACAATCAATATGGAGATGACAGCCGAAAATATCGGTCTGTCTATAAAGAAATTAACTTTCATAAGCGGGATAGGTTTCTGATGTTAGACTTCTGTGATGGCAACACGCCGTTATTCTTCTGTACCCTCTACTTCGGTCGGCTTGCCCACCCGCACCTTCATGCCGGGGGCCAGCTTGTGATAGCCTTCGGTCACAATGTTCTCGCCGGGCACGATACCGCGCTCTACCACGACATTGTTGCCGAACTCAGGACCGAGTTCGATGAAACGGCGCTCTACCGTCGAGTCGCGGCGCATGACGAAGATGTGTGCCCCGCCTTTCTCGATCATCAGAGCCTTTTGGGGAACCACGGTGGCATGCTCGCGCACGTCGAGCAGTACCCGCACCTTGGTGAACTGGCCGGGAAGCAGCACGCGGTCGGGGTTGGGCATCTCGGCACGCACGGAGAAGGTTCCTGTCTTGGGGTTCACCTGCGGCTCGGCAAAGTCTACTATACCTTTATATATATACTGGCTGTTGTCGGGCAGGGTGATGGTAACCGTGGGCTGCCAGGAACGGGTGGAGTCCTTCTGCCCGATGACCACATTGCGTTCCTTGCCTTTCAGATAGTCCAGAGCCGTCATGCTGAAGTCCACCAGCACGGTATCGCTCTTCACGATAGTGGCCAGCAGAGACTTTCCGCTGGTACCCACCAGCGTACCGAGGTCGACGTGACGCTCGCTGATGTGGCCCGAAATCGGAGAACGCACCCACGTGTAGCCCAGCTCCTGTTCGGCCTGGTCGAGGTCGGCCTGGCTCATACCCATACTGGCCACAGCCGTCTCGTAGGCAGCAATGGCATTATCCAGGTCCAGCTGGCTGGCCGCATTCTGCTGGAACAGAGGGCGTATGCGGTCCAAGTCGCGCTTGGTCTTGCGCACCAGCGCCGAGTCCTTGCGGAGCTGCGCACGGGCCTTGTCGGCCTTGGCGCGGTATTGCTTCTGGTCGATGACGAACAACACCTGGTTCTTCGTCACATACGTACCTTCCTCGAAAGCCATGCTCTCCAGGAAGCCTTCGACACGGGCACGCACTTCGACGAACTGCTGGGCACGGATGCGGCCCACATAGTCGCCGTATATCTCGACATCGTCCTGGCCGACGGGTTCCACCACCACTACGGGAGGGATGGGCTCGACCTTCTTCGGCCAAGTCACCACGATATAGATGCCCAGCAGCACTGCCATGCATACCACCATCGTCACCAGTCTTTTCTTTCTCAGCTTTAATTCCTTCTTCGTAAAAAATAGTCTCATGTCTGTTTGTTTAGCTAATTAAACCCTGTTTTTAGGAATGAGGGTGCAAAGATAATACCATTTTTCCAATTTTCCACCATAAACCGGCGTAACCGTTTAATTTTCAATAGAAAAACTTTCACGTCCGCAACCTCGCGGAAGCCCATCCGATGGCCTGCCCTGTAGAAAGCATCTACAAACTTGTAGAAATATTCCACACCCTCGGCCCGCCGCACTTCCCCAACGCCTTGCCGACAAAATGACACTTTGATTTCCCAATCGCCCGAGAATCGCTTCTTTCCGCCCCAAGTCAAGGACGATGGAAAAGAACGAAGAGTCGGAAGGCTTACACGCTCGCACACAGCCGAATAGCGAAATCCTTACATTTGAAATAGAAGTTTCACCCTCCACAAACGAAGAAAAAACAGTGGAAAACCGATGAAAAACCGACAAAGCGACCCTTTGTCGAACGGAAAGCAGGCACTTTCCGAACGAAAAGCGGCGTTTTTTCCAAAGAAAACCTACGTTCTGACGACTGGAAACCTACAATCTGACGACAGAAAACCTACGATCAGGCAGCAAAAAGCCTGCTTTTTACCTCCTCAGAAGCCGCTACCATGCCCGTTTCCGCCTCCAGTTTCTTCCTTTCATGCAAGGAGCTTGTCAGCAAAAACAGCCCATCTGCATCTATCTGTCTATGAAACCAAGAAAACAGATAACAGAATGACAATCCGCCCTTCCGGCTATCCTTCGCCAGAAGCCCCCGTTCATCGGCTTCCCAAGCATACATATATATAAAGGTGAAAAAGGAGTAATACACTCCCCTTCCACACGCTATGAATGTTCCGACAAGCCACTTTTAACGATAAATAACCCTAACGGGGGCCTTGGAATGAAAAAAAAGGAAAAATTAAACCTACACGATATACCAACATACAAAACAATTTCGTACTTTTGCAGCGCATTTGGAAAACAAACGCAATTAGGTTAAAGAGAGATATTCAAGATAAATATTTATTGAACCTTTAAAAGTTTAAACAAAATGATTAAAGTAGGTATTAATGGATTCGGACGTATCGGACGTTTCGTATTCCGCGCAGCTCAAAAGAGAAACGATATCCAAATCGTTGGTATTAACGACCTTTGCCCGGTTGACTACTTGGCATACATGCTGAAGTACGATACAATGCACGGCGCATTCGACGGCACTATCGAAGCTGACGTTGAAAACAGCAAGCTGATCGTTAACGGCAAGGAAATCCGTGTAACAGCTGAGAAGAACCCTGCTGACTTGAAATGGGATGCTGTAGGTGCTGAATATGTAGTAGAATCTACAGGTCTGTTCCTGACTAAAGAAAAAGCTCAAGCCCACATTCAGGCTGGTGCAAAATATGTTGTAATGTCTGCTCCTTCCAAGGACGACACTCCGATGTTCGTTTGCGGTGTAAACGAGAAGACTTACGTTAAGGGTACTCAGTTCGTATCCAACGCTTCTTGTACTACTAACTGCTTGGCTCCTATCGCTAAGGTTCTGAACGACAAGTTCGGTATCGTAAACGGTTTGATGACTACTGTTCACTCTACAACTGCTACTCAGAAGACAGTTGACGGTCCGTCTATGAAGGACTGGAGAGGTGGTCGTGCTGCTTCTGGCAACATCATCCCGTCTTCTACTGGTGCTGCCAAGGCTGTAGGTAAAGTTATCCCCGAATTGAACGGCAAGCTGACTGGTATCTCCATGCGTGTTCCGACTCTGGATGTATCCGTAGTCGACCTGACTGTAAACTTGGCTAAGCCCGCTTCTAAGGAAGCTATCTGCGCTGCCATGAAGGAAGCTTCTGAAGGCGAACTGAAGGGCGTACTGGGTTACACAGAAGATGCAGTTGTTTCTTCTGACTTCCTGGGCTGCACGCTGACTTCTATCTTCGATGCAAACGCAGGTGTTTACTTGACTGACACATTCGTTAAGGTTGTATCTTGGTACGATAACGAAATCGGTTACTCTAACAAGGTTCTCGACCTGATCGCTCACATGGCATCTGTTAACTGCTAATTGACAGTTAGAAAATATTAAAGTATAGGCGGCTTCTGCGGAAGTCGCCTATTTTTTTTGCATTTTTGCGTAATGTTTGAGAAAGGCCTTATCTCGATGAAAATCAGAGAGGCCGTTGTTTTACTTTGCATATTGAATATGACAGAAGCTCAGAATCCATTTTTTAAAAATATCCATACACCCCACGGCACCGTTCCCTTCGACCGCATCTCCGTGGAGCACTACGCCCCCGCCATCCGTCGGGGCATCGAATGCCAGAACGAGGAGATAGACGCCATCGTCCGCAATCCCCAGCCTGCCGACTTCCACAACACCATCCTGGCTTTGGAAAAGTCGGGCCAACTGTTGCATCGCGTGGAAGTGGTGTTCGACAACCTGCTCAGCGCTGAAACCAACGATGCCATGCAGGAGCTGGCCAAGGAACTGATGCCCCTGCTGAGCGAACATGCCAACAACATTACGCTGAACGAACGCCTCTTCGAACGTGTCAAGACGGCCTACGAGCACCGCAACGACGAACCTCTGACCGCCGAACAACGGAAACTGACGGAGGACACCTACGAAGGATTTGTACGCAGCGGAGCCAACCTGCAAGGAGCCGACAAGGAGAAATATCGTGAACTCTCTCGCCAGCTGAGCCTGCTGACCCTGCAATTCAGTGAGAACAACCTGAAGGAAACCAACGACTACCAGCTGGTGCTGACCGACGAAGCTCAATTGAAGGGTCTGCCGCAGAGCGCCATCGACGCCGCCGCCGAAACAGCCCGCGAGAAACAGCAGGAGGGCTGGGTCTTCACCCTGCATGCCCCCAGCTACGTGCCTTTCCTGACCTATGCCGCCGACCGCGACCTGCGCAAGGAAATCTACATGGCCTACAACACCAAGTGTACGCACGCCAACGCCTGCAACAACCTCGACATCGTGAAGCAGCTGGTCAACACCCGCCTGGCCCTTGCCCAGCTGTTGGGATATAAAGATTATGCCACCTACAAGCTGGAACGCCGCATGGCACAGAACAGCGCCAACGTCTACCACCTGCTCGACCAGCTGCTCGAAGCCTACAAGCCGACGGCACAGAAGGAATATGCCGAAGTACAGGCACTGGCCCGCGAAGAGCAGGGCGACGACTTCACGCTGATGCCCTGGGACTGGAGCTACTACTCACAGAAGCTCAAGGACCGCAAGTTCAGCCTCAACGACGAAATGCTCCGCCCCTACTTCGAGCTGGAGAACGTCAAAAAGGGCGTATTCGGCCTGGCCACCCGCCTCTATGGCATCACCTTCCGAAAGAATCCCGACATCCCCGTCTATCACAAAGACGTGGAGGCCTTCGATGTATTCGACAAAGACGGCAGCTTCCTCGCCGTACTCTATACCGACTTCCACCCGCGCGAAGGCAAGCGTTCGGGCGCCTGGATGACCAGCTACAAGGAACAATGGATTGACGAAAAGACGGGCGAGAACAGCCGTCCGCACGTGTCGCTGGTGATGAACTTCACCAAGCCCACACAGGACAAGCCAGCCCTCCTCACCTTCGGCGAAGTGGAAACCTTCCTCCACGAGTTCGGCCACAGCCTGCACGGCATGTTCGCCAACACGACCTACGCCAGCCTAAGCGGCACCAATGTCTATTGGGACTTTGTGGAGCTTCCCTCGCAATTCATGGAGAACTTTGCCGTCGAAAAGGAATTCCTGCATACCTTTGCCCGCCACTACCAGACGGGCGAACTGATACCCGACGAGCTGGTACAGCGCATCGTGGACTCGCGCAACTTCAACGCCGCCTATGCCTGCCTGCGCCAGGTCAGCTTCGGTCTACTGGACATGGCATGGTACACCCGTACCACGCCCTTCGAAGGTGACGTGATGGCCTACGAGAAGCAAGCCTGGGCCTGCGCCCAAGTACTGCCGCCCGTTGAAGGCACCTGCATGAGCACCCAGTTCTCGCACATCTTTGCCGGAGGCTATTCGGCCGGCTACTACAGCTACAAGTGGGCCGAAGTGCTGGACGCCGACGCCTTCTCGCTCTTCAAGCAAAAAGGCATCTTCAATCGGGAGGTAGCCGAATCCTTCCGCGAGAATATCCTGTCCAAGGGTGGAACCGAACACCCGATGACGCTCTACAAGCGCTTCCGCGGACAAGAGCCCACCATCGACGCATTATTGATCAGAAACGGAATAAAGAAGTAAAAATATGATGAAATATAAATTGTTTGCCTTATTGGCCGCCATCCTGCTGCTGGCCGGATGCAACAACGAAGACGATGTGCTGGAGATCTTCACCGGCAAGACCTGGAAGCTGACCTACATTGCAACCGAGAACTCGCACGAGCAATACAACTTTTGGAGCAACGACAAGGAATCCGAACAGAGCTTCAGCGCCCTCAAGCAGGAGGGTACCTTTATCGTGACCTTCGAAGGCACCAATCTGAACAACGTAGTCGGAGGAACCTTCAATGCCAAGGGCATCAACGCAACCATAGACGGAGAGTGGAACGCCAACGGCGGAAGCCACGAGATGAGTACGGCCAAGACACACGTCAGCATCTCCGAGAGAGACAAGCTGGCACAAGCCTTTGTCACAGGGCTACAGAATGCCATCCGATATGGAGGCGACGACAGCAACCTCTACATCTATTACGAAGACAAGGACGGCACCGTGAAACGAATGAACTTCAAAGCACAATAAAATCAGAATACAGCCATGGACCACGAAGCCAAACAAGAAGCATTGGACAAACGCTACATACGCATGGCCGGCATTTGGGCAGAGAACTCCTACTGCAAACGCCGCCAGGTGGGTGCGCTCATCGTCAAAGACAAGATGATTATTTCGGACGGATACAACGGCACTCCTTCGGGATTCGAAAACGTATGCGAGGACGAGAACAACCTGACCAAGCCCTACGTACTCCACGCCGAAGCCAACGCCATCACCAAGATAGCCCGCTCGAACAACAGCAGCGACGGAGCCACGATGTATGTCACCGCCTCGCCCTGCATCGAATGCGCCAAACTGATTATCCAGGCCGGCATCAAACGGGTGGTCTACTCCGAGAAATACCGGCTGGAAGACGGCCTAAACCTGCTGAGACGGGCCGGCATTGAAGTGGTATACCTCTCTGCCAACGAATAAACGGAAACGATTAAAACAAGATAACGATATGAGTACAAAAAACTCTTCCCGCTTCACCCCCCTTATCATTGCCATCAGTGTGGTGGTGGGAATATTGATCGGCACATTCTATGCCAAACATTATGGAGGAAACCGGCTGGGCATCATCAACGGCTCGTCCAACAAGCTGAATGCCCTGCTGCATGTCATCGACGACCAGTACGTAGACACCGTCGATATGAGCCAACTGGTAGAAAAGGCCATGCCGCAGATTCTGGCCGAACTGGACCCCCACTCCACGTACATTCCTGCCCAGAAACTGGAGGAAGTCAATTCTGAACTGGAAGGCAGCTTCAGCGGTGTGGGCATCCAGTTCACCATTCAGGAAGACACCATCCACGTCAACAGCGTCGTATCGGGCGGCCCCGCCGAAAAGGTGGGCATCATGGCCGGCGACCGCATCGTGACCGTGGACGACAGCCTGTTCGTCGGCAAGGACCTGACCAACGAGAAGGCCATGCGCCACCTGAAGGGCCCCAAGGGCAGCCAGGTGAAACTGGGCATCAAACGCATGACCGAGAAAAATCTGCTCGACTTCGTGGTGACCCGAGGTGACATTCCCCAAAACACCATCGATGCCGCTTACATGCTGAGCCAGGACTTCGGCTACATACAAGTGAGCAAGTTCGGCCGTACCACCCACGTCGAACTGCTGAATGCCATCGCCCAGCTGAGCCACCAGAACTGCAAGGGCATCATCATCGACCTGCGCGAGAATACGGGAGGCTATATGGAAGCCGCCATCCGCATGGTCAACGAATTCCTGCCCGAAGGCAAGCTGATTGTCTATACCCAAGGACGCAAATATCCGCGTATGGAGGAATATGCCAACGGTACGGGCAGCTGCCAGAACACTCCGCTCGTCGTACTGATTGACCAGGGGTCTGCCTCGGCCAGCGAGATTTTTGCCGGTGCTATCCAGGACAACGACCGCGGCACCATCGTCGGCCTCCGTTCGTTCGGCAAGGGACTCGTACAGCAGCCCATCGACTTCAGCGACGGTTCGGCCATCCGCCTCACCATTGCCCGCTACTACACCCCGTCGGGCCGCTGCATCCAGCGTCCCTACGAAAGCGGCAACGACAGCAAGTACGAAATGGACTGGCTGGACCGCTACGAACACGGCGAATTCTTCTCCAAAGACAGCGTGAAGCTGGACAAGAGTACCAGCTATTACACTTCCCTCGGACGTCCGGTCTATGGTGGAGGGGGCATCATGCCTGATGTGTTCGTGCCACGAGATACAACCGGCGTGACTTCCTACCTGATAGACGTCAGCAACAAGGGGCTGCTCATCCAGTTCAGCTTCCAGTACACTGACCGCAACCGTTCAAAACTGAACGAATATACGACCGAAGAAGATTTGCTGAACTACCTGAAGAAACAGAACATCACAGAACAGTTTGTCCGCTTTGCTGCCGAAAAGGGCGTGAAGAGACGCAACCTGCTCATCAACAAGTCACACAAGCTGCTGGAAAGGAATCTCTACGGTAATATCATTTACAACATGCTGGGTAAGGAAGCCTATATCCGCTACATCAACCGCGACGATGCCACCGTCCTGAAGGCACTGGAAATTCTGGAACGCGGGGAAGCGTTTCCCAAAGCTCCTGAAACCGTAACAGACAATAAAGACAATGAAAACAGGAAAAAAAGAACTGCGCAAGTATATAGCAGAACTGAAGACCCTGCACGCCACTTCCGCTACGCAGCTGTCGGATGAAATCATGGCACGCTTGGAGGCCCATCCCCAGTTCCAGCAGGCTCGGACGGTTCTGATGTACCACTCCCTTGCGGATGAAGTCAACACGCACGACTTCATCCGCAAGTGGTATGCCTCCAAACGCATCCTGCTGCCTGTGGTCAAAGGAGAATGGCTTGAGCTGTACACCTATAACGGTCCCGACCGGATGAAGATTGGAGCTTACGGAATAGAAGAACCGACGGAAGGCAAGTTTACCGACCTGATGCAGATAGACCTGGCCGTCATACCGGGTGTGGCCTTCGACCGCCGTGGCAACCGCCTCGGACGCGGGAAAGGGTATTACGACCGCCTGCTCCCCTTCCTGGCTACCACGTACAAACTGGGTATCTGCTTTCCCTACCAATTACTGGAAAACATTCCTACCGAACCTTTCGACATACGTATGGACGAAGTACTCTGCTGAACATAGCCGGACGGGAAAACGCTTATCTGAAAATAATGTTGGTGATAACCTGAGCCCCGACATGCTGGTTCAGGTTACGCACAAGCAGCTCGCGCCCCATCATCAGCTCCTGACGCAGGGCAGCCGATGTGAGCGAAACGTACAGCACCTGATTTTTGATGAAAAGGTCACGCGTATAGGAAGCTATGACCGGCCCCAACACTTCGGGCCACGCATTGATGAGACGGCGTTCGTTCAACGGCGACTCCAGACTCTCCTGCCGCAAGAAATTGCGTATCAGCACTCCTATCTGTTCGGCATTGTTTCTTTTCATACCTCATCCTCCTGCATTTCAGTCACCATCCCCTGCTCCACCCGAAACATCCGATAGTCTCCGCCTACCTTGTGCAGGATGTTGTCCAGATGGCTGCGGTTGGTGTCTGTAATGAAAATCTGCCCGAAGCGGTCGCCAGCCACCAGCTTGACAATCTGCTCCACCCGCGAAGCATCCAGTTTGTCGAAGATGTCGTCCAGCAACAGCAGCGGAACGGTGGTGCCCGTACGGCGCAGGAAGTCGAACTGGGCCAGTTTCAACGCCACAAGGTAAGTCTTGTTCTGCCCTTGCGACCCCTCGCGCTTGATGGGAAAATCGCCGAGCAACATTTCCAGATCGTCCTTATGGACACCGCGCAACGAAAAGCCCATGATACGGTCGCGCTCACGGCTTTCCTTCAGCACCTCCAGCAGGGACGCTCCCCGCGCATGCGAGCGGTAGCTCAGTCCTACCTGTTCCCGATCCTGCGATATGAACGAATAGAAAGACTGAAAAATAGGAATAAACTCGTTGACAAACGCTTCCCGCTTGCGGAACACCACTTCGCCCGCCTGGGCCATCATCTCCTCCCACACCAGGAAAAGCTCTTCCTCGACCGGCTGTTCACTCTTCAGCAGCGTGTTGCGCTGGGTCAAGGCCTTGTTGTAACGAATCAGCGCATCGAGATACTCTTTGTCGTATTGCGAAATGACCACATCCATGAAGCGGCGGCGTTCGTCGCTTCCGCCGGCAATCAGTTCCGTATCCGCCGGCGACACCATCACCAGCGGCAGGAAGCCGATGTGGTCCGACAGACGGGTGTATTCCTTCTTGTTGCGCTTGAACTGCTTCTTCTGTCTGCGCTTCATGCCGCAATACACCTCTTCCGGCGTTCCGTCCTCCGCCTCGTAAAATCCCTGGATGACAAAGAAGTCGGCCTCGTGGCGGATGTTCTGCGAATCGATGGGATTGCCCGCACTCTTGCAGAACGAAAGGAAATACACCGCATCCAGCAAGTTCGTCTTCCCCATGCCGTTCTGCCCGAAAAAGCAGTTCAGCTTCGGCGAGAAAGACAGTTCCACCTGCTCTAAGTTCTTATAATTGAGTATAGAAATGCGTCTCAGTATCATAATTGTCACTCCATTCACCTGCAAAAATAGGAAGATTTTCGGGCTTTTCCGGCACAAAGTAAAAAAAGATGCCGCGAAATTTCGCCAAAACCTATAAAAAACTTACTTTTGCCATTCGAAATCTCAAAGACCGAATAATAACAAAAAAGAATCTATAAAAATGGCAGAACAAAAGAAAACAAACGAAGCCCTGAATGTGGAAGAGGCACTTACGCAGTCGGAAGCATTCCTCATCAAGTACAAAAAAGCAATTATCGGTGCCGTAGTGGCAGTCATCGTCATCGTGGCCGGTGTAGTGATGTACAAGCACCTCTATGCCGAACCCCGTGAACAAAAGGCACAGGCCGCCTTGTTCAAAGGAGAAGAATATCTGGGAGCCGACGCCTACGAACTGGCTCTGAACGGCGACAGCATCGGTTATGCAGGTTTCCTGAAAGTAGCCGAAGAATTCAGCGGAACCGACGCAGCCAATCTGGCCCACGCCTATGCAGGCATCTGCTATGCTCACTTGGGCAAATATGAAGAAGCCATCAAAGCCTTCGAAAGTTTTGACGGAAACGACCAGATGGTTTCTCCGGCCATGAAGGGTGCCATGGGCAATTGCTACGCTTCGCTCGGCCAGCTGGACAAGGCAGCCGACATGCTCCTCAAGGCAGCCAAAGAAGCCGACAACAACACCTTGAGCCCCATCTATCTGCAGCAGGCAGGTGAGATTCTCGTGAAGCAAGGCAAGTACGACCAGGCTATCGAGGCCTACACGACCATCAAGGACAAATACTTCCGCTCCTACCAGGCCATGCAGGCAGACAAGTTCATCGAGCAGGCCAAGCTGATGAAGAAATAAACCGCTACACCTTATTATAATAAGTGACGGTCCCCGGTCACGGATTAAACGGGAAACACGGTCCATCCACAGGAATACCGTGAAGTTCGTGTAATCCGTGACTTTTTTATCTATGATGTTCAACCCCATAAAAACCATCCACACTATGGCAACAGCTTATCACAACCTGTCCGAATACGATTTCAACTCAGTACCCGATGCCGCAAGCATGAAGTTCGGCATTGTCGTATCCGAATGGAACTATAACATCACCGGCGCCCTGCTGAGAGGAGCCGTAGAGACTTTGAAGAAACATGGAGCCAAAGACGAAAACATTCTGATAAAGACCGTCCCCGGCAGTTTCGAACTGACTTTCGGATCCAGCCAGCTGATCAGGCAAACCGATGTCGATGCCGTCATCGCCCTGGGATGCGTGGTTCGTGGCGACACCCCTCATTTCGACTACGTCTGTATGGGTGCCACCCAGGGCATCACCCAGCTGAATGCAAACGGCGATGTACCAGTAATTTACGGACTGATAACTACCAACACGATGGAGCAGGCCGAAGAACGTGCAGGCGGCCGGCTGGGCAACAAAGGTGACGAATGTGCAATTACTGCAATAAAAATGATAGATTTCGCTTGCAGTTTACGAAAATAGTCGTATCTTTGCACCGCAATTGAGAAACGAAGGTGAAACACCGAAGTCCATCAAGAGCGATCGGGCAAATACCAGAGTGGCCAAATGGGGCAGACTGTAAATCTGCTGGCTTACGCCTTCGGTGGTTCGAATCCATCTTTGCCCACTAAATTTGCGGAAGTAGCTCAGTTGATAGAGCATTAGCCTTCCAAGCTGAGGGTCGCGGGTTTGAGTCCCGTCTTCCGCTCTTAAGAGAATCAGATAGTTATCGAAAGATTTCTATCTGATTTTCGTTTTAACACCATTCCGTTCTCACGAAAAGCTGAAATACTATGAACGTTTATAGCCAACACATCATCACCAACCCGGACAACAATACCCAGGAATTATACCCCTTCCACTATCTCGAATTCTACGAAGCCAATATCCATCCTTACGACGAATTTACAATCAACGAAAGGTCCGAACGCATCTATCAAGGCTGTACGGCCCAAGATTTCTTTCAGGCACACAAAGACGGCTTCCAAAAAATCATCCCCCTCATTCTAAACGACTCCAAGCTGAGCAAGCTGCAAAACGAACTGGAATCCGAGGGGAAACAGGTCTGCATGTTCAATCTCTTCATCCTCGCCATGTTTCTTGTCATGAGAGGAAAATCCCGCTATGTATTCCTACTGAAGCCCCGCATACAAGAAACCCTTTCCGCGTTGAATAACGTAACCAAAATCACCTTTACCAACGCGGACGGCACCACGACAGAAAGTACCAGTTCTACCCTGATAAAGGCAATAATGGAAACGCTGGAATCACAAAAGACAAGCGACTGCAAATCCTACGAAATAGAAAGAATCGTTTCATGGGACCAGCTTTCCAATAAATCTGTCCTGCAAAGCTACTTCGTCCACGATTTGACTGTATTCCTGAACCGATACTTTCCCATGAAGAGAAAGAAAGATGCACAAGTATCCACCAAGGAAGTAGAGTTGATTCTCTATCTGATGAAGCTTGTCGATCTTTCCAAAGAAGAGCTGACCAACAAACGCTACTGGCAGCTGATGGCTGTCTACGAAAAAATCAGCCATCATACCACCGATATAGGAAAATTCTGCATCAACGGAACCGACAGGCTGATTCCTTTGATTTTCATTCCATACGAAGCATGGAGCAAAGGGAAAATAGACTGGACGGAAGAAAACATCCCCCAATTAAACTGCGAAGAAGGCGACATCATTCAATTCTGATTATTCCCTCCTCCGTCAGGATACATCACTCTCAGGAAAACAGTTAATTATTTTCCCCCGTCCATAACTTACCATTTTTTATTTCAACAAATAAGTTTCCCTCTCTAACTTTGCGACAACAAACGGGGAAAGAGATATTGTCTCTGCCTTTTGCCGCAATAAACGGATTGTCCAATCATGTAATACGAACTGAATATGAAACAAGAAAACAAGTGCCCGAATACCCTGCACACCAGTCCAAATAACGTTGAAGAAACGACAAATAAAGCTGCAAATAAAATTTATTCGTCTCAAAGCCATTACAATTCAAAACCTTTCGCTAACTTTGCCACAATTTCAGGAAGCTTGTTGCGTCAAGCCTTGAAAGGACATATGATTAACGAAAGGTGTTATTGAAATTATCTTCTAAAGTCAAACTTCGCAACTTTGAAACTTGGAATGAAGATGATAGCAATAGCACCGCACCATTTGATACATACCTGCCTTGTATTGTTATATAAGGTCTTTAGATATTATCAATTTGGTGTGGGCTATTGTTTTATCCATGCTAGAGGTAATGCGAAGACCTGAATGTAGGATAAGACAGATATAGTTCCCACACCTTTTTTATTTACTGCTTTCTTCAGGGAATTAGGAAGCAAAATATTCTATACACATATGATATTTACAAATCAGGAACTAGGCGCTATTTTAAAAATGGCTACTGTTATGGCAAATGCAGATGGACACATCTCCGAAGAGGAAAAAACAATGATGGCTGTTGAATTATTACGTTTTGGAGTTAACGAAAACAAAGCCCCTGTTATCACTAAAGAAGCAGCTACATTAACACCAGTCGAAGCCTGTATCATTATTTCTAAAATGACAAATGAAGAGAAAAGATATGTTACTGCATATTTAGGAGCTATGATATGTGCGGATGGGAAAATAGAAAACTCTGAAATCAAAGCTTGGGCCTTGATATCCAATCTTTGCAATTTACCCCAAATGACAATAAAAGAGGCATTAGATATAATGACGAATCTTTAATTCAAAAACAATTGAATGCATATGGAAGTCAAACATATCTCTTTTGAAGAATTGAAAAAGTTATTAGGGAAAACACTCATAACTCAAGATGAACGTTTTCTTATTGATTCATATGTTACCATACCTTTGACCGAATATTGCAACGATTTACGTTCCCATGAAATTGAAAAGGTACGTTATCTGGAAGAAAAAAACATTTATCGCTATTTAAATACCTGTTGTATCATATTAGGACTGTACGGTCAAGATACACTTTCTTTGGCTTTAACGACTTATCCCATTTCTGTTTTATATCAAGAACTCAAAAATCAATATCATGGTCGAGAACTTGAGAAAAATATAATTTTCATACTAACTAAAGCTTTACTTGCATTAAAAGAAAAAAACAGCAGCCAAATCTTAAAGCCCCATTTTGAAGGAGAAATGCCACAAAAGTTTATGTCATTCAGGAACCAAACAGCAAACGAATGGTTTGATGATTTTGTAAACTCAAAACTTGTCATTCTCTCAACCATATATGAGAAATCATCTTTTGAAGAAACTAAAGCACACTTATTTGCAAGCATAGCATATCAACTGAATCGCAATAATCCGGCAAAGTATCCCTTAAATGCAAATATTCCCTTAAATGATGCCTTAAAGAACATACTTATGCAGTTTATTAAAAAAGAAGGAGGAGACTCATCAATTATCTATAGCAAATCCGGAGAAATACTTAGTAAAATCCTTTAAAATGTCCATCAAAGATTTTTTTAACAATCTATTTAATTCACTATTAGACGGTTCTTTCGAGAGAATAAGAGTCATTAATGTAATGAACCAAAGCTTCAAGGAGTTTTTCTATTCTGGTGAATTAAACAGATTATGCAAAGTCTCCATATCACAAGGAGATAAAGATTTCACCCATGAAATGAGTGCTTTTTGGTTTAGAAGCGGATTTAAAATTTCCATTGAGAATGATATTAATTTGACTGATACCGAAATCAATGAGATATCCAAGTATGTATTGACCAACCATTCCTTTATCAGACAATTAATGGCAATGGGATTTGACACGCTAATTATACAAGGAGCCAACAATGGAAAAGGAAGAAAATTTTCATTAAAAGCTTATGCTGATCTAAAAAATTATTATATCGAATAATATGTTCATATGGATTAAAAAAAAGTTGCTATCATTGTATTACAGAAAAGACCGATATAATGAGAGTAATAACATAGTAACAAGTCTTGCCAAAGCAAAACCGCTTTATAAAGAACTAATACACAAATCTCACCCTGACAAAAATCCTCATCAAAGAGAACTGGCGAAAGAATTGACTGAATTGGTTAACAATAACAGATATAATTATCAGGAACTAATGAAATTAAAAGAACGAATAAACAAGGAACTATAAAACTGATAATATAGCAAGAATCATAATCAATAACAATTTCAAAAAAATGAAAGCATTAAAACTTATTGAAAAAATGATGTTTACACTTATTGCATTTACAGTATTTTCTGCGTGCAACAATGAAAACAACTCAATAATAGAAGAGAACAATAATGACCTAAGTAAAATCCTCATCGGTACATGGGTACAAGATGGAGATGACGACGTGATAGTTATAAAAACAGACGGCCATGTAGAATGGTATGAAAATGAAAATGATTACAAAAATCAAAAAATTCATGATAGATATCAATGGAAATTGAAAAATGAATGGTTATACATTTACGATCAATACGAAACCATAGAAGAAATGCGTCCTAAAGAAGTCCATAAGAACATCATCACATGGAAAGATTACAATAGAGGCGAAGACGAATATGACAGCTATGGATATTATAGTTTATGGACATGGGAAAGATATACCAAATAGCAACTATTTAGGATTTACCTCATTAAAGCAATACACTTAAATAAATAATGCGAATTAGGAGTTAAAAATCCATTCTGATTCGCATTATTAATACAGAGTTATGAAAGAATACAAAATTGTCATATTATCAATCGTATTGTTATGTTCTTGTAACATCAAGAAGGCTAAAGAAACCATCAATATTTCTACCATCGACAGTACTCTGCAAGTAAAAGTTGACTCCATCCTGCAAAAAAAACTATCCGAACTCGATGCAACAACAGGACAGATTATTGTGATGGAAGTACAGACGGGAACTGTCAAAGCCTCTGCCGGTACAGAAATAAAACCACAGGAATCTGACTTGGTGCGTACAGCTTCGTTGTTGGCCGCATTGGAAACAAAAGCCATCAAGCTTTCCGATACTATAGACGTAGGCAATGGAGTTTTAGTGATAGGTAAAGACACCCTATTCGACCATAATTGGCACAAAGGAGGATACGGAAAAATAACCTTGCAACAAGGATTTGGAGCCTCTTCCAATATCGCAATCAGCCAATCTATTAGACATGCGTTTAAGGATGCATCAACTTTTGCAAAGACCCTTTCAAAATATGGCTATCAAGTAAAAGACACCAGCCTTATCTACAATCCATTAGGACATGGTATCCTTACCACCCCCATGCAAAATCTTACTTTTTATAACGCCATTGCACAAGGTACAATCGGCGATAAGGAGACTATTGACAATATCAGACATGCTTTGGAATATTCAGTAACAAACGGAATGGGCAAACTTGCCATATCAGATATGGTAAATGTAGCGGGAGCAACAGGAACCATACAACAGCCTAATGGCGAGTACACCACAGAGTTTTGCGGTTATTTCCCAGCAGAAGCTCCTCAATATAGCGTCATCGTCACTATCAATATGAAAGAATGGACAATAAATAGCGGAGCAATGGCCGGCGGAATATTCAGACAGATTACAGAAATATTAACAATGAGGGAATCTCCCGACGTTGAAGGTCTTGCCTTTTGGACTGCCGATACCATTTTACTTGCTAACCGCCCATTGGTCACACTCATGGACTCTCTATACAGGTATGTGTATGCAGATTCATCATGTTCACTGACTTTTGAAAAAGATTTGAAATGGATGGACGAATACCGAAAGAAGTTGTGTACATATTACAATGCAAATAAACTGGGAGTAGATACCATATCACCTTATGCGAAGGCTGATGCTGTAATTGAAGCAAGCCGTGAATTGTGGAAACTGGATTCAGATGGTTCTACAATGGGGATGAATGTAAGAAATGGAGTAGAATATACTCGACTAATCTTTGAACAATTCAATGAATATGCACAGCTACTGGATATATGTAAAACGGAGAATCAAAGAGAGCTGTTGAAGAATGAGATGACGGCATGGTTTGAATTAGAAGAATTGCTATCCAAGACCTATACAGATTGTACTTACTTAAAATATTGGGGCGGTTCTTATGGCAGTTCAGCGTCATCTGCTGGAATGCTTAAAATATGGCAATCACATATTACTTTATACAGGAAAGATAAAAGCATGCTGAAAAATGATTTTGAAACATGGGACACACAAGGTCTCTATGTGGAGTGCGTAAAAGAATTGCCAATAAATTGTTTCCTGATTAAGTTAAAGGAGAGCATATATGAAGAAGAAAACGGAGATGACTACAAGGAACAGATAAACACGACTAAGCAAGACATATCTCAACTGTCTTCCAAAATTAATAAATGGACTACAGCGCATCAATTATGGATAAAAGAAATGGACGAGTATGACATAGAAGATATTGCTGGAAAATGCATAGGGAATATGCTCGTTGAATTATCATCCATTATCAGTTTCATATAACAAAATAAAAGCCAACCTACCCGATTTCACGGATAAGTTGGCTTTTTCAGTTCCAGTACAGAACATTATGATATTAACCTATACAGTCAATTATACGGGTTGCATCTCTGCTCGCTTTTCCGTACCTTTTGATAAGACGTGCGACAAGAAGTCGTACAAGTAATTG
>ULOG01024847.1_pt1 | contig 27591 bp, 25 predicted proteins | sample 1952401 | NCBI WGS metagenome assembly ULOG01 (sample SAMEA4835598, study PRJEB28245) | human gut metagenome | biome: gut microbiome; material: fecal sample | place: Denmark | collected 2008
ATGCGGCATAACCAAGAAACATATCGTTACTCAGCATATTTGAGAAATACTCCGTTACTTCCTCGTCAGAATCGTTATCATTCCATGGCTCGCTTTTAAAGACCTTTTGATAAAGACTTACTGCTTCCATGATCTGCGAACGGTCAAAAATCCTGATCGTCAGCTCCATATCCGGTTTAGCCACTTTACTTGATAGCAAATGTAATCTCCGCAGAAACTGCTTTTTTGCCGTTGACGGTGGCAAGCGCTTTTCCTACACCGATAGGACCTTTGACCTTTATGATCTCGACTTCGATATTGAGCGTATCTCCGGGCACTACCTGCTGACGGAACTTGCAGTCCTTTATTCCACCGAAAAGACCTATTTTGCCCTTGTTTTCAGGCATAGAAAGCAACGCCACAGCTCCCGCCTGAGCGCACATTTCGACCATGAGAACGCCGGGCGTTACGGGATAACCGGGAAAATGTCCCTTAAACCAGAAATCTTCCTCTTTCATATATTTTGTAGCGACGACTCTCTTGCCCACTTCAAGTTCGTTTACCTCGTCGATAAGCAGAAACGGATCGCGGTGAGGGATTATTTCCATTATCTGCTCTCTGTTTAAAACTACTGCCATTATATTTCCTCCGTTATCCGATTATCATTACCGTCTGGTCAAATTCCAGAGAGTCTCCGTCGTTTACCAGAATCTCTTTGACAACTCCGTCAAATTCGCTCTGTACCTCGCTCATCACCTTCATCGACTCGATAATAAAAATCGTATCGCCTTTTTTAACCTGCTGTCCGACCGTCACAAACGGCTTGTCGTTAGGCGACGGCGCGGCATAGAACGTTCCTACGATCGGAGCCTTTACCTGATTGCCTGAAACTGCGGGGGCCGCCTTTTCTGCGCTCTGTGACGCAGCAGCCGTTTCATGCTGCTGTACAGCGGCGATCGGCATTGCAGGCATCGGAGGCATTGCCGGCGGAGGGGGAGGACATTTTTTACCCTTTATTGTAAACTTGAAATCGTCCTCTTCTATAGTGATTTCCGAAAGGCCTTTTTCGCTTACAAGGTCAGCCAGCTTTTCGATATTTTCCTGTGTAAAATCAAAACCTATTTTTCCCATATATGTTCTCCTTAATCAACGTATTTTTTAAGGCAGATCGTGGCGTTATGACCGCCGAAGCCGAGGGAGTTGGAAAGAGCGCCTTTAATATCGATCTCTCTGTTGCCGTCAACGCAGTAGTCAAGATCGCATTCCGGGTCGGGAGTCTTATATCCCAGAGTTCTGTGAACAAGTCCGTCGCGAACTGAAAGCGCCGTAACGATTGCTTCCACTCCGCCTGCCGCTCCAAGAAGATGACCGATCATTGACTTTGTGGAATTGATAACGGTCTTTTTCGCCGCTTCTTCTCCCAAAGCAAGCTTTATCGCAAGAGTTTCATACTTATCGTTAAGGTCGGTGGAGGTTCCGTGAGCGTTTATGTAATTAACCTCGTCGGGCTTCAGTCCTGCCTCTTCGTAAGCGTGCTTCATTGCGAAAGCCGCCGCCTCTCCCGTAGGTGAAGGACTGGTTATATGATAAGCGTCGTCAGTAGCTCCGTAACCGGCTATCTCCGCTATGATATCTGCGCCCCTCGCCTTGGCGTGCTCAAGCTCTTCAAGACAAAGGATTCCGGAACCTTCGCCCAGAACAAAACCCTGTCTGTTCAGATCAAAAGGCGTAGAAGCAGACTCGACATTCTCCGCTCTGGAAAGCGCCTTCATATTATTAAAGCCGCCGAGAGAAAATCTTGAGATGCATGCCTCCGCACCTCCGCATAAACAAACGTCAAGATATCCATCCTTTATTTTGCGGAAAGCCTCTCCTATCGCGTGCGTGCCGGAAGAGCAGGCCGTAGTGGTGCAGAAATTGTCACCCTTAAAACCGGTTTTCATGGAAACCATTCCCGCCGCCATATTGCTTATCATCATAGGAACAAAGAAAACAGATATCTTGTCGGGTTTTTCGTTAAACTTTGTGACCTCATGCTCGGTCAGATTCAGTCCTCCTATTCCCACGCCGATAATAACTCCGGCTCTGAACGGATTCACGTCCTTGAAAACACTGCCGGCCATTTCAAGCGCCTGCATTGAAGAGCACAGCGCAAACTGGGTGAACCTGTCCATTCTTCTTGATTCTTTCTTATCAATATATCTGCTGCTGTCAAAGTCTTTGACAGCTCCTACGACCTTAACGGGAAAATCCGCCGTATCAAACTGATCAATATATGAAATACCGTTTTTATTAGCCTTGATATTATCCCAGAATTCAGTAACGCTCTGTCCCAAAGGATTGACCGTTCCCATTCCTGTAATAACTACTCTTCTCATTTAAACACTCCTCTTCTGCAATTGGCAAAATTATATGGCCTTTGCCTTACCTGTTATTTTCGGCAGTTCAAAGCGTATTCTGTCGATTACTGCTTTGAAGACAAACCCGCCTTTCCACCTGCTTCCGTCAGGGATCACATTGACAGTCCGCCGGAAATCTCTATTACCTGTCCCGTAACATAGCTTGCATCCTCTGAAGCCAGGAAGGATACCACTCCGGCAATTTCCTCCACCTCACCGTAACGCTTCATCGCGATCTGTGCGATCATAGCGTCCCGCTGAGCGTCGGTCAGCTTATCGGTCATGGGAGTTTTGATAAATCCCGGAGCGACAGCGTTGCAGGTTATTCCTCTGGAACCCAGCTCCTTTGCAACCGTCTTGGTCATTCCGATGATAGCCGCCTTTGAAGCGGAGTAATTCATCTGACCGGGATTTCCGTAAACTCCCGCAACCGAAGAAAGATTTATGATCCTTCCGGATTTCTGGCGCATCATAACGCTTCCGGCAAACTTACACATATTGAATACGCTTTTCTGATTTACCGCAATAACGCTGTCGTACTGCTCCTCGCTCATTCTTGCCATAAGACCGTCCCTTGTAATACCTGCATTGTTTACAAGCACGTCTATCGAACCGAAGCGGGCCTTCACTGCCTTAACGGTTTCCTCTACCTGAGAATAGCTTGAAACATCGCAGATGAATTTTTCTACCTCAACACCCTCGGCTCTTATCTTATCAATTATATCGTTATTCTCAAACATTGCCTCACTGATGTCGTTAAGAGCAATATTAAAGCCATCCTTTGCAAGACGAAGCGCAATAGCAGCTCCTATCCCTCTTGCCGAACCCGTAATTAATGCTGTTGCCATACTTTTTTCCTCCTGTTTTTATAGCTGATTTATCTCATGTTCAATAATCATGATTTCGCCGGTAATGCCACTCCTGCCAGAAAATCTTATACGCCGTTTTATCGTAATTGTCGCATTCCGATAAATCCTTTGGCTTGCAGGAATTATAAAACGCTTCTACCTTATCTGCAAATTCAAAAACCTGACGCTTGTAATCCTCATAATCAACAAAAACCTCATTTCCTGATTCGGTAACAAGCATTATTTCCCCGTCTTTATGAATAACAGACCAATCTATACCATTAGAACATCCTATAACCTCGACGGTTTTCCTGTCATCATTAATGAATAACGAGTGACCGCAGCAGGGCAGCATCTGGTTTTCCTTATATATTATATGATCCTGAGTCAGGCTTTTAAGAAGATAAAGCGCCGTCGAGCTTACAGTACAGTTATACTTAAAGGTTTCATCTCCAATAACCGCTTCAGCACTTCCGTGAAGACACAGGTCTTTAGGATCGTCGAAGCCGCCGTTTATCCAACAAAAATCATCTGCGTCAATATAAAACATTTTTTTGCTTTAAAACCCCGCCGTCCGAAAAAACGCTTCTTCAATCACCGGTCATACGGCAGTTACTCTCCTGTCACATATCCTGAAATAATATCATACCAATAAGCGCCCATTTTTTCATAGCCCTCTTTTGTAGGATGGATACCGTCCTGAAGGTCTTCCTTTGTCAAAACGCTGTTGATGTCGGCCAGTTCTATATTTCTGCCCGCCGCCTTTTCCTCTTCAACCAAAGCCTTCACTTTTTCGTTGTAGTCGTCAACATACTTATCCATATCCTCAACAGTAAAGTACTCAGGGTCGATATATGTATCATCCTCAGCGTTCATATACGGAATGGTTGCAAGGTAAAGCATCCCGTCGTCCGGAAGCTTTTCAAAAATACTGTCAACAAGGGCTTTAAGTCGGTCTCCTGCGCTGTCAAGCTCGTAAAGGCTCAATATGTCGTTTGTGCCTATCTGAAGCATTACGACATCCGGAGTATATGTTCCGAACAGATCTTCGATTCTTTCAGAAATACCCGACCGACCGCCTGAAACCGAATCTTCCTCCGATATAGGATCGATCGAATAACCGGTATATCCGCAGTGCTGATTGTCATAGCAGTCTCCGGCCTGCTTTTTACCAACAAAATCCACGCACTGAGACAAGCCGTTTTCTTCCAGAAGATTCGCAAGGGGAACACGGTACGCTCCCCTGTAGGTAAATCCCTCGGTTATAGAATCGCCGAGAGCCATAAGCTTAATGCTTCTGGGATACTGTATCTCAGCCTGTGAAGCCGGGCTTTCTGTCGCCGAACCGACCGCCTCCTGAGAGGAAGCGTCCGTTTCGCCGCAAGCTGACAACAGCATTGCAGACAAAAGTAAAGGCAAAAGAACTTTTTTCATTTTCATACCGCGCCCCCGACAGGGAGCACACCTCCTTTTACTATTTCGTTTCTTTTCCGTCATAGTCCTCCAAAGCAAAAGGACGCCTGTAAGATTCCTATGCTTTATTTATTCAGAAGCGCTTCCGCCTGAGCAAACATTTCCTCGATCATATCCTTTGCAGGCTCGATCTTATTTACCATACCTGCAATAGCACCGCAGAGGAAGGAGCCTTCGTCAAGATTTCCGTCCTGCACCGCCTTTCTCAGCGAGCCCAGGGTTATCTTCTCAAACTCATCGGGAGTAAGCGAACCGTCCATTTCACCGCTTGCAAGCCGCTTTGAAAACTTGGTCTTTACGTTACGGCATGGATGACCGGTCGACCGTCCCGTTACAATACTGTCGGTATCCTTAGCCTTTATAACCAGGTCCTTATACACAGGGTGTATCTGACATTCCTCGGCTGCAAGGAAACGGGTTCCAAGCTGAACACCCTCCGCTCCCAGCATAAACGACGCGGCGATTCCTCTGCCGTCGGCAATTCCGCCTGCCGCTATAACGGGTATCTCCACGGCGTCAACGACCTGAGGGACAAGACACATCGTGGTGTTTTCACCGATATGACCGCCCGATTCGGTGCCCTCGGCAACAACTGCGTCTGCGCCGGCTCTTTCCATTCTCTTCGCAAGAGCCACCGACGGAATTACCGGAATAACCTTTATTCCGGCTTCCTTCCATGCCGCCATATATTTTCCGGGATTGCCTGCTCCCGTAGTAACTACCGGAACACCCTCCTCGATAACAAGCTTTGCAAGCTCTTCGGCGTTAGGACTCATAAGCATTATATTTACGCCGAACGGCTTGTCCCCTACGGCAGCCTTGGTCTTTCTTATCTGCTCTCTAAGATAGTCGATAGGAGCAGAGCCTCCGGCAATAAGTCCAAGCCCTCCCGCATTGGAAACTGCCGAAGCAAGGGTGGATTCTGCTATCCAAGCCATTCCGCCCTGAATGATCGGGTATTTTATCCCCAGAAGTTCCGTAATTCTTGTCTTTGCAGTTGTCATATAATTTACTCCTTTTATTTACTGTCTGACGTCCGCGTTTCCCATGAATAGTCATAAGCGCCTATAGAATGACTGCCTCTCATTATCGCTTCATATTCAGAAGCGCAGACCTCAACGCATTTTTCAATAAAATTCTCCGCATTTTTTATCTTAAAGCACTCAGGCTCCTGATTTATTTTTTCATTAAAATCAGAGCACATATCTTTTATAAGATCTTCCGCCTCAAAAGGAAATATCTCGTTGATCTTTTCCGATTTGTAATTTTCCGGCTCGTACAGATCGTACTCAAGACCGTACCTTTCTACCGCCCAGCCGTTCAAAATACGGTAATCCCTGTAAAGCTCTCCGAGAAAATCAGGGTCTCCCCGCCTTGAAACAAGCCCTATATCGTAATACAGTATAACTCTGAAAATACAGTCCTCTATCAGGTGAAAATAATATCCCAGATAAAGCTCGTCCGATAATATATCATTTTTGTATCGGTCAAAAAATTCATAGTAATCAAAATGCTTTCTTTTACCGTTATCAAATATCTCCGAAAAATGAGTGTTCACATCCCGTTTATTTACAGATAAAACTGCGTCGGGAAGAATATGTCCGATGAAAAACCGGTTTTTATCCTTTATCGGCAAAATGTTTTCAAGCTGCGCAGCTATTGCAATATGCATTACCCTTGAAGCCATAAAACCTCCATTTCACGCCGGAAATCAGATAAAGCGAACGCTTTAAGTTACGCCTTAATATTCAAATATCACTCCGCCGTAGGTAAGTCCTCCGCCGAAGCCTACCAGACAAACCTTGTCGCCCCTTTTGATCCTGCCGTCCTTTACCGCGTCGTAAAACGCCAGAGGTATGGATGCAGACGACGTATTGCCGTAACGGTCGATATACATCGGAAACTTGTCCATAGGAAGTCCCAGATGCTTCGCCGCAGTTTCAATAATTCTGATATTGGCCTGATGAGGAACTATGGCGTCAAGCTCTGCCGGCTCGATCCCGGCTCTTTCACACGCCTTTTCAACTGCGTTGGGCAGAGCCTTTGTAGCAAACTTGTATACTTCCTTGCCGTCCTGATAAAAATAATGCTCCTTGGTCTGAGGCATGGACATATCAAATTCCTCCGTATTGGTACGGAAAGCGTTTTCAGATTTCAGTGCACGCGCCACGACTTTGTCGGCTCCGTTTCCGTCTGCCCCCAGGTAGTTGGAATACAAAACCCCTTCGCATTTTTCTATTACGAATGCGCCCGCTCCGTCACCGAACAGCACGCAGGAGGAACGGTCGGTATAATCCGTAAACTTTGAAAGCTCTTCAGCTGCAACGACAAGCACCGTTTTAACGTCGCTTCCGCTGTAAAGATATCTTTTCGCCATGTCAACAGCATAAGCAAAGCCCGAACAGGCAGCGTTTATATCAAACGCCATGCATCCGATAGCCCCCAACTCCCGCTGAATAATGCAGGCCATGGAAGGAGTATAAAAATCCGCCGTAACCGTAGCGGCTATGATCAGGTCTATATCCTCAGGGGAAATACCCGCGTCAGCAACCGCCTCCTTTGCCGCCATTGCTCCAAGATAATATGTAGGCTCGCCGTTGGTAATATGTCTGGTCTTGATTCCGGTTCTCTGCGTTATCCACTCATCGCTTGTTTCAACTATCTTTGTAAAATCTTCGTTTGTAGCTACCAGCTCCGGAACGTATCTTCCTATCCCCTTAATTTTAATTCCCTGTTTCCTATTGATATCCTCCAATGAACTTTCCTCCCAAACTTAATAATATATTTTTAAATCAGGATATTGTGCTGATTAAATTTATATGCTATAATACAATAAGCAGCTGAATCCAAATGTGTTTCTCGTATTGCAATTATTTAAAAATTTATACTAAATAGCTATATCAAATCCAAAAATAAGCTTAACCTTATTTATTATAAACTCATTTTATGGATTGGTAAATAACAAATAATGAACATCCTATGGCAAAAGCAAGCATTTCAATATTTTTTCACAATTACGTCTCTCTACAGTGCAAAGCCGGCAAAATCGCCACTAATTAATGGGAAAAATATTTTGACACCTGTCACATTTTATGAACCCAATATTAACGCCTGCTCTGTTATGCATTTTTATATAAATAATCGCAGTTTAATAGTAGCATTTATGGAAAAAATAATTTGTCAAAGCGAAGGAGGCAAAGATACAGCTTCCTGTGTTTGCAAAATTATATGCTGTGCAAGAAAACACGCGGTACCCTAAAATGTACGGCACAATGCAAGCAACATATTTATTCAGGCAGAAAATTAATTTATTATAAAGGAGTAATACCAATGGCAAAGAACATTTTTTTATTTTCAGGACAGGGATCTCAGTATGTAGGAATGGCAAAGGAGCTTTACGACGCCTACGACGAAGCTAAAGCAGTATTTGAAACTGCAAACTCTATTCTCGGCTATGATATAGCTGACATCTGCTTCAACGGTCCCGACACTGAGCTTAACAAAACGGTTAATTCTCAGCCTGCTATTATGGCGTGTTCTCTGGCGGCTTTTGAAGCGGCTAAGGCAGAAGGAATTGCTTTCGACGGCGTTGCAGGTCATTCTCTCGGAGAATACGCAGCAATGGTCGCATCGGGAACAGTAACTACGGAGGACGGCTTCAGGCTTATCAAGGCAAGAGCTTCGGCTATGCAGAAAGCGGCGGAGGAAAACGACGGCGCAATGTACGCCATAATCGGTCTGCCTGCGGAAGAAGTTGAAAAAGTCTGCGAAGAAACCGACGGCTATGTTGTTCCCGTAAACTATAATTCTGCAGTTCAGACGGTCATTGCAGGAGAAACGGCGGCTTGCGAGTCTGCGGCGGCAACTTTTGCCGGAATGAAGAAAAAAGCTATCAGGCTTAATGTTGCCAGCGCATTTCATTCAAAACTTATGCAGTCGGCAGCCGACGAGTTTGTCAGGACAGCTGAGACTGTCAGGTTCAGACCTGCTCAGGTCGAGTTCTATTCCAACGTAACGGGAGGAAGGCTAGAGGACTTTTCCGATATGCCTGCCATGCTTGCAAAGCATATTGTTTCGCCTGTTAAATTTACCTCCGAGCTTGCGCAGATGAATGAAGCCGGCTATGAAAACTATATCGAGCTGGGACCTAACAAGGTGCTTACCGGACTTGTAAAGAAAACCCTGAAGGGTGCAAGCGCAATGAACATCGAAAATGCGGCAAGCCTTGAAAAAACTCTTGAGACATTGAAGCAGTCCGGGATGTAAGCAAAGAAACCGGCGGATAATATTTTCCGCCGAGCGACTTAATATATTCTTATTGCAGGGAGGAAAAATTGATGAAAAGACAGGACTATTTATCATGGGACGAATATTTTATGGGAATTGCCTTGCTTTCTGCCGGCAGAAGCAAGGACAGCAACACGCAGGTAGGCGCCTGTATTGTTTCCGACGAAAATAAAATTCTGTCGGTAGGCTACAACGGAATGCCTACCGGCTGCGCCGACGATGATATGCCGTGGGAACGGGAAGGCAGCCCGCTTGAAACAAAATATCCCTTTGTATGCCACGCCGAGCTTAACGCGATTCTGAACCGTTCTACGGGAAGCCTGAAGAATTCCCGCATCTACGTTTCCCTGTTCCCCTGCAACGAGTGCGCAAAAGCTATAATCCAGAGCGGTATACGAGAGGTCGTTTATATGGAGGATAAATACGCCGATACTGACGGAGTTAAAGCCTCAAAAAAAATGTTTGAAATGACAGGCGTTAAAATGAGACAGTATATACCGACGGAAAGAACCGTTACCATAAAGCTTTAACAAACAGCCATATTCAAATATGATTAAAAATATCGGTTGTTCTGATCTATAAGCAGAGGTGTAAGACATGAAATACACAAAACTTAAAATCAACAGAAATGAAAAACTGTCTGAAATTAGCAGAAATATTTACGGACATTTTTCGGAACATCTGGGAAGATGCATCTATGAGGGCATTTACGTTGGAGAAAACTCGGAAATACCCCACGTAAACGGAATGAGGACCGACGTTGTAGAGGCGCTTAAGGAATTAAAAATCCCCGTTCTCCGCTGGCCCGGCGGCTGCTTTGCCGACGAGTATCACTGGAAAGACGGCATAGGCGAAAAATCACAGCGCAAAAAAATGATAAACACCCACTGGGGCGGTCTTGTGGAGGACAACAGCTTCGGAACTCACGAATTTTTCGAGCTTTGCCAACAGTTGGGCTGTGAGCCGTACATTGCCGGAAATCTCGGAAGCGGTACAGTTCAGGAGATGTCCGAATGGATAGAATACATAACCTTTGACGGGGTTTCTCCCATGGCAGAACTAAGAAAGAAAAACGGCAGGGAAAAGCCGTGGAAGCTGAAATATTTCGGAATAGGAAATGAAAGCTGGGGCTGCGGTGGAAATATGCGTCCCGAATACTATGCCGACGAATACCGCCAGTATCAGACCTATTGCCGCAATTACGGGGATAACCGTCTTTATAAAGTAGCGTGCGGTCCTAACGCCGACGACTACGAATGGACGGACAAGCTGCTTGAGATAGTTAAGCCATGGCATACCGATGCTATCTCTCTGCACTACTACACTATCCCCACCGGCAACTGGAACAAAAAAGGCAGTGCCACGGAATTTTCCGACGAAGAGTATTACAATACCATCTCATCAACCCTTAAAATAGATGAAATTATAACAAAGCACTCGGAAATAATGGACAAGCACGACCCCGAGGGAAAGATAAAGCTTATCGTTGACGAATGGGGCTGCTGGTACGATGTTGAGGAAGGCACCAATCCCGGTTTTCTGTATCAGCAGAACACAATGCGCGACGCAATAGTCGCTGCCTGCAATCTTAATATCTTCAACAATCATTCCGACAGGGTTACAATGGCGAACATAGCTCAGGTTGTAAACGTGCTGCAATCGGTTGTCCTGACCGACGGAGCGGATATGGTAAAAACGCCGACATTCTATGTGTTTAAAATGTTCTGTCCTCATCACGACGCAAAGCTTGTAAAGGCGGAAATGGATATTCCGGCGGCACAATACAAGGGTATAAGCCTTCCCGCGCTTACATATTCCGTTTCGGAAAATCCCGATGGAAACCTTTTTGCCACAGTTTCGAATTGCTCGCTTGACGAGGATATTCAGCTTGAAGTAAACGCCGGGATTTCATCAGCGCAGATAATAACCGCCGAAAAAGCAAGTGCCTTCAACGATTTCGGAAAGCCTGAAAACGTCACGCTTAAAGACTATGAAGGCTTTAAAGTATCAAACGGCAGCTCAGTAATAAAACTGCCGAAACGCTCGGTAGTTTCCTTTAAAATGATCTGATGAACACCCTGTGCAAGAAATGCCTGTTGGAGGATATGGACGAAACCGAGTATTTCAGACATTTGAAGGACTATATATCCGCCTATCCCAAAGAAAAAAGAGCGGGCGACAATGAATATTCCAGGCGGCTTGAAATATGCCGCGGCTGCAGCGAGCTTTACGGCGGAATGTGCCGCAAATGCGGCTGCTACGTTGAACTCAGGGCTTTAAAAAAAGAAGCACGATGCGCCGCCGTTCCCGACAAATGGCGGAACGGCAGATAAAGAAAGGACTTATTATGGCAAAAATAGGAGTTGATTATTACCCCGAACACTGGGACGAATCGCTTTGGGAGCAGGACGCCCGGCTTATGGCCGAAACGGGCGTAAAGGTCGTCCGTATGGCAGAGTTTGCCTGGTCAAGACTTGAACCGGAGGAAGGAACCTTTAATTTCGGATGGCTTGACAGAGCGGTAGAGCTTTTTGCCGCAAAAGGTATAGAGATAATTCTGTGCACCCCTACAAACTGCCCTCCTCTATGGCTTTATGAAAAATATCCCGACGCTTTGCAGACCGAGCGTTCAGGGAAGCCTATCGCAACAGGGATAAGAGGGCACCGCTGCTATAATTCCTCTTCCTTAAGAAAATTCTCCGAAAGGATAATACGAAAGCTTGCCGAACATTACGGAAACAATCCCGCCGTTACGGCATGGCAGATCGATAACGAGCTTGACGCCGTTCACTGTTGCTGTCCGGTCTGCTCGGAAAAATTCAGAGAATATCTGAAAAATAAATACGGCTCAATTGAAAGAGTAAACAAGACTTTCGGCAATAACGTATGGAGCGGCGAATATTCTTCGTGGACGCAGATAAAACCGCCCTTCGGCAGTTATCCTCTCGGCTGGTATAATCCGTCGTATATGCTTGAATGGCACAGATTCTGTCAGAAGAGCGCAAATGATTTTGTAAGATTCCAGACTGAAATAATCAGAGAAACGATTCCCGGAGCGGTTGTCACCACAAACACATGGCTGTGTGAAAACACTCCTGACTTTTATAAAATGTTTGAATCGCTGGACGTTGTTTCCTATGATAATTATCCTCCCACCAGACTGCCGGACGATCCCGACGCACTGTATTCACACGCATTTCACCTCGATCTTATGAGAGGAATAAAACAAAAAAACTTCTGGATAATGGAGCAGCTCAGCGGAACTCCCGGCTGCTGGATGCCGATGATCACCGCTCCCAAGCCCGGAATGATAAAGGGCTACGCTCTGCAGGCGATAGCCAGAGGAGCCGACTCGGTCATACACTTCCGCTGGCGAAGCGCGGTTTCAGGAGCGGAAATGTTCTGGCACGGTCTTATCGACCAGAGCAACGCTCCTTCACGCAGATTTTATGAATTTGCTCAGCTGTGCAAGGACGCCGAGGCTCTGGACACCGACGGAACGACCATATCCTCCGATATCGCACTGCTGTATTCGGCAGATACGGAAACCGCTCTCAAAATACAGCCGCAGACCGACGGCTTTCATTACTACAATCAGCTTAAAAGCTTCCACGACGGAATCGTTTCTCTTGGCGCAAACTGCGATATAATCAGCGAAAAAGCCGACTTTTCGGGCTATTCCGTTATAATTGCTCCGACTATGTTCATAACGGACGAAAGCGTTGTAAAACGTCTTTACAGCTTTGCCGAAAACGGCGGAACGGTAGTCCTTACAAACCGAAGCGGCGTAAAGGACCAATATAACAACTGCATAATGTCTCCGCTTCCCACCGTTTTTTCAGACCTTACCGGATGCACAGTCGAGGAATTTGACGCTATAGGCCGGGATGCCGCTCATATCACGATGAACGGCATAGAGTACGAAACCGTCTGCTGGTGCGACATCTTAAAGGCGAGCGGCGCATCCGTCATCGCCGAATATACCGACCGTTTTTATAAAGGCTCCCCTGCCGTTACCGTAAATTCCTACGGCAGCGGAAAATGCTATTATGTCGGAACGATCGGCAAAAGAGATTTCTATAAAGAGCTGTGTAAAATTATCTTGTCCGAAGCCGGGCTGGATATAATAACCGACCTGCCGCAAAACGTAGAGTTATCGGTCCGTGACGGCGGCGACAAACGGATCACCTTTATTTTCAACAACAATGATAAAGCGGTTGAATTTTCATGCATGAATAAAAAGTTCAGACTTGAACCCTTTGAAATGAAAACCGCAGCAACTGTTGATGTCTGCAGCGGACGGAAGTAAGGCAGCCATAAAAAAGTTTAACCTGAGAAGAGTAATTTCCTTCTCAGGTTATTTTTTCAGTTTCAAATACGGACGGCTTTTCTATATTGTGATGAGTCCTGTCCCGCCGAATCCGCAATAGCTATTCATAATCGTATATCAGCCCCAGCTGTCTTAAAGACGACACTCCGTCCTCTCCCACGACAAAATGGTCAAGCATGGTTATCCCCATAGCGGAGAGATGCCTGATAAGCAGCCTTGTGGAAACCACATCCTCCTCCGACGGTTTTGACGAAGCCTCCGGATGATTGTGAGCGATAAAAAAATTGTCGTATCCGCTGTTAAGTATGGTTTTGGTTATATTCTTAAGATCCATGGAAACCTCTTTAAGGGAACCGGAATTAACGTCCGCAAACTTCCTTATCCTGAAAGAAGGATCAACAAAAAACAGCATCACCCGCTCGACCCGTTCTCCGGCGAACTTCTCCCTGACAAGGGATTTTACCGCCGGAATATCCCTTGCGTCAACTGCGGACGCTACCCTTTGGGATTTAAGGTATGCCGTAAGAGCGCCAAAAAATTTCAGACTTAACGCAGGATTTTCTCCTACAAGACCGCTTTGCAGAAGCTCTTCCTTTGAAGCGGAAAGCACGCCCTCAATACTCCCGAACCTTGCCAGAAGCCTGTGAGCAAGACCGTTGGTATCGCTTCTGGGATAGCAGTAAAACAAAAGCATTTCCAGGATCTCATGCTCTGCAAAGCCCTTAAAGCTCATAGTCTCGCAGAACCTTTTTCTCATGCGCTCTCTGTGTCCGCTGTGAACGCCGTTTTCCGCCATTTCTCTGACCAGTCCTTTCCCAAATTGAATTTATAAAGCCCGCCGCTCCTGCCGCGTACTCCCACGGCATACTTATCCTTTGCTTTTCATAGTAAGCGATATGCGCTTTTTCTTTACGTCAACGTCCAGAACCCGTACCTTTACCACTTCTCCTACTTTAACAACTTCCAGAGGATGCTTTACATACCTGTCGCATAGCTGAGAAATGTGCACAAGTCCGTCCTCGTGAACTCCGATATCTACAAAGGCGCCGAAATCTATTACGTTTCTTACCGTTCCCATAAGCTCCATTCCCGGCTTCAGGTCCTTCAGCTCCATAATGTCGCCGCTTCTCATAAGCGGCGGAGGAAGCTCGTCTCTTGGGTCTCTTCCCGGCTTCATCAGCTCTGAGATAATATCCTTTAAGGTAGGGACGCCGACCCCGGTTTCCTTGGCAAGCCTTTCTATGCCCAGCTTGCCGGTCTTTTCTCCCAACTCCGGCAGACTTCCCGAATCGCTCAGGGAAAATCCGCAGACATCAAGAAGTTTCTGAGCCGCCTTGTATGATTCCGGATGGACCGCAGTATTGTCCAGAGGATTTTTGCCCTCTCTGACCCTGAGAAATCCCGCGCACTGTTCAAACGCTTTCGCTCCCAGCTTCGGCACCTTCATAAGCTGTCTCCTGTCTGTAAACTCCCCGTTCTCCTCGCGGTAAGCCACAATATTTTTAGCAACCGTTGCGCTGATTCCCGACACATACGAAAGCAGCGAATGCGAAGCGGTATTCAGATCTACGCCGACGCTGTTTACGCAATCCTCTACCACGCCGGAAAGCGCTTCGTCCATACGTTTCGGCGGCATATCATGCTGATACTGACCGACGCCTACAGCCTTAGGGTCTATCTTTACCAGCTCCGCCAGAGGATCCTGCAAACGTCTTGCAATGGAGACTGCACTCCTGAGGGAAACGTCATATTCAGGAAACTCCTCCGCCGCAAGCTTTGACGCCGAATACACGGACGCTCCCGCCTCGGATACCACCATGTATCCCACCTTCTGCGGAATTTCCTTGATAAGCTCTGCCACAAACGCCTCCGATTCACGGCTCGCAGTGCCGTTTCCTATGGCGATAGCGGTTACTCCGTACTTTTCAATAAGCGCCGCAAGCTTTTTCTTCGCCTCCGCAGTCTTATTCTGAGGCGGAGTAGGATAAACTACAGTTGTATCCAGGACCTTGCCGGTTTTATCGACCACCGCTATCTTGCATCCGGTACGGTATGCAGGATCAAGTCCGAGAGTGCATGCGCCCTTTACCGGAGGCTGCATAAGAAGCTGGCGCAGATTTGATGAAAATACCTTTATAGCCCCTTCCTGTGCTTTTTCGGAAAGCATGCTTCTTATTTCCCTTTCGATCGAGGGGTAGATAAGCCGCTTGTATCCGTCTACACAGGCAAGCTCAACATATTTAGCGCACTCTGAATCGTTTTTGACATACCTGGAAACGCAGGCTCTTTCTCCTGCTCCCTCCGGGACTTCAACGGAAACCTTTAATGCGCCCTCCTTCTCGCCTCTGTCTATAGCAAGTATCCTATGACCGGCTATCTTCTTGACCGGCTCTGAAAAATCGTAATAATTCTCATAAACCGATTCGGCGTTTTCGTCCGCCGCCTTTGAAACTATTCTTCCGATCTCGCTGAACAGCTCTCTCAGGTATTTTCTCAGAGCTGCGTTATCCGAGGCGTCCTCGGCTATAATATCCATAGCCCCCTGCAATGCCTCCTGAGGAGACTCAACACCTTTTTCAGCGTCAACGTATTTTTCCGCTTCGCTTACCGGATCGGTATTCAAAGCCTGCTCCATGATAAATACTGCAAGCGGCTCAAGTTCCTTTTCCCTTGCGACGCTTGCTCTCGTTCTGCGCTTGGGTTTGAACGGACGGTAAATATCCTCAAGCTCTACAAGCTGCGAAGCCTTCTGTATCGCTGCCATAAGCTCGTCTGTCATCCTGTCCTGCTCGGTAATAGAGGAAATGATCTCCTCCTTGCGTTTTTCAAGATTTCTCAGATAGCAAAGCCTTTCATAAATCTCACGCAGAACCTGGTCGTCGAGAGAACCGGTCATCTCCTTACGATAACGGGCGATAAAGGGAATAGTCTTATCGTCGTCGATAAGACTGACAGTATTGTCGATCTGCTCCTTTCTGAGCTTGAATTCCTGTGCAAGAATACTGTTTATATCCATAAATATTCAATATGCCGCGTCAGCGGACATATCCTCCTTCCTATACAAGGGCGTATCCCTAAACAAAATCATGACGCAAAACCGCCTGAATATTATCATGCGGTTCTGCGTTGTTTAATTTCAAAATATAATTGGCGCACAAAGTCTGACACTCGGTTTTTTACTGCAGCTCGCCGCGGTTAAATTCGGAAAGCTCAAGCCCCTCATTGCGTTCCAGAGCCCAGCGTATATTCCATTCGCTTGAAAACAGCAGCAGATAATTCCCTTTAAAATCCTGAACAAGCTTAGTGTCGCTGGAAAGCTTAAGCGTCTTGGGATCGATGTCCTTATTGTCTATCCAGCGGATATACGAATACGGAAGTCCCTCTTTTATAAGCTCCACGTTGTATTCATTCTTCATACGATACTCGAAAACGTCGAACTGAAGTACGCCTACAACGCCGACAATAACCTCTTCCATACCGGTATAAGGCTCCTGGAATATCTGTATAGCTCCCTCCTGAGCGATCTGAGTCGTACCCTTAACAAACTGCTTGCGCTTCATCGTGTCCTTCTGGCGCACCCTCTGGAAATGCTCGGGTGCAAAGGTAGGTATGCCTTCAAACTCAAATTTCTTTCCCGGAGCGCATACGGTATCGCCTATAGAAAAGATTCCCGGATCAAAAACTCCTATTATATCCCCGGCGTAAGCCTCGTCTATAATCTCACGTTCCTGAGCCATTATCTGCTGAGGCTGTGAAAGACGCATTTTCTTGTTTCCCTGAACGTGCAGAACATCCATTTCCTTGTCGAATTTTCCGGAGCATATCCTCATAAAGGTAATTCTGTCGCGGTGAGCCTTATTCATATTCGCCTGAATTTTGAATACAAATGCCGAAAAGCTGCTGTCAAAGGGATCGATAAGTCCTGCGGAAGAATTTCTCGGCAGCGGAGGAGGAGTCATTTGCAGGAAGCTTTCGAGAAAAGGTTCAACTCCGAAATTAGTCAGCGCAGAGCCGAAGAATACGGGAGAAAGCCTGCCATTATGGACCGACTCAAGATTAAATTCCTCGCTTGCTCCGTCCAGCAGCTCTATATCCTCAAGCAGCTGTTCTCTGTTGCCGCTGCCGATCAGCTCGCCGAGACTTTCGTCGTAGAGATCGGCTTCCACAGAATTTACACGGTTCTGTCCACCTGTCGCCTCAAATGAAATAATATGCTTTTTGGCGCGGTCATAAACTCCTCTGAAATCCTTGCCGGAGCTTATGGGCCAGTTTACGGGATAAGTAGGGATCCCCAGCTCGTTTTCGATTTCCTCGATCAGATCAAACGGGTTTCGGGATTCTCTGTCCATTTTATTTATGAAAGTAAATATGGGTATATTCCTCATTGCGCATACCTTAAAAAGCTTTCGTGTCTGGTTCTCAACGCCCTTTGAAGCGTCTATTACCATTACAGCCGAGTCCGCCGCCATGAGAGTACGGTAAGTATCCTCGGAGAAGTCCTGATGCCCGGGGGTGTCGAGAATATTAATACAGAAGCCCTCGTACTGGAACTGCATTACCGACGAGGTAACGGAAATTCCCCTCTGCTTTTCGATCTCCATCCAGTCGGAAACGGCGTGACGGGCGGATTTTTTGCCCTTTACTGCGCCCGCCTGAGCAATCGCTCCGCCGTAAAGCAGAAATTTTTCGGTAAGTGTGGTTTTTCCGGCGTCGGGATGCGAAATGATCGCAAAGGTTCTCCTGCGTTTGATTTCCTGTTCTAAGCTGCTCAAATTATTTTCCTCCATTACTGCCCAAGCCGCCGATCAAGCCGTATTTCAGCAGGATTACGGAGCTCGGTCCTGATTATCTATCCGTATTATTATACAGCATATACGCCGAAAATGCAAGAGAATATTAAAAAACAGCCGCATTAGTCTTGTAACTGCCTGAAATTCTGATATTTCAGCCGTTTATTTCTTGAAACTACAGCCTGTTCAACATATGCTTTGCTGAACCTGCCTTTTTAAAAATATATAATTTGTCTTCCGGGTTATCATAATATGCAAATAAATCCGGATCATAACGACAGCGCTTTACGATAGCGCTTCTCTTTATTTTTTCAATGCCTCCTGAATTTTTATATGTGCTTCTTAAAATGTATTTATCTATTTCAAGCATAGCGAAGTTTCTGTCTTCAAGATCATATATAGGCACATTCCGAACCAAATACATATATCTGCTTTCACAAAGCAATATATATTCTGTTTCTCCTGTATATGCGTCCTGACACTGCCGCGGGGTGCAAATCGTTTTTATGTTATTTAATATCAGGTGATCAGACACCGGCTTTTTATCGGAACAGCCGGCAAGAGTCGTCATTATAAACAGTACGCCTGTTACGGCAGCTATTTTTAAAAAACTTCTTATTTTTGCTGCATATCTTAAATACATATTTTTTGCCTCCCGTATCATCATAATAATACAACATATATGTAGTTCATATGCAATTTTAACATCTATTTTGCTGTTTGTCAATACTACAGATATGATGTATAATTATTTTGTACATACGCGGCAGATTTTTGGAGGTTTATTGTGCACAGTAATTTATATTTGTATCCCAACCTGGTTAAAGTAAGGAAAAGCAAGATGACGCAATCCGAACTTGCAAAGCAAATAGGGATTTCTCAGCAGGAAATAAGCAGATATGAAAACGGCGAAGTAAAAGCGCCTATAAATTATATAATAGACCTTGCCAATTGCTGCAATGTCAGCGTTGACTACATTCTCGGCAGAGACAACCGCATAAACGAATATGATCCCGACAATATTCTATCCCTGTATAATCTGCTTGATCAAAACAATAAGCTAAGAATCCTTGAAAGAATCCAGACTCTTCTGGAGCTTCAGGATAACCGCTCAAAAAGAACTTAAAAAGGACGGACCCTGATGGATCCGTCCTTAAATATTTCAATCTATAGCGTGTTCATGTAAAATAGGCGTGCGTTTTATTTTAATGTGAACGCAGTCTTACCTTGCAGAGGCGATAAATCTCTTCAGCTCTCCGACGTTAAGACACTTTTCAATTGCGACCTCCATAGAGATCTTCTTATCACGCACAAGCTTGGCAAGCTCCTGGTCAAGAGTCTGCATTCCCACATTCTTACCTGTCTGCATTGCTGAGTTTATAAGGTGAACCTTATCGTCACGGATCATCGCCTTGATATTATCCGTAGCGTTAAGTATTTCGCAGCAGGCAACGCGGCTGGTTCCGTCGAAAGTACGGCACAGCGTCTGGGTACAGATTCCTACGAGAACCGAAGCAAGCTGAGTTCTTATCTGATGCTGCTGATGCGCCGGAAAAACGTCGATAATACGGTCGATTGTTGAAGCGGCGTCGGTAGTATGAAGCGTGCTCATTACAAGGTGTCCCGTTTCGGCGGCGGTTACCGCGGCTTCGATTGTTTCAAAGTCACGCATTTCTCCTACGAGGATAATGTCCGGGTCCTCACGGAGAGCGGCTCTCAGCGCCATCGAAAAGCTGGGGACGTCCGGACCGATTTCTCTCTGGTTTACCATACATCTTTTATGAGCGTGCATATACTCGATAGGATCCTCTACTGTAATTATATGAGCCGATTTATGTATATTTACATGGTCGATCATAGCCGCAAGAGTCGTTGACTTACCGGAACCGGTAGGGCCTGTAACAAGCACCAGCCCTCTGGGGCGCATTGCAAATTCTGCAAGCACGGGAGGAAGATTAAGATCCGTAAGCGTGGGGATGTCGTTTCTCAGCAAACGGATAGCGATTGCTGTATTTCCTCTCTGACGGTACACGTTGACACGGTGACGGAAACCTCTCGATGAAACGAAAGTAAAGTCGGTGTCAATATGATCCTTGATGGACTGTCTTTGCTTATCGGTACACATATCCTCGCATATTTTCAAAATATCGATCTCTGTCATATCGGGATATGACGACAGTTTTCTGAGATTTCCTCCTTGTCTTACGATAGGGGGAATACCTACGGTAAAATGCAGGTCGGAACACCCCAAAGCTCTTGATTCGTCCAGTATCTTGTTAATATCAACTGACATAGTTAATTAACCTCCTATATTTCTAAAACTGCACAGCCCTGCTCAAGTACTTTTTCAACGCTGCACTCTTTTATATGCTTTACCTAAGCTGATATTTTGAGCAATTCCATAGCTCTTTTATAAAGCAGGTCAAATTCACAGCCGCAGCTTCCGCACTCTTCATCAACTTTTTTAACAGCATCGAAAAGCTCGCTGTTTGTTATTTTCCCATCAAGCCAATCATGTGACGGTACCGAAATAAGATCCCAGCCGGAATTGATAAATTTTTTTATTATATTCTTAAGCTACGTCATTTCAGTATCAGATAGCATAAGTTACACGGACAAGCTCATCTATAGAGGTCTTTCCCTCCTGAACCAGCTTTGAAACGTTATCCCTGAGCAGCAGACAGCCCTGGTTTCTCGCAAGCTCCTGAATAGCCTCTGACTTGCCCTCTGCGGCGATAAGCTCCTTCATTTCAGGAGTAGCCAACAGAATTTCATGGATAGCGGTTCTTCCCTTATATCCTGTATTCATACACTTTGAACATCCAACGGCTTCATAAATATTAATCGAGTGGTCGATCTGCATCAGAGCGTTTTCACTTTCTGTAGACATTCTCTCCCTTTTGCAATGCGGACAGAGAACCTTAACAAGTCTCTGAGCAACTACGCCAATAAGTGAAGTTGCTACCATGTAGGCGTCAATACCCATATCAACTAGTCGGGTTACCGTCGAAGCAGCGTCGTTAGTATGCAGAGTTGAAAGCACCAAGTGGCCGGTAATAGCGGCTCTGATACCGATCTCTGCGGTCTCGGTATCACGCATCTCACCGATCATTATAATATCAGGGTCCTGACGGAGAATCGAACGAAGCGCCGCACCAAAGGTCATGCCCGCCTTTTCATTAATCTGGCACTGATTAATGTTGGCGATCTTCTTTTCGACAGGATCCTCAACGGTAATAACGTTAAGATTCGGCTTGGCGATCTCTCCGAGAGCTGCGTAAAGAGTCGTAGATTTACCTGAACCTGTAGGTCCGGTTACCAGCACAACGCCCTGCGGAACTTTCAGACACGAAACAAATCGGTCATAGTTATAATCGGTCATACCAAGATCCTGGATTCTTCTTACCGACTCATCACCGGCGAGAATACGCAAAACAACTTTCTCTCCGTAAACCATAGGCAGATTAGATACACGGAGGTCGATATTCGTTCCATCGACTATCTGCGACATACGTCCGTCCTGAGGAATTCTCTTCTCGGCAATGTTCATGCCGCTGAGAATCTTAAAACGCGTCACCAACGAAACGTGAAGCGCCGGAGAAAGAGTCATAAGCTCAATAAGGTCGCTGTTTACACGGATACGAACCTTTGTTACATCCTTGAAAGGCTCGATATGGATATCCGTTGCGCCCTGACGGAAAGCGTTTTCCACTATTGCAGTCGCAAGCTTAACGATAGGAGCGTTTTCGATTCTGTCCTCGGAAATATCCTTGAGGTCGTCCAGATTAAGCTCCTCTTCCTTCTGCTTTGTCGCTTCATCGACAACCGAACTTACCTGTCCTTCGGAATACATTCTTCCGATAGCCCTGTTAATAGCCGCCTTTGTGGAAAGCACGGAAGAAACGTTACAGCCGGTTATGGCACGTATATCCTCAAATATGTAGAAATTGACCGGATCGTTGGTCGCAACCGTGATACGCTTGCCTATCTTATTAACGGCTATAACATTATACTTTCTTGCAACTGCCTCCGGAATTTTCTTTACTATATCGGGCATCAGCTGAGTATTGTCGAGATCCACAAACGGGACGTTAAGTCTTTCGGCAAGACACTGTGTAAACTGAACGTCCGAAACCAGCCCCATTTCAATTACTACGTCGCCGAACAGCTTGCCTTTTGTTTCCTTCTGCTTTGCAAGCGCCTGCTGAAGCTGTTCTTCGGTAATCAGGTTTCTCTCAACAAGATATTGTCCTATCGGTCCGTTTCTCATACCATAAAACTCCATTCTCCGCAGAAACAGATTATCTGCGGCATTGCCGTTCTGCGGGACGGCAATGCTCTGAAAAGATAAAAATCTTAATAAAAATAAGCACAAAAATATATTTTATGCCACTTGTAATTGACCGTTAATTATGTTAAAATAAAAATACAAAATAACTTAGGAGGATTGACCCTTGGACACGCAGTATTATATTTACGTTGCGATAATTTACATATTTGTATTCTTATTCGGCGCAGCAGTCGGCAGCTTTCTGAACGTCTGCATATACCGGCTTCCAAAAGAGGAATCGCTTATCAAAAAAAATTCTCACTGCATGAGCTGCGGAGAACCGATCAAGCGCCGCGATCTTATACCCATTATAAGCTGGTGTATTCTCAAAGGAAAATGCCGCAGCTGCGGTGCGAAAATATCTCCACGCTACACTGTGGTGGAACTTCTCAACGCTTTATGCTGGCTTTTTATTGCCTGGCAGATCGACGTTCTGATACAGCCTGTCAGATTTATATTCACCGCTCTGCTGTTCTCGGCTCTGATAGTGGTGTTTTTCATGGACTGGGACACTCAGCTTATTTCAACCTACGTTGTAATTTTCATAGGTCTGCTGGCGATACCCAACTACATATTCTGCCACGAAGCCATGGGAACCACGCTGAAATCCCATATTATCGGATTCTTTGCGGTAAGCGTACCATTACTGCTGATCGAAATTTTATCCAAAGGAAAGGCAATGGGCAGAGGCGACGTTTATCTGATGGCTGCCGGAGGCTTATTCCTTGGCGTACAGAACATTTTAGTCGCTCTTTTCATCGGTCTGATAAGCGGCTCTATAGCGGGGCTGATAATCAAATACAAAACCGAAAATTCTGTATTTGCATTCGGTCCGTGGCTTTCGCTTGGAATCGCTGTGTCGGCGCTTTATGGCGACAGGCTTGCCCAATGGTACATGACGTTTACGGGGCTTAACGAGATCCTGGCATAGTGCCGGCAAAATATACGCAAAATTCCGCTCTCTTAACGAGGGCGGTTTGTTTTGCTCAAAAAATCCTCTTAATAGAATTTGCGTGTTCTGTTAAGGGGATTTTTTCAGCAAGCAGACTCAGGGGAGAGTCTGCTTGGAGTCATTACGAAATAGGCTCGTAATAAATATAAATTTTACTGTTGTCAGTACCGATATTTGCACTGAAAGAAACGGTTGAGTTTTTCAGCATAGAAGAATTATTGATATTTGTAAATGTGATCGACTTGCTGTAATTGTAAACTACCTCAGTATTTTTCACGTATGCTCCCCCTTCATACTTCATGGGACAGCCCTCAAAGTCAAGCATCAGGAAACATTTACCGCTTTCTGTGCTGTACTCGCCTACTGTTATCATGTAAGCGTCCTCATCGTAAAAAGCTTCGCCCATTACTACCGAAAAATTTGCTCCGTCCGCATCGCTTTTAGTAACGATTCCTGTCGCCTTCTTTTTGCTTGATATTCTGGGGGTCGTATTGTCTATGGTTATAAGCTTTGAGCAGTTTGCAGGAGGAATGTTTGTATCCTTAGTAAAAACCGCTACGTGCCTTGCATACTGTATCTCATCGGCTATTGCATCTCCGACGGCTATGCAAACGGTTTCCTGGTTCGTCGTATTTTCAACCTTGGTATAAAACCGGCTTGTGGGCGACATTATCGCCATTACTGCGCCCATTATGATCCCCATCAGCGCCATTACCACTATCAGCTCGACAAGAGTAAAACCTTTTTGATTTTTATTCATGAGTTTTCCCTCCTGTTCAATCAATAACTCCAAGGTATAGGAGCACTTGGATCATAAGTAATCGTCCACTTATTATCTGTAAAATCAGTAGAGGAAAGTGAAATATCCCCATACACTACATTTGAAGCCGTAACAAATCGTATTTTTACATCTCCATTATTAAAAGAATCCAAATTATAATACCCAAAATCAATTGTGGAATTTGTAACACCAGAAGCATTATATTTCTCAGCGGTTCTGACATAGCTTTTTGACGTATGAATATATCCATTCGAAGAATTACCTTCATAGATAAATCCATCTTCAATTGTTACATAAGCCGTTACATTTTCGGCAGATTTATTAATAAAAGTAAGCTTAAACTCGTTACTATTAACCGAAAGAACAGGGTCGGAAGTTGACAAACTATTTAGACCTCCACTGTTAAAAGTCTTGATCTGAAAACCGAAATCTGCTCCGAACTGAGCCGCATCGGCGGCATAAGTGGCTATTCCGTTAACAGTTTTGCTCGTTCCGCCTGTCGGTACGAAAACAATATCATAACCATCTCCGGTCTTGGTCAATTCAGTATCGGATTTTTTCTCCACAGCGTTAGCCTGCTGAGCAGTTTCCAGATCCCGTTTTCTGCTACGGTTGGAAATTTTCATTGCGCCGCCTATCACCGACATAATGCACGCCGCCGCCAGCGCAAATATTGTCATTGAAACTATGACCTCTACAAGGGTCATACCTTTGGAGAGCTTTTTGATTTTTTTCATGAAAATCCCTCCTTAGCTTTTGTATTTGGTGAAGTAAAGTAAATCTATTTGCCCACTTGTCGGATGCTTATATTTAATATAATCTAGTATAGAGTTCTCAGCTGGTGCGATGTCATTAATAACAGCGTCCTTACCATCATTTTCTTTAATAAACTGCTTCACCTTAGCCTGACCATATAGCATAGACCCATTATGCGTCACTACCAAATCTGACTGAGTACCATAAACCAACCCTTGAATTTTACAATTATTTGATCCTATTATCATTACGCTCTTGTTGGGCATCAAGAAAAAGATTCTATTATCCGTAGTGTTCTCAGAATAGTTAAAAGTAGTACTATCCATTGAACAAACGGATGTTTCCGCCACTGTTGTTTGATTAATAAATTGAATTTTAGGAGTAGTTGATGCGTCACTTATAGTTCTTGAGTAGTAATTTTCAACGTCATCAGAGTCATAAACCATAAAATAACAGAAAACCTTATTTGAGCCAACACCAGACGTATCAACTCTTATTTTCCCTTCAAATTCAGTATTAGATGGAATAAGAACAATAATATCAGAATCGGTCAACTTAATGGTTATCTTAGCATTTTGCTTTTTCCATACGTCTTGAGGTATCTTGCAGCTTCCGTTTATAATCAACCCATCGCCATTAACTACAGAATTTAGATCGCCTTCATAATTTGATACCTCTTCATTTTTCACTGTTACTGCGCCTGTTGTACTATCAACACAATAATACTTATCTGAAGTCAACTCAGTCATATCAGCAAAATTATATTTAGATCTAATATATTTTACTTCTTCTTGATTCGTTTCATTATACATATCATTGGGAGTCGTATCTGCATATGTTGTTTTAAGTGTTGTTCTAGTCCCGCCTGTATAAGGATCGTAATCAAGTGCCGGAATATTATTTCTCTCAATACTAGTATCAATACTATCAGAAATAGTACCCTCCACGTTCAACTTACTTTTTACGTCGTTATTGGATTCCACAGTATAACCATTTCCTGAAATTTCTGCATATTTCGTTGTATCAGTGCCGCCATAAATTTTTCCTGTACATACAAGATCTCCTTTTACAGTCAATTTACTATTAAGCACATACAAGTCTCCATCAACATACAGAGAACCGTCAATGGTCGCATCATTATTATTAGCAAATACTAAATTACCATCCTGACCAGAACCGGCTCCTTTTATAGAATAAAAATTACCCTTCATCTTAAATTCGCCAACTTCTCCACCTAAAACAATACCTGCGTTTAAAAAAGTATCCAGTATTTGTTGCCTATCCGAAAAAATGGCATTATCAGGAATTCCTCCAATGTATGCTCCCCTACAGTATACATCGAAATCCTTTTTTGTCTCAGTACCTATAATTTCACTTTTAGGCATAGTAATAATAAGCTTTTTATCAACGTTGATATATCCATCTTTGTTTGATAACGCCACTCCAGAAGTCCCAATATCCCCATTTATATCAGTTTTTCCAACATTGGTCGAAAACCTAGGAATATTATAAATAGCCAAATAACCTAAACAAGTAAAAGTTGGAGCTTGATAATGTATATTACTGGTATCATTCTTATTTAAAACATCATGTATTTTTAACTGAGTACTAATATAAACATTGTTCTCAATATAAAAATGAGACTTGTATTCAGGATCATTTTTAAGTTCAGTAACCTCAGTTATATCGTCTGTTTCAACAACAATGCATCCATCAATAGGCGCGGCAATACCATTTACATTTATGCCACCAATCGTTTCAAGTGCGTTTGTTGACGTCCAAGGAGAACCTGCCTCTTTGCCAAAATATGCGCTCGCAACCTCAGTTTCCCCTGCATAAGTAGCCTCAGACTTTACAACAACTCCGCTGCCGCTTTTAAAAACATATATTTTACAAGTTCCTCCTGCGGCATTGGGATCAACCTGATTGCCTGAAATATCTTCAAGACGCACTGTTACCTCTGTTGGATTTGATTCACTTGCGCCTGCAATATCAAGTAATGACTGATATGTCACTTTTCCCGTTGTAGCATCAATTTCTTTGTAAGCAGACACAAACTCCTGCAAATAATTCTGTGCAGTAATCTCCGCCTGGGTGCTGCGGATATTGTTATTGGACACCTTCGTGGAATAATTAGCCAGTGAAAGCGCCAGACTGGCAATCAGCATACAAACCGTAGTAAAGCATATTACCGTAAGCAGAACGGAACCCTTGCGGTTCTTCTTCATTCGCTTCTTCATAATTACCACCTTTCCATAAAATAAAACATTACACTCGATTGACTATAATAAAAATTTTAATCATTATATAACACTTTTCGGCAGGGGCATTTTCAGCCGTCTGCCTGCCAAAAAATGTATTATAATTTTATTCAGCCTCCGACTCAACGGCGCTTTCCGTCGAAGCGGAAGTATCCGTCTGGGAGTCTGCGTTCGCATTCAGCATCTCTTCGGGAGATGGGAGTTTCGGAAGCATCATCAGGTTCATTGTCATCGTGCCTTCAATATCCGCAGCATTTACGTCGGTTATCGTGCAGTTTGTAACAACAAGGCTCTTCTCATTGTTAGTAGTAAGCTTGTCGAGGAAGGACTTGAGGTCGTCGAACTTGCATGTAAAACCGAACGAAACCGTGTAGCATGGGATAGTTACAGCTGTAACGGCTTCCG
>ULOG01041703.1_pt1 | contig 27002 bp, 19 predicted proteins | sample 1952401 | NCBI WGS metagenome assembly ULOG01 (sample SAMEA4835598, study PRJEB28245) | human gut metagenome | biome: gut microbiome; material: fecal sample | place: Denmark | collected 2008
GATGCTTTTAAAGTAAAAGCTTTTCGTTTCTTGAATAAGCCCATTGAAACCGAAACGTTTGAGGAAGCTGTTGTTGAAGCAGAAAAAGAGATTTTAAATAATGAGAAGATAGCGATTACTTTTCAAGGAAATACTAAACTGGTTCGTCTAAAGGAAATCCTGTGTTTTGAAGCCTTTGGTGATGGTACATACATTTATACAAAGAAAGAAGTGCTTGAAAGCAAAAAATCTTTAAAATATTGGATGAACGAAATTGGAAATGAACATTTCTATCAGGTGCACAAATCCTACTTTGCATCTTTCAGATATATCAAAAAAATTGATACTACAGAAATACAACTGCACCACTTAAAACAAAGTATACCTGTATCAAGAAGAAAGTTGCCGCAGTTCAAAAAAGCATTTTTTGAATATATAAAAAAGAATGCTAAATACATTTGACGGGAGGTACTTAATGAATACTGTGTTATTTAATGTTGTATCATACATAATCGAATTCTTAAAGTTATCTTTATTCTCAATTTTTTTTGCTGATATCTACGTAAAAAAACGAATCACCATAATTTTCTCAATATCCATTTTATTTCTTGCGTTTTTTTCGATATACTTTAACTTCTCTGATTACAGCATAGTTTTTGGGCTAATATCAATTGTACTTCTTTATTTTTCAATTTCTGAAAAGAAAAAAATTGGGCAAATTATTCTTTCATATGTCTTCATTTGTATTTTAGATATGATAGTTGGAGCAATTTTTATCTTTATCTTCAATATCAGTGGTAGCACTGTTCAAAGCAATTCATTGTTCGAAATCGTGATAAATTCTTTTTTATTCGTTCCCATTGGCATTGCAATTATAGTAAAAAGAAAACGATATCGCGATGTATCATATACAATATCAACAAAATACCTGCTGATTTTTATAGTTGGCGGTGTCTCCCTTGCACTCTATATTACTTCTATTCAATTTTTTGGTTTTGAAGCTGGTCACTATTCCTCTAGGAAGATTGAGGCATTTGCTTTAAGCATAAGTAGTATCATTTTTATTATCATATGTGCATTACTGATTTTTAAACAAAATCAGAATGGATATTTAAAAAAAGAAGCAAATATGAATTTAAAGATATTAAAATCGCAGGAAGAATACTATACGATGCTTTTGCAAAGAGAAGATCAGACAAAGGCATTCAGACATGATATCCAAAATCATATTTACTGCATGAATGTTCTATTTGAAAATGGGAAATACGAGGAATTGGGTGAGTATCTTTCCAAAATAGATGAGTCTCTGAAAGAATTAAAACCTATATTTAATACCGGAAATAAACTTGTGGATGCGATCGCCAGCGATATAGCAATGAAGCACAAAAATGTTTGTCTAAAATGGATAGGTGTATTTCCGGAACAAATGTCCATTTCAGCTATAGACTTGTGTACAGTTTTCTCTAATCTATTAATGAATGCTTTTGAAGCAGCCGAGCAGACAGATAATAAATATGTAAATGTTTTTGTAAGAGTTTTAGAATCAAACTTATTTATTTCAATCGCAAATAGCACAGCATTAGAACCCAAAATAATAAATGGAGAGTTTATTTCCAGTAAAACAAATGCTGGTCATGGATATGGTATTAGAAATATTCGTAAGTGTTTAGAAAAAAATAACGGTTCATTTGAAATTTCATTTGACGATGGAGTATTTACAGCAGAAGTAATATTTTCAAATGCAATCCCTATTTAAACTACCGTTTACCGCCATTTATCTACCGTTCGCCGGAAAATGATTGTAAATTTTATGGAATTATGCTATAACGAGTTTAGGGTTTAAAAACTCTAAACTCGTTATTTTTTGACAAGGAGATGATAAAATGTTTTGCAGTTGGGACTGGCTCTGGTGGGTCTTCAGAAGAAGATAAAACGATTAGAAAAATTCGACAAGGAGGAGAACAATGAATAAGAGAATTTTTAGCAAAATTGTTTCATTTGCATTAATTGCCGCACTGTCCGTTAATATGGGGGTATCAGTATTCGCTGACGAAATAAATGACACTTCTAACGAAACATCTGTCATTCAGGCACAGCAGGGCTTCAATTATGTGATACAGACAGGGAATTTGTCATTACAATCGAGTAACCCAACTATTAACGGTGAGATTCAAGAAGTAGAAAATCTTTTGGATCTGAAAGATGGTCTTATGCTTTCGCTGGATTCTGATACACAAGTTATCTCTAATGGCTATTTTGGAGGAACCAGTGTTTCTACAGAATCAAATATCTACAGCAACGATGTATATTCTGCTGATGGAGTCAATGTTAATATTAAACATACGATTGTTGCAGAACAGAATATCTATCTGACCGGAAATACGGTTTATGGAGAGAATGCAATTTTGTATTCTAAAAATGGCAATGTTTCCATTAATTGTAATACGCTAACCGATTTTAAAGGAATTATTTATGTTCCGAATGGTATTGTAACGCTTAATGGAGCAAACGTAAATATTGAAGGCACTATTATTGCGAAAGAAATTTACGTTCAATCCAATAACTTTACAATTAGTGGAAACGACAAAATTGCCAAGTCGGTTGACAATATTGAATACACAAGAATTGATCAGCTGATGGGCTTATATGCTTATTATGATGAAGATACTGATGAGATTGTTTTGGCATGGAGCACAGATGACACAATCCAATCTGTTGACATTTACACACGTTATGGGAATGAAGCGGAATTCAGTAAAATCGATTCATCTACCGAAGAAGAGTACAGGTTGCCATCATCTGTCTTAACGGATAAGGTGGATTTCAAAATTGCGGCGCACACAAAATTCGGTGAAGAAATCCAATCGTTGGTTGCCACGCTTGTGAAAGATGAAGATGGTATACATGCAGATACGACAGATTCTGATGGCGATGGAATTCCGGATGGATATGAAATTGGTATCGGAACTGATCCATATAATGCAGACACAGACGGTGATGGTTTCTCAGACGGTTATGAAATGACTGTTCTGTACACCGATCCGCTTGTGTATGATGAAGATATCGATTCTGATGGCGATGGTTTGACAAATTTACAAGAGTTGGAACTTGGTACGAATCCGTATCTTGCCGACAGTGATTTTGATGGCATTCCGGATAACGAAGACGCAGAACCAATGAAAACTGATCCCAACTCAGGTAGAGAAGTAAATTATGATGTTTCTGTACAATCCGGCATCTTTGATCTTGTCACAAGATATGTTGATGATGATGGAACTCGCAGTGAATCGGTGTACAATTATCTTACAGGTGAAAACAAGTTATACACCTCTGGTGATACAAAGACTGTGAATGTTTATGATAATGATGCCAATTTAACAGCTGCAATTGAGTATGTCGACGGACGCTATATTGCCAACACATATGAATACATAAATGATAATCTTACCACAATTACGCATAACGGTTTTCAATATGCATTTACTTATGATGAATCGGGAAATATGCTGACGGCTTCTGTGGGCAACAGAACGTTGACTTCCAATACATATGCTAACGATTTAATTTTAAGCGAAAGTTATGGAAACGGTCGGACAAACGCATATGAATACGATGACAATGGAAATATCACTTCGCAGAGTGTAAATGGAACGCTTGCCTTTACGTGGACATATGATGAAGATGGGAATATTCTCACTTATTCTGATTTAGAATCTGGTGTAACTTACTTCTATAGCTACGATGAGGATGGCACATTAATCTCCTTAAGCGCAGACAATGGATTTAACATTTCCTATGAACAGACGGACGATACATATACGGTAACTTACACAAATGGCGATGCCACAAAAACACAAACTACAATTTATGATAATGGTGATGAAACGGAAACAGATGACTTTACACCCACAAGTACAACAACCAATTTGATTTCCGGCGGACAATTGATTCGCGTAACATCCAGTGAAACATCTGAAAGCACAACGCTTTACTCCAATGAAAATGCGATTTTAACTGTCAATACCACCTATTCAGACAATGGCGTAAGTAAAATCGAATATCAAGACGGAAAAACATTACAGTACGTTTATGACGGCGAGGGCAATATTATTTCCATTCTTGAAAACGGAGAAGAAAAGGCAAGCTATGAATATGATGGCTTAGGTCAGCTTATCAGAGAAAATAGCGTATATGCTGATAAAACAGTGGTGTATAGCTATGATAATGCTGGAAATATTCTAAAAGCCGAGGAATATGCATATACTACTGATGATGTTGGCGAAGCTGTTTCTGCAAGAACATATTCTTATGACGATGATGAGTGGAAAGACCTGTTAACCAGCTTTAATGGACAGAACATTACCTATGACGAAATAGGCAATCCTCTGTCGTATCGTGACGGAATGCAATTCACATGGAACGGCAGACAACTTTCCTCTTTACAGCAAAATGATAATGTGGTATACTATACTTATGACAGCGATGGCATCCGAACATCCAAAACTGTTAATGGTGTAGAAACAACTTATCAACTTGACGGTACCAAAATCGTTTCTGAAACAACAGATGGAAATATCAAGTGGTTTATTTATGACGAAAATGATTCCATTATCGGGTTTGAGTACTACAATCAGGTATATTACTTTGAGAAAAATGCACAGGGTGATGTAGTCAGAATCTTTGATTCCGAAGGCAATTTTGTCAGCGAATATTTCTATGATGCTTGGGGGAATATTGCTTCCATTTCCGGCAATCAGGATATCGCAAATACCAATCCGTTCCGTTATCGTGGATATTATTATGATAATGAAAGTGGACTGTATTATTTGCAGTCAAGGTATTATGATAGCTATACGGGCAGATTTTTGAATGCGGATGTAATATACGGTTCTCATTATGGAAAATTTTCAGATAATCTATTTACATACTGTAGCAATAATTCAGTGATGTACACTGATCCAACAGGTTATTTGCATTTAGGAAAACATAAATACAATAAAGTAAGTACAGTGGGAAAAATAATTGACGTTATTTTAATATTTGTACCTGCATTATGGGGAGTAAGATCATTTTTCAAAGCCAAGACAGCAGCTAAGGTGGCATATAAATATACGGCAAAATTAAAAAAGAAAAATCTAAGAAAAGAATTTGCTAAATTAGCCGATAAATTAGCTAGAGAAACAGGAATATCAGTAATTAAAGGATGTGCTGGTGCTATTGTTGATGCATTATTTACCATAGCAGGAACATCATTAGGAGATATAGTTGCTAAGGTTTTAGATAGAGTTGATGGAAAAAAGGATGGGTATTTATGGGCTTAGAGTCAGATGAAGATATAAAAGTTATTTTTAATTCTTTAAAACCAGATGCTTTTATAAGAATATTTTTATCACTTCTTTTAATTTTTCCTATATTATATGCTATACTAGAATATTTAGACTCTTTTATTTTTATGAGTAAATCTATGTTCATAGGATTTATATGCATGATATCTATTGTCTGCATGTGGATTTCGTATGTAATATCATACAGAAAATGGGCAAAATTACAGAACACTTTAACTAACCATATACAGTCTATTGATAATAGTAATGTACAATAAGTTGAAATTTTAAAAGGTTATAGAAAATATCTTCTTTGCTTTAAGCGGAAGTGATGCAATGAAATTCAAACTCCGTACACAAAATAATTGTGAAAATATAACGGTTTTTATAGATGGGAAAAGATGCTTATCAAATGAAAAAATTCAAGGTACAATTTTTTTGAAAGATGAATTGGATTTAAAGCATATAATTTCTGATATTTCGTTTCTGTCAAATATATCGGTAGTGACCGAAAGCAAAGAATCCCCTTTGATAAACGATCGGACTACCTATTATATCTGCAAAAACCGTGCATGTCTGCCGCCAACAAATAAACTGTCTTATAACGAAAATTCCAAGCGATGAACAACATAAAAAGGAGTGCGATTACGGTCACGGTAAGGCACTCCTTTTTGTTATGCATTTGTTTGCTTCCAATCGGAAAGTATAGATTTATCAGCGGCGACCTTATTAATTACCTCGTTGGCAGAACGTACATTGTCAAAGGTTCCGTTGGAAATCTCATTGATCACAGATTGAAGCAGTTTTTCATAGTAAGCTTCCGCTGTGACGTCTGTCGTGGTGTCATGAAAATGCTGCTGACTTTCAGCGGATGCAATACCTGCGTATTTTTCTTTTACTTGTCGAATTAATTCATCGCGTTTCATGTTCATACTCCTGACTGGATTTTTATTTTTATCTTTTCCCAAAACGCCTTGATATATACTTAATTGAAGAAACTCATCGGATGAATGATGTGCTCGTTTTTCGGATCAAGGTTTGATAGCTCTCTATCGGTCAGCATCAGTCCCTTCTGTACTGTAAAATGCCCGAATCTGTTACGAAGATTATCCATAGCGGATTCAAGCTCCTCCTGCTGCTGTAACTGCGCCACATCCGGAAGCAAAGATAGCTGAACATAATCAACAGGTTCCAGATTGCAGGCACGAACGCTTAAGCTGCGTATTGGCTTTCCATTGGTATGTTTCTTAAAAAGAGCAAAGGCAAGCTCAAATATGGATTTTGCTGTTCGGTTCGGTATATCAAGCTTGCCCTGCCGTTCTATCCAATTCAGCTCGTGATCACGAATCCCTATCTGAACGGTGCGGCAGATAAAACCGTACTCCCTTAGTCTTGCAGAAACGCTTTCGCTGAGAACCATAAGCGTGATTTTTATATCATCATCGGTAATCAAGTCTCTGGGGGCAGTTGTGCTGTTCCCCACCGTTTTAATCAAAGACTTAACGCCGATATTGGATACAGGAGAAGTATCAAGTCCATTTGCAAACTGCCAGAGTACGACTCCCATTTTCCCAAGCCAGAATTTCAGATTTTCAGGATTTGTATTGGCAAGTTCTCCTATGGTATAAATGCCTTTTTGTCTCAGTTTTCTGTGGGTAGCCCTCCCTACGTACAAAAGCTCCTTAACCGGAAGCGGCCACACGACCTCCTGAAAGCGATCGCTTTCAATGACAGTAGTTGCATCGGGCTTTTTCATATCGGAACCGAGCTTTGCAAATATCTTGTTAAAGGAGACTCCCACAGAAACGGAAACTCCAAGTTCAAACTTGACGCGCTTGCGTATTTCATTTGCAATTTTCTCGCCGGAACCAAAGAGTGAAGTACTTCCGGTAACATCGAGCCAACACTCGTCAAGACCGTATGGCTCTACCTGATCGGTATATTCCGAATAGATCTCACGGACAAGCTTGGAATGTTTCATATACAGATCATAGTGGGGAGGAACAAAAATGATGTCAGGACACTTCTGCTTTGCCATCCACATAGGATCGCCCGTTTGGACTTCAAACTTTTTGGCTTCGTAGTTTTTGGCAAGGACGATACCGTGACGAGCCTCAGGATCGCCTAGTACGGCAAGCGGTTTTCCTCTGTATTCGGGATGATAGAGACATTCCACAGAGGCATAGAAATTATTTAAATCGGAATGCAGAATGATTCGTTCTTTCATTAGAGGCTCACCTCACAAAACATAGGTTTTGTGTTTAGTGTACCACTTATGAAAGAAATTGAAAAGCGGAAATGGTTGGAAAGCAGTTGTCAAATCAAAATTATAAAAGCGATATATTGATTTGATGTGACAACTGTATGCAGTCAGATTGAAAATTGTCTTTTTCATATAGCATATAAATATAACATAATTATTGCTTAAAAGTTTTCAGCCGTCAAAATCGAATTAAAGTTGCGAAAGTTTATGCTGCCTGCATTAATGTATTATACCATAGTTTTAACAAATCATGTATTGATTTAAAGCAAACTATTTGGCGTAATGTAAAATAAAGGCGGGTGGTATGTATGATTAAGATTACGCTACGAAAATTACCTGTATATCATGGATGATGATACAATGGGAACAAAAATTGCAAAATCTTTAAAGCAATATATGTCTGATTATGGTGTTAAAGCCAAAGTTAATTGGGCTAACTTGGATGATCCGTGGAGCTATGCGGAGGAAGGAATTGCTTTTTTAATTCCATTCTTAAATAATAAATTTGACATTAATATCGGATATTTAGACGCCGACTATAATGTAGAATTAAGGTCACGATATGCTATTTTAGATTGCATTAATGAAATGCTTGATAATGATATTCCGGGTATGCTTGCGATTGGACCGTATTCTAAGGATAGCGTTTTATTATTTAATAGCACGAAAGATATTATCTCCAATACTTCTTCCAACAGTACAAAGAATCATTATATTACTGTAACTGCAACTTACTATGATGATATAGCGGATGATTATTATCTTGATGTATCAAGTTGGGGCAAAAAATACTATATCTCATATGAGGATTTTGTTGATAAAAAAGATATTTTTTCAGGAGAAACTAAAATAAAATTATGAAAACCACAAAACTTTCATTAAAAGCTGTTATAACTGTTACAATAAAAATAACCGGTTTAATTGCCTTATTGTGTATAATCGCTTTTTGTGTTTTTTGTATTTTGTTTTTTAAAGGATTGATACCGATATATCTCACAATAGATAAGAATAATGTAGATGAATTCTGCGGAGGCGATTTATGGAGTGATGTTATCAACGAATTTGAAAATGTAGAGATAGATAGCATTTCGCCGCTGCACAGTCCGTCTCAGTATGATGTAAAAGAAAACTATTCTGTCAGGTTAAAAATTCAGGAAAAAGATAAAAATCAATGGATTGAAGATTCAATTGCTGTTTCTTCATATGTTTCACAATATCTATCTGATAATCCGCAATGTGAAATTAATGATTTTAATGAAATTACCGTAGAAATAGTATATGGTATGGACGCAAATTATATATCATTCAGCAACATATATGATATGGGTAAAAACAAAGAAAAACTCGATGATTTTGGCTGCATACGGATAAATTCGTTGAATGAAGATTCCTTATTCTTCTCAGATATAGCATATTTTAATGATGCAAAGTACCTTATAGTGAATGTTCCAATTGACAGCGATACGGATTTTACAATTCTTGACAAATTAGATTCGGTTAAAGAAATGTATTTATTTGTCGGCGATGACGATATGATGACTGTAAAACAGCAAGTGGAAGCTATGCGGCTGCCTTATACAGTTAATATTACATGAGCTTATTTTTCAGGAAATGAAGAAATGTACTATGCGCTTAGAGAAAGTTGTTTAAGTGAAAATCCTGTTACTTATTTTTTCGATAGCTGTATTAGGCTATTCTCTTACTGTATGAATTCTTCCATAATGGAGGAATTCAGTGAATATGATCCAAAATATAGGTATATTAAAATTATAGTTTAGAGGTGATGAAGGGCGATTCGCCTTAAGATTATTTGAAGAAGAACAGGAACAAGTATCAGTATTACCTTTTTGTTACCGTTCTGTTTCATCGCAGAGCGGTAGTTATATGTTAGAGTTGAAATAGCAAAAAACAAGGGCACAGATAACTGCACCCTTGTTTTTTGCTTTCAGCGTTAAAACTTAACTCAGAAGTAATTATGAAAAATAATATGGAGAAAAGGAGGTTACTTCTTTCTTGAAGCAATAACGCCAATTGTTGACAATAAGATTATTCCCACTGCCGCAGCTGATTTTGCTCCGGTATTGGGGTTGGACGTTCCGTTTGCTCCTGAGTTGGCGTTGTTTGTGGTATTTGCCTTGCTTTCAGAACCTGCGGAGTCCGTCTTTGACGCGCTTTCGTTTGCAGAATCGTCGGTTTTACTCGATGAATCATCGGTCTGTGAGCTTGATTCATCATCTGTTTTTGATGATGTTTCGGAATCTGTATCGTCTGTATCGAGCGAACTTTCGGAATCTGGTTCTGAATCCGGCGTTGGCTCTGACACGGAATCATCAGTCTTTTCAACCAGTCCCGCAACAGCGGTTTCAAGCGCTGTTTTAGCGGCCTCAATGTCTGCCTTTTCTGCATCGTCCGACACGTCCTTTGCGGCTGTCAAAGCTGCTGTAAGTTCGGCATAGCTGTCCTCAGTGTATGTTTCTCCGCTTATCAATTCAGCTTCTGCGATTGTCGTTTTCAGTTCGTCAAGTGCGAGCGTTCTGTCGGTTACGACTTTGACGACCTGTCCGACATCATTGATATATTCGACCTTTGTTACTGCATAAACGTAATCGCTGGCATTTGCCCAAGCCCATGTATAAGCTACAAGCATTACATCATTGCCGGAGTTGATTGCATTCGTTAAGGGCAATTCTACAGTCCAGCCCTTTGCTCCGGCTGTCTGGGAACTGTCTGTTCCGGCAAATTTCATGTAGTTTTCCGTTCCGTTTATTGTTGCCTTCACCTCTATGCTTGCATACTGGTTGAATGAAACGTCAGAAGCGCAGTCGAATGTTATTTTGATTTTTGTCGCTCCCGCTGTGTTATCGTCCGCCGTAAATTCTCCGAGCGTTGTTTCTACAGCGTTTTTATTGATAATTGCGAAAGGCTCCCCGGCTTCTTCTTCTATACCGGGCTTGATTTTAAGATTTTCCAAAGCGTTATTTATCGCTTGTTTTGCCAAGGCTAATTCCTCGAATGATGAAGCCTCTGTTAATGCCTTGGCTGATTCCAAAGCCTTTGCAAGCTCTGCATAAGACTCATCTGTGAAATCCTCTGAACCGTATGATTCGGCGGTTTCTATTGTCTGCACTAATTCATTAAACACTTCTGTTTTGTCTAATGCAACCAGACCGTTTATCCCGCTTAACATATAATTTTCGTGATTATTTATCTGCATCTGAATATATTCTGTGATTTCTCCTGTTACACTTTCTTTATATTCTTTTGCGTCAACATACCGCCTTGACAGTCTACTCCATGATTCATATGTATATTCATATCTATGGTTGTACACTAAATCTTCTGCTTGTGCTAGTACTTTATCAAACTCGGTAAACCCTTTATAAGTAAGTCCGCTGATTGCGTTATTTATTGCAGTTGCAGCCGCTGTTATTTCTTCCGTTGTTGCGTTTTCGTTTTCAAGCAAACTATTTCCGACTGCTAATGCTTCAGAAAGTAATGCGTATGAGTCGCTTGTATAATAATATTGGTTGTTCACATAGGTCTTGGAATCGTCTATTGCTTTCTGCAGATTTTCAAACTTGTTATCAATTAATACTACATTTGCCGTAGTTGCTTTTTCTTTTACAAGGTCGTATACATCTTGCGAATATGTATTTATTGTTCCAGTTACATTTGTAAATGCATTAGAACCAACAGTTGTAACAGAAACCCCTTGTATATCAATTACAAGATTCGGATTTGTACATCCATAGAATGCATAGGAGTTTATATTATTTATACCATATGGCACATTAACACTTTCCAACGCTGTACAATCTCTGAATTGCATTGTTCCAAGAGATTCGAGTGTGTTAGGAAGAGAAACGCTTTTTAATGCTGTACAGCCTCTGATAGCAGATCCTGCCAAATATGTATAACCCTCTGGGATTACTATTGAAGTTATTGTAGTGTTATCTTTAAACGCATTACCTCTAACACTTGTCATTGTGACCCCATTAACTTCCGTAGGCAATACAATGTCTGTTTCATCCCCTACATAGCCCTCTATAAAATAACCGTTAACAATAAATAGCGCCGGATCAGTACTTTCAGCTATCGCCGTTAAACTAATAGCATTCAAACCAATTAACCCCGTTAAAAGGATACTTAAAACACGTTTTACTTTCTTTAATTTTTTCATCATTACCCTCCTTTAAATCCCTAAACAGTCAAAAGCTGCTGCATTAATTATGCAACAGCTTTTGTTTTAATATGAATTTGGCGAAATTTCTTAATATGTAGTTGATAAAGGTTATTGAACAGCAGTTCCCAGAATAGCGCTGATCAGCGAACTGCCGGATGTCGTAGCCTCATTTGTTGTTCTGTCGAACAATGCGAATCCATTCTGACCGGTATCACCGTTATCCCAGCAAGCGGTTACAAATATAACTTCAAGCTCATTATTATCTGCATAATAATTTAACCAATAATAATAGCTTGCTCTTGCTGCTGTGTTGTTTTTATCAACAGCACCATATTCGCCAATGAAAACAGGCATATCATTAGTAAGAGCAAAATCTGCAAGTTCAATCATTTTACTTTCTAAATCAGAACTGCCACTTGTAGCATTCCATGCGTTTGTTCCATTTTCATTTAACGTGAAATCATACGGATCATAATAATGAACAGATAACATCAGTCTGTTTACAGAAGTATCATTCGGCTTTACAAAACCAGATACCGTATAATCAATATCCGCATTATAGCCATTCAATATAAGCACACGGTCTGCGTTCTTACCTCCGGCAGCTCTCACTGCATTTACAAATGTCTGATTCAGAGCGTTAACATTAGCAATTTCAGATGTACTTGGTGCAGAATCATAATTGCCGTTATTCAGCTCGTTAAATCCCTCGAAAATAAGCTTCTGATCATAGTCTGTAAATGTTGTCGCTATTGCTGACCATACATCGGCAAATTTGCTCTGGATAGCAGTAAAATCTGATCCGGTTTTTGTGATGTCGATCCACTTGCCCTGAACTCCATCGCCTCCGTCGTTATGAATGTTAACGATTACATTCATGTTCGCAGAAATTGCAGCATCCACTACCTGTTTTACTCTTGCCATGTAGGCGGAATCGATAGTGTACGTCCCGTCAGCGTTTTGAACGATTTTGTTCATGTAGGAAACCGGGATTCTTACGGTATCAAAACCAGATTGTTTCACAGCGTCAAACAGTTCTTTGCTTACCGGGAACTTGTTATTCCAAAGCGTTTCTCCAGCTTCTCCGTCTGTTGTGCTGTCAAGCGCGTTGCCTAAGTTCCATGCTTTTCCCATTATTGCCGCCAGTTCATCTGCTGTTCTGCCGTTTACTTCCGCAGGAATGGGCGAGCGGTTGTCGTAAATTCTGACCTGTGTAACCGTACATCCATCAAAGCAGACATTGAATTCTGTCAAATCATTGCTCACATCAAAGGTGTACTTATGTGTTCCCAAAGTAACAGGAATGAACGAACCTCCGATCTTGGAGTCATTGCTGTAAAGCTCGGCCTGCATATAGCTTCCGTCAGCAGGAACTGCGCTGTAGTTTGCGGTTACTTCTACTGTTGGGCTTCTGTAACCTTGAAGCGAGAAATTGAAGACGTATATGCTGTCCTCGCCGCCGGAAAACCAGATGTCAGAATCGCTTTCGGTTGTCAGCGTTGATTCCGTTCCTTTTGTCCAGCTGCCGGTAATAGTAATGTCATCGGGCGTTTTGTCGTAGAGCTTTATCTCCGTAACAGTACATGCGTCGAAGCAGGCCGCCAGCTTATGTGCTTCTCCGTCAATGCTGAATGAGTAAGTAACCGTCGCTCCTGCAGCCGCTTCCTTATAGCCGTATTCTTCAACAGGCGTAAACATTTCGTTTTCCTGCTGATAATTTTCGACATAATATAAGGTTGCTTCCTTGTAAGGATCACTTCCCAACTCGGAATCGTATGTAACGGTAACGTCAACCGTTGGATTAGTAAATCCGTAAGCGGAGAATCCGTTCAGATAGATGTTGTACGCATTTGCGTCAACTACCATGTCCGAATCTCCTGTAACTGTCATAGCCGAAGCCGTTCCCTTATGCCACGAACCTGTGATCGTTGTTTCCTGACCCTGCTTGTCGTTTAGTATTACCGAGTTGACCTTTACCGAGCCTGTTCCGAAATTATCGGTAATGAGATTGAAGCCGTAAAAGTCCTTTCCGGTAGTCAGTGAGCTTTCAATGTCGCTCAGATCAACCGTATTGGTGTACTCCACATTCAAAGCCGGATCAGCCTGTCCGATCGACGTTTTGTTCCAGCCTCCCCATTCGCTGTCAAATACCAGAATACCAAAGGTTTCCGTTGCATTTTCCGGTATTTCTACATACTCGTAATTCAACTCAATGGAGTCATAACCCAAGCAGTCGCTCTGGAAAAAAGTTCCCAAAGTTGTTCCTTGTGTATACGTACCGCTGATACCCGTATCCTTTGCAGATACAGCGCCTCCGGCAGCTGTCATCGTTACCGCTATTGCTGCCGCTGAAATTAAGGATAATATTTTCTTTTTTAATACCATGTTTTTCTCCTTTTTGTATAGTGGCGGATACCGTATGTATAATAAATTCCGGAATTGTATTACCTTTTCATAAAGCTGTTGCTTAATCAATATTCGGTTGTGTAGTTACCCATAGTTACAATGCATTTACACTTTGTTTTTCTTAATAAAATATTCTTCATGTAGTATTTTATTAAATAAAACTAACATGTAATATTTTATTACATAAAACTAAGAGATTTACGAAACAGACTAGCATACCAGCCGCCGGACGTATTTGCGTTTAAGTTTATCGGAAGAATGCACGTAGGTATTCAGCGTTACCTTAACATCGCTATGACCTAGCAGTTCGCTTAAAGTCTTGATGTCGAAATCCTTTTCAACACACATAGTGGCATAGGTATGACGAAGTGAATGAAATGAAATTTCAGCTATACCGCAGTTTTTCAGGATACGCTTGAATCTGCTTTGAAGCGCTCTGGGTTCGGTTGGCTTTTCCTTTCCGGAAAGAATAAAAGCATCCTGTTTCTGCTTGAAATTTTTCAGCATTTCAAGGATGAAGGCGGGAATATATACCCGTCTTGCTGAGGTCTCAGTTTTCGGACAATCAATGGATACAATAGTTTTTCCATCTTCCAGTGAAATACGCTGAACGGTTCTGCAAACAGTCAGACAGCCACGCCAGAAATCAATGTCTTTCCATTGCAGACCGCAAAGCTCGCCTATTCTCAAACCAGTGTACAAGCACAGCAGAATACAGACATTGTGTAAGGACGGATTGCCGTTTAAATACCGTTCCAGTCTGGCGCGTTCCTTATCTGTCAGAGCTTTTGCTTCTGTTTTTTTAACCTTTGGCATAACAACGCCTTCGCATATATTTTTCAGACCATATTCAAGCTGAGCGTATTTTGCAACCGCTCTCACTACCTTGATAATATCTCTTGTCATGCTTGCGGAAAGTCCGCCGGTTCCGTCTTTTCTTCCAGAGCTCATTAAATAGGACACAAACTGATTAATATCGTTTTTATTAAGAGCGGTATATTTTTTATCTCCCAGATAGGGGTAAATATGATCATTGAGCAGTCTGATGTAATTACACAAGGTAGATTGCTTAACGCTCATTTTTTTGTGAAAAAGCCATTGTTCCCCCAGCTCTTTTACAGTCAGTTTTTTCCCTCGCTTTACAGTCAATAAACTTAAAGTCATTTCAGCGTCCTCCTGAATTTTAGCAATATTCGACAATATTTTACAAAATCACACGAAAACATAGTGCATGTTACACAATATGTAATCGTTTTAATTTGTTATTTTGTCAATTTACAAACAAATCAATCTATGTTATACTGAATATAGTTACAATTTACATAAATCTCTTAGTTTTACGACGGTTTTCGACAGGCATCAGTAATGATGTCTTTTTTTATTTCTGTAGTTTGATTATATTTAAATTATATAACGATATTGTTTAAACAGCAACAAATATTATTTTACAATAAAATCTACTAAATTTTGGGTGGGATTGTTTAGGCGGGCTTGTTTTTGTTATATAATAACATATTTATACTGAGTTGTAAATAGATTCATGGAGGATGGGAGAACTATACTTTAAAACACTTGTTTTCATAGTAAGCATTTAAGCCGAAAATATATGTCTACCGCGCACAAAGATACTATAAGGACGCATTATCGGCGAAGTAATCAAGGGTGTGAGTTTTGAAATCGAACCCGGAACAATTGTCGGAGTTGTGGGACGAAGCGGTTCGGGAAAAAGCACTATCTCCAAGCTGATTCAGAGATTGTACATTCCGGAGAGCGGTAAGATATCTATTGACGGTATGGACATTTCACTTGTAAATCCTGCAATGCTTAGAAAGCAGATAGGCCGTCTAAGCAGAAAAATACGAAAATATCCCTCTAACAGTCATTTCATTTTTGAGGGATTTTTACGGGGGTTCAGCAGAAAAATTTAAAAATGCCTCTCTATTAGTCGTGACATTTTAAGGGTGTTTTTGTAGGCGTTTTCGCAAAAAATATCATCATGGTTTTCATGAACCATGATGGTATTTCTCAGAATTCAAATTTATAGCCGACGCCATAGACGCTTTTCACGTAGTCCGGCATATCCGGCGCTACCTTTATTTTCCGTCACAGGTTACTGATATGGTTGTTGACAGCCTTGCGGGAATAGTAGGTGTACTCTTCTTTCCACACCAAATCTATAAGCATTTCATAGGTGAATACTCGCTTTGGATTCTGTATGAGCAAAGAGAAGATTTCAAATTCCTTGACCGTCAGCGGAATCACCTGGCCTCGTACAGTAACAAAACGCCGCTCTAAGCAGAAATACAAGTCACCTTCCCGGATTTCTGTCAGAGATTGGTTCAGCAAGTTTTGCTTTAGTCATGGATAAACTGAGCCAGTTCCTTATTTTGGTTAAGAGAAAACACAGCAAACAGTTTTCGCCAATTTGCCTGCCGGATTCCTCCAAGTCCAGTACGACTAATTTCCCATCTTGTCACCACCTAACTACAATGAAACAGCGGCAAAGAAAAAATTTACGCCAGCTTCCAATTCTGGCTCTCCGTCTGTAGCTTCACCATACGAGCATACAAGCCGTTTTGTTTCATCAACTTTTCTGGTGCGCCTTCTTCTGCCACGGTTCCTTCTGAGAGCACCACGATTTTATCCGCTCCGGCTACGGTGCGCATCCGGTGAGCAATTACCAGCACAGTCTTATCTGCGATCAGGCGGGAAAGGGCGGTCTGAATCAGGGTTTCATTCTCGACATCCAGCGAAGCGGTAGCCTCGTCCAAAAGAATAATCGGCGCGTTTTTCAGGAAAGCTCGCGCGATGGAAATCCGCTGCCGCTCCCCGCCGGAAAGCTCGCAGCCATTTTCCCCAATAGTGGTATGCCAGCCATCCGGCAGCTTTTCGGCAAATTCATCCACATTGGCAAGTCTTGCCGCTTCTAATACCTGTTCGTCGGTTGCGTCCTTATTCCCAATTCGTATATTCTCTAAAATAGTATTGTCAAACAGGATAACGTCCTGAAACACAATGGAGAACAGGGAAAGCAGCGCCTCCGGGTCAATTTTAGAAATGTCCATGCCGCCCACAGTGATTTTTCCCCGGCTCACATCCCAGAACCTTGCCGCCAACCGGGAAACCGTCGTTTTGCCGCCGCCGGACGGTCCAACCAGAGCCGTGACTTCGCCCTGCTTTGCGGTAAAGGAAACATCTTTCAGCACGGTTTCCCCCGTGTTATAGGCAAAGCCTACATGATCGAAGGCAATATCATAGCCTTTGTTGGAAAGTGCGGTATCTCCTTGTTGAATCGGATGATCGAGGATCTCATTCATACGGGCGATGTTGGTGCGGGTGCTGATAACCGCCGCTAGATTTTGTAGCGCTCCTTGCAGCGGGTCGTAAAGCCTTGAAACAACGAGCAGAAACATAAAGAAGGTCAGCACATCGAGACTGCCTCTTATCAGCAGGACTGAGCCTGCCAGTGCAACCGTGGCAATTCCTAGCTTTAATATTAGTGATGCGGAAACTACAAAGGCGGCCAGTCCAAATTCGTTCAGGATAGAGCGGTGTTCTACAGCGCGGATTTTCTTTTCTAATCCTTTCAGATATTCCTGTTCCGCGTTGTTGGCCTTCAGGTCGCGTACGGTCTCAATGCACTCCTGAATCCCGTCCGCGCAGGCCATCTTCACATCCATCGCTTTTTGATTGAGCCGTTCCTGCACCTTTGCAGAGAAGCCTACAATGGCGAAGGCAACCGGTAGCACCCACAGCGCCGCCAGCGCCATGCGCCAGTCAAACACCAAAAGACCAATGGAAATCAAGACCGTAGAAATAATGGAACCTGCCAGCTCAGGTATAAAATGGGAAAAGCTCTGCTCTAAAAAGGTGCAGTCGGCCATGATGGTGCTGGTCAGGTCTGCCAGATCCTTTTTCCCGAAGAACGACAGCGGGATTTTTCGCAGACGCTCAGCCAGCGTAATGCGCCGCACACCGCTTTCTGTATAGGTGGCAAAATAAGTGGCGTTGTACTGAATGTAAGTGGTAAGAAGAATTAGGCAGATACACGCCGCACAACCGATTATGTAAAAGATAATTTTTTCACCGGGAACGCCGTCGTTTATCATATCGGCCACTAAAAAATACAAAAGCCCCACGGGAAACATAAAGGAAAGATTTTGAAGGACGCAGGCCAGACAGCCTTTCACCAGATCCTTAGCCCCCTGTTCGGAAAGGGCATATCTTTTTTGAAGCCATTTCATCACTTTATTTTACCTCCTTTGCAACCTTCCACTGAACGGAAGTCTGATAGTCCTTCCACATCCTGCTGAAAACACCGTCTTGTGCCAACAGATCACGGCTGGTGCCGCTCTCGGCAATCTGTCCATCGCAAATGACGTAGATCTTATCCGCATCCACTACCGTGGAGAGCCGGTGGGCAATCATAATCACCGTTTTCCCTTCGGATAGCTTAGAGAAAGCCGCCTGCACACGTGCTTCATTATCCGGGTCGGCAAAAGCGGTGGCCTCGTCAAGAATAACGATAGGCGCGTCTTTCAGCATGACACGGGCAATCGCAATTCGTTGCTGTTCGCCTCCTGAAAGGTAAACGCCCTTTGTGCCGATCACGGTATCCGCGCCCTGGGGCAGTTTTTCAAGAATATCATCGCACTGCGCGTTATGGAGTGCGGCCATGATTTCTTCGCGGGTCGCATCCGGTTTGCCCATGCGCACATTTTCCAAAATCGAGGCTTTGATTAGGTGACTGTTTTGGAACACAAAAGAGACAGTATTCATAAGTTCTTCTTTCGGAATGCTTTTCACATCCACGCCTCCTATTTTTACACTGCCGCTTTGCGGGTCAAAGAATCGGCAGATCAGATTGGCAAGGGTGGTTTTTCCTCCGCCGGACGGTCCTACAAAGGCCACTTTCTGCCCTGGGGGGATTCCGAGAGAAATGTCCGTGATAACCTCATTTTCTCCATCATAGCTGAAATGGACATGGTTAAGCTGTACCGAAGCGTCGTTTGGGTGTTCCGGCTGTTTTGGTTCTGCAAGCGGTTTAAGATTTAATATGCTGTCGATTCTCTGCAAGGCATCGTCCACAATCATGGCGTTTTCGCTCTGGAACATGATGCGGGTGAGGGTGACAGAGATAATGGGCGTAATAATGATATAGAACATGAGATCCAGTAGGAAATCCTTGGTAACGCTGCCTTGGGTAAAAATCAGCGCACCGGCAATCAGTGAGGCAAACACTCCGTTGATGGCCGCCGTGTAGAACATCATGGGTGCCCGAAGCTCCTTGGTATAGGCGATCACCCATACTTTATACCGGTCAATGGAATCCTTGAACTTTTTGAAAGAGAAGATGGTCTGCCCGAAGGTTTTGACAACGGGAATCCCTCGTACATACTCCACCGCCTCGTTAGACATATCATCCAACGCGTTTTGATACTCTTTCATTTTTTCCTGCATCCGCTTTCCGGTCATTGCCATCATAATCAGAAATCCCAGCACAACCGGAACAAGGCTCAAAAGCCCCAGCCGCCAGTCAAACACCAGCAGCAGGACTAAAAGACCGCAGGGCGTTGCAATAGCGTTGGCGCGGTCCGGAAGCTGGTGAGCCAGATAGGTTTCGGTAGCGGCGCTGGATTCGTTGACGATCTTGCGAAGCCTGCCGCTGCCGAACTGCTCTGCAAAACCAAGGGGCAGTTTGACGATATGTTCCATCGTTTGCAGGCGCAGGTTGGTGGCGATGCGAAACGCTCCTTTGTGGGAACACATCAACCCTCCTATATAGACCAATACCGCAATGATAGCAAACAGCACCGCCATCCAGCCGTTATGGGTCAGGTTTTGCGCATGGCTGAAATCCAGCGCGACCTCCAGCACTTCCCGGATGATTTTCCAGATATAGTAGAAGGGCACTAATGTGACGAGGGCGCTAATTGCCGAAAGCACCCATGAAGCATAGAGCAGGTATTTGTGGCCGCCTGCAACTGCAAGCAGCCTTGACAGATTGGATTTGTTTTTCAAAGAAGGTTCCTCCTTTTCTTTATTTCATCTATGATAAAGAGAACACAGCTGCGTTCTTCTTATATCCAAATTAGTTAGCTATGACTAACCATCGGACAAAAATCACAGGGCTTTACTGCCCCATAATTTTCATCCATCCGGCGGTATAAAAGGCGCGCATTTCCTTCACGTAGTTTTCCGCATCCCTAAGCGGCATCTCATGGATCACCAATTCAAAAAAAGTGTGAAACATGCCGGTAATGAGGATATGCTCCAGCGTAGGGTCGATCTGGGGGGATGGCCGTCCCAGTTTCTGCAAGACCTTTTGATAGGAGTGGGTTGCTTCTGCTTCAATTTCTACCATTTCATCAATGAGGCCGGAAAATTTTGTCCCCTCCGAACAGCAGAGGATCAGCTTACATTCCTCCAGATGCTCATAGGCGTAATGAAGCATCTCAAACATACAGGCACCGGAAATATCGCTCAAAACCTCCGGCTGCTGTTCGTGGGGAAGATTGGCGAATTCCTTCTGCGCCTTCTGAAAACAGTCCAGCAGATACGCATAATGCTCGCACACCAAATCCTCGAACAGTTCTTCTTTGCTTTTATAGTAACCATAAAAGGCTCCGGTTGTCATACCCACAGATTTTACGATATTCCTCAGGGAAGCGTCTTTGTAGCCTTTTTGCAAAAACTCCGCTTTTGCGGCTCGGTGGATGCGTTCTAAGGTTGGCAGATTTCCGTCTATATTTCTCGCCTCCATAACACTGTTATATATCACTGTTATATTATAGCACGTGAAAAAGATATTGTCAAGAGGAAAAGAGGCTCTAGTCACGGTAATTTCCTTAGTAAAGAAATTATGAACAAAGGCTTTGACAAGGGAAGAAAATATGGTAAAATAGAAGAAAGAACCAAAGGCAGAAGGAGAAGAAAGATGAAAAAGCTGAAATTAGAAGAAATACTGGAAGGCATCGAGGACAGCCGTCGTGAAAATAGTGTGCAGTATCCACTGCATGAGGTGCTGTTCATCATGATTATCGCCATCATGTGCGGTGCAACAAGCTATGTGAAAATTGAAATGTTCGGAAAAAGTCGTCAGGAGTGGTTTGCAAAATATCTCAAGCTTAAAAATGGCATACCGGATGCATTGACTTTTCGAAAGATCCTGATTATGATAACGCCATCGAAAATGCATGAATTGTTCGCAGAATGGATGAAAAACAGTTGCTTCAAATTTGAAAGGTGTAGTTGCCATTGATGGGAAACAAGCCAGACGAACCGGCGATAAAACCCAAAGACCGCTTCACGTTGTAAGTGCATTTGCGCATGAATTTGGCGTTGTGCTTGGACAAATCGCATGTGAGGAAAAGAGCAACGAAATTACAGCGATTCCAAAACTATTGGAAATGCTGGAAATTACCGGATGCATCGTGACAATTGATGCAATGGGAACGCAGACCCACATAGCGAAGAAAATTTGTGAAAAAGGTGCGGACTACATCCTGTCACTAAAAGGGAATCAGGCTGTTCTGTACAATGATGTGAAGCTTTTTATGGATGAGTACTGCAAGGATGCAGAGGCTAAAAATGGCGATATTTACGCATATTCCATTGATAATGCGCATGGCAGAATTGAAAAACGGGAATGCTTTATCTGTGAGGACATCGGCTGGCTGCATGGACGTGAAAAGTGGACTGATCTGAACGGTATTGGCATGATCATCGCAAAAGTTGAGGAGAACGGCAGGAAAACAGAACAGCGGCATTATTTCATTTATAGCTGTAAAAATATGACAGCGCAACAGATCATGAAAGCGAAAAGGGCACACTGGAGCATTGAAAATTCCCTGCACTGGGTTCTTGACATTGCTTTCCGCGAAGATGAAAGCAGAGCCAGAAAGGGCGATTCTGCGGAGAATTTTAATATTCTTCGTCAGATAGTTGTCAACATTCTGAAGTTGGATACATCTTTTAAAGAGAGCATCCCAAACAAGCAATTCCGCTGTCTCCTCGATTCGGATTATTTGGATCATATTATTGACATTTGGATTCGTTCATAGTTTGTTTACTGAGGAAATTACCCTGAGGCTCTAGTGCATTTCACAAATTGGCAAGCAATGCAAACATGTACATGTTTGCGATTTTGGCCGGATTGTATCATCCAAAACACTTGTTGAGGGATAATCCCCCAAGCCCCCAAGATCGTCCCCTTCGATGACGGCTGCGCATCCTGTGGACGCTGAAAATTTGAAATAAGCTGAAGAAAAACTCTATGCAAATGGTTCGTCCATTCACATAGAGTTTTCTTATTTCCCGTTCACTTGGCATAGGTCAGTATTTTTATAATACTTCTTTATGCTCCTCTGCCATTCGGCAAAGTCGCTTTTTCTTATAACATATTTGTTTTCCAAACGGTAAATCAATCCATAAAATTAATTTTTTCAAGCAGCCAAACTATAGCTTTTTTTGATCCGCTGATTGTTTTTGCTTCAACCATCATACCGTTTTTAACTTCTCTGATATTTCCGTCGCTGTTCTTTAGTGAAAAGGCGGACAAATCAGCTTGTGCAATATAGAATTTAGTTCCGGTGGATTCATTAACTACGGAATCAGCTGAAATCGAGGTTATTTCGCCTGTTATTTTACCATATTCATTATATGGAATTGCGTCAAAAACATACTCGGTTTTCTGTCCTACATCAATTTTTGATATCTCATTTTCAGGGATGTACAGCATAACTTTAAGTTCTTCGCCCATAGGAATTACACTGCAAAGCTGATTGCCTGCCTGAACCGTATCACCCGGATTGAGTTCGTCTACGAGAGTTACCGTACCGTCAAAAGACGCTTTAACTTCCGAATTTTTTATTGTTTCATTTACTTCAACTAATTGTGCTTCTATTGAAGTAATATTTTCGTTAAGCGAATCGATTTCAGAATTTAATGTAACTACTGCTTCATTCTTAAGCTTTTCACCTGAAAGCTTTTCATATTCTTCTAAATCCTCAACACCCTTTAATGATAATTCCAAACTTTTTTTATTGCTCTCCAATGTCTTTATCTCATCTTCAAGAGAGCCGATCTTTGATTGAAGCTGTGAAATGAATGTATTTTTTAAAACATCCACATCCATCAGTGAACTCTCATATGCAGACTTTGCGTTGCTGACACTTGTTTCTGAAACATTTCCGCTGCTGCTCTGTTGTACGTATTTGTTATATAAATCCTGATACTCAGAATATTTAGTATTGTAATCATCTGCCAAAGAAGTATAACCTGTCATATATTGATCATAACTGTTTTGCAAATTATTATTATTTGTATTGAAGTCATATCCTTGTTCTATTGAGATTTTTAACTCTTTATAATTATTTAAAGCCAATTGCAATTCTTCATTTCCATTATCAGAAATAAGTTGATTTTCAATGAGCAGGATCTGAGAACGTATATCGGACAAATATGCAGACTGATACGAAACCATATTAGTATAAGCCGATTCAGAATTTTGTTTCGCTGTTTCTACCTGCACAGAAGTGATTTTTTCCTGAGAATTCTGTTCAGAATACTGATCTGAAAGACTTTCATATGACGTTTTATATTGTTCACTGATCAATACAGCTTTATTATAATTGGTATTATATTCGGCATAGCTTGCATTAACTATTTGATTTTGCCCTGAATACGCTGTGTCGTTTTTAACGCAAATCAGAAGCGTCTGGTATTCCGAAAGCTGATTTTGTTTATCAGTTAAGCTTGTTTTGGTCATTGTAAGATCATTTTCTTTTTCTTCTGCTGTCAAACTACTGTTTAGTTGAGAATTATCTATTTCCTGTGCTGACAACAAAACACCGTTTTTGTACTGCTCATAGCGATAATAATATTTAGAATCGGAATTATCATTTTTAAAGTAGTTTTTGTTGTCCTCAATACATTTCTTTAAAAGTTCCGTATTGCTAAGATCGGACTGATAACCGTCTAATTTTTGTTCCAATATATTTTTCTGTTCTTCTGCATAATCTGCATCAAGGACAAACAGCACGTCACCGGATTTTACGGTCTGACCCTCATCCACGCAAATTTCTTTAAGTTTACAATTAGACGGCGCCATTACAGAGCTTGATGCTTTTTGAGTTTTTATTTCTCCTGTTACCTTCGTATATTCGTCAATTTCAAAAAAGCAAGCGAATATAATTGCCGCCGCAATAACTATAAGAAGAATATAAATAAACCAACGTATTTTCGGCGGCTCTTTACTTTCCATAACCTCACGGCTGTCGGTGATATCCTTTATGTCAAATACAATTCCTTTCAACTTTCTAACTCCTTACATCATTGGATTTACAAAAACAGGATAACCGGAACATACTGCTTGTACAGGTTCTTCCTGCTGAACCATATCTTTAGGAATGTTTTCCATATTGTCAGGGAGCTGATCCTTCCAGAGATTATAATACCTGCCTTTCTGCTCAATTAGTTCCTGATGTGTGCCCTGTTCTATAAACTTACCTTGCTCCATAACAAAAATCTTATCACATCTCATTATTGTGCTGAGTCTGTGTGCAATAATAATTGTAGTAATGTTTTTTGAAAGATTATTGATCGTTTTTTCAATTGCCTTTTCAGTTATAGAATCAAGGTTACTCGTTGCTTCGTCCATTATCAGTATATCAGGCTTTTTAAGCAGCGCTCTTGCAATCGCAAGTCTTTGTTTCTGACCGCCTGAAAGATTTGCTCCGTTTTCTTCAAGCATTGTTTCATATCTGAGCGGTAGCTTATTGATAAACTCGTCAGCTTTACTTAGCTTACAAGCTTCGATTATATCTTCAAGTGTTGCGTCCTCGTTTCCGAGCTCAAGATTTTCACGTATCGTTCCGCTGAAAAGAAAAATGTCCTGTGAAATATATGCTATTCTATTTCTTAACGATTCAAGATTAATATCTTTTAAGTTATAATCGCCTATAAAAATTTCTCCCTTTTCCCAAGGATAAAAATTCATAAGCAGCTTTGAAAGGGTTGTTTTGCCGGAACCGCTTTCGCCTACAAGAGCGATTTTTTCTCCTGCGCCTATATTCATATTTATGTTTTCAAGCACAAGCTTTCTTGTGCCGTATCTGAAGTCAAGATTTTCTATTTTTATCGGATAGTTCAAAGATTGTGGAGAAAGCTTTCTGTTTTCATCAGCAGTCTTTTCAAGTTCTAAATCGAGAATTTCACTTAAACGTTCTGCCGCTACGATCGCCGTCTGCATAGTAGGCTGCAGATTTATAAGATTTTTTACAGGATCAAGGAAATATGCCAGCAGCGCATTAAAAGTCAACAGACTGCCCAAAGTCATATTTCCGTTGAGGACGCTTACAACTCCTACCCAAAGAATAACAGTGCCGCCTATTGTAGAGATAGCTCCCGTCAGCGTCTGCTGAGCGTTGGTGATCATACCGCCCTTAAAAACGCTTTTAAGAAGCTTTACAAAAAGCCTGTCCGTTTTAGCTTGCGCTTTATCTTCGGCATGAAAGGCCTTTACGGTCTCAATTCCGTTCAGGGTTTCAACAAGGTACGATGTAACCTGAGAATTATCCTCCATCTGCTTTTCGTTGATTTTCTTAACAGGTTTATTAAATGCAAAAACTATAATTCCATACAAAGCAACCACTATCACGGCTATTCCGAACAGAAGATGATTTTGAGTAAACAGCACAACACCTCCTACAAGCGCCATAAGAGTATCTATCATTATTGATAACGTAGCGCTTGAGATTGCGTCGCGGATCTTTGAGGCGTCCATAAATCTTGATACGATTTCTCCGACTTTTCGTGTGCCGAAGAAGTTCATCGGCAGTCCTAATACGTGCTGATAATATCCGAGTATCAGCGGAATGTCGAGCTTTTGACTAAGGTAAAGCATAAGATGGTTTCTGAACGCTTCAAGTATCGCTTTGAAAATATATAAAACGATAACGCCTATTGAAAGGGTTATCAGGGTTTTTCTAAGTGAATTGGGGACGATATCGTCCATGATAAATCGGAAGTAGAACGACGCCAATATTCCGAATACCGTTATAATAAGAGAGGAAAGAAAAATGTTCAAAAGAAGTCTTTTTTGCGGAAACATAAGACTGAAAAATCTGGAAAGAACTCCTTTGTTTTCATTTCCCTTTTGAAACTTTGAGGTTGGCACAAGGAGAATAAGAACTCCCGTCCAAATCTTGAAAAATTCTTCGGGAGCGTATTTTACAATTCCCTTAGCCGGATCGGCAATTATTATTTGTTTTTTTGTAATTTTATGTATAACCACATAATGGAGCAGACTTCCGTCCACAACCACATGGGCAATTGCAGGAAGCGGGAACTCGGTAAAGAATGCCTCTTGATTACCTTTAACTCCCTTAGCGGAAAAGCCAAGCTGTTCGGCGGCCTTTATCATACCGTAAGCATTTGTGCCCTGTTTATCTGTACCGGCGACCTCTCTGATCTTTGAAATTGACAGATTAAGTCCGTATTGTTTTGATATTGTTGCAAGGCACGCTGCTCCGCAGTCTGTTATATCGTGTTGTTTTACGCAGTAGTATTTCATAGATTTCTCCTTATAACAAAAGGCATTAAAGCGGCTATATTGTGAAAAACTAATATAGCCACTTCAACTAGTCTGCAAGTTACTTGTTGTTAATTATTGTGAAACATATGATACAAGTTTGCTCCGAAATCATGCCAGATCTGTATCCACTTATCATAACAAGCAATTAACACGGCAATTAGAACCATAACCGCAAGCACTGCTAATATAACGCCTTTCTTATTCAAAAAAAATTGAATTATTTCATTCATTTTTTCACTTCCTAAATTAAAA
>ULOG01002831.1_pt1 | contig 26135 bp, 16 predicted proteins | sample 1952401 | NCBI WGS metagenome assembly ULOG01 (sample SAMEA4835598, study PRJEB28245) | human gut metagenome | biome: gut microbiome; material: fecal sample | place: Denmark | collected 2008
AAGAATGAGGGATTGTATAAAGTATTTGCTGAAAACTTCCCAATTGCCGATACAAGAAACAATTTTGTTCTCGAATTTCTGGACTACTATATTGATCCACCGCGTTATACCATCGACGAATGTATAGAGCGAGGGCTTACTTATAGTGTGCCTTTGAAAGCAAAGTTGAAGCTGTATTGTACCGACCCTGACCATGAGGATTTCGATACGGTGATTCAGGATGTATTCCTGGGCCCCATCCCCTACATGACTGAGAAGGCTACGTTTGTCATCAACGGTGCAGAGCGTGTCGTTGTGTCCCAGTTGCACCGTTCGCCCGGCGTATTCTTCGGCCAGAGCGTACATGCCAACGGTACCAAGTTGTACTCGGCCCGCATCATTCCGTTCATGGGTTCGTGGATTGAGTTTGCTACTGACATCAACAATGTCATGTACGCATACATCGACCGTAAGAAGAAATTGCCCGTTACGACATTGCTGAGAGCCATCGGCTTCGAGAACGACAAGGACATTCTCGAAATCTTTGATTTGGCTGAAGACGTGAAGGTCAACAAGGCCAATCTGAAGAAGATTGTAGGCCGCAAGCTCGCTGCCCGTGTCTTGAAGACATGGATCGAGGATTTTGTAGACGAAGACACCGGTGAAGTGGTTTCCATCGAGCGTAACGAAGTCGTTATCGACCGTGAGACCGTTATCGAGCCGGAACATATTGACATCATTCTGGAGTCAGGCGTTCAGAACATCCTGGTACACAAGGAAGAGCCGAACCAGTCTGACTACTCCATCATATATAATACGCTGCAGAAGGACCCCAGTAACTCGGAAAAGGAAGCTGTGCTCTACATCTACCGCCAGTTGCGCAACGCCGACCCTGCAGACGACGCCAGTGCACGCGAAGTCATCAACAACCTGTTCTTCTCTGAAAAGAGATACGACCTGGGTGATGTAGGCCGTTACCGTATCAACAAGAAGTTGAACCTGACGACCGACATGGATGTGCGTGTGCTGACCAAAGAAGATATCATTGAAATCATCAAGTATCTGATCGAGCTGATCAACTCGAAGGCCGATGTCGACGATATCGACCACTTGAGCAACCGTCGTGTACGCACCGTGGGCGAGCAGCTGTCCAACCAGTTTGCCATCGGTCTGGCACGCATGTCGCGTACCATCCGCGAGCGTATGAACGTGCGCGACAATGAGGTGTTCACTCCGATTGACTTGATCAACGCGAAGACCATCTCTTCGGTCATCAATTCGTTCTTCGGTACCAATGCCCTGTCGCAGTTCATGGACCAGACGAACCCGTTGGCCGAAATCACCCACAAGCGCCGTATGTCGGCCCTGGGTCCTGGCGGTCTGTCGCGTGAGCGTGCCGGTTTCGAGGTGCGCGACGTACACTATACCCACTACGGCCGTCTGTGTCCGATCGAGACGCCTGAAGGTCCGAACATCGGTTTGATTTCTTCACTCTGTGTGTTCGCCAAAATCAACGACCTCGGCTTCATCGAGACTCCCTACCGCAAGGTAAGCAACGGCAAGGTCGACCTTTCGCCCGAAGGCCTGGTTTACCTGTCGGCCGAAGAAGAGGAAGGCAAGATCATCGCTCAGGGTAATGCTCCGCTGAACGATGACGGAACCTTCATCCGCGACAAGGTAAAGGCCCGTCAGGATGCCGATTATCCGGTTGTTCCGCCCAGCGAGGTAGAGCTGATGGACGTATCTCCGCAGCAGATTGCCTCTATCGCCGCTTCTTTGATTCCGTTCCTGGAGCACGACGATGCCAACCGTGCGTTGATGGGTTCGAACATGATGCGCCAGGCAGTACCTCTGTTGCGTAGCGAAGCGCCGATTGTCGGTACCGGTATCGAACGCCAGCTGGCCCGCGACTCGCGTACGCAGATTGCAGCCGAAGGCGAAGGTGTGGTAGAGTTTGTAGACGCTACGACCATCCGTATCCTTTACGACCGTACCGAGGAGGAAGAATTTGTAAGCTTCGAGCCCGCCTTGAAGGAATACCGCATTCCGAAATGGCGCCGCACGAACCAGAATATGACCATCGACCTGCGTCCTATTTGCGAGAAGGGACAGCGCGTGACGAAGGGACAGATTCTGACCGAAGGTTATTCGACCGAGAACGGCGAACTGGCCCTGGGCAAGAACCTGCTGGTCGCCTACATGCCGTGGAAGGGTTACAACTACGAGGATGCCATCGTGCTGAACGAACGTGTGGTTCGCGAGGACCTGCTGACGTCTGTACACGTGGAAGAATTCTCGTTGGAAGTGCGCGAAACGAAGCGCGGTATGGAAGAGCTGACTTCCGATATCCCCAACGTGAGCGAAGAGGCAACCAAAGACCTGGACGACAACGGTATCGTCCGTGTAGGTGCCCGCATCGAGCCGGGTGACATCCTGATTGGTAAGATTACCCCGAAGGGTGAGTCCGACCCATCGCCCGAGGAGAAGTTGCTCCGTGCCATCTTCGGTGACAAGGCCGGTGATGTGAAGGATGCATCGTTGAAGGCTTCTCCTTCGTTGAAGGGTGTAGTTATCGGCAAGCGTCTGTTCTCGCGTGTCATCAAGACCCGCAGCTCCAAGCTGGCCGACAAGGCTCTGCTGCCGAAGATCGACGAAGAGTTCGAAGCCAAGGTGGCCGACCTGCGCAAGATATTGGTCAACAAACTGTTGAAACTGACAGAAAACTATACTTCAGAAGGCGTGAAGGACTACATGGGTACCGACGTCATTGCCAAGGGAGCTACTTTCCACGCTTCCGACTTCAGCGACCTGGACTTCACCGCCATTCAGCTGAGCGGCTGGACCAAGGACGAGCATACCAACGGCCTGATCCGTGCGCTCATCATGAACTTCATCAAGAAATACAAGGAATTCGACGCCGAGCTGAAGCGCAAGAAATTCGCCATCACCATCGGCGACGAGCTGCCCGCCGGTATCATCCAGATGGCCAAGGTCTACATCGCCAAGAAGCGTAAGATCGGTGTAGGTGACAAGATGGCCGGTCGTCACGGTAACAAGGGTATCGTGTCGCGTGTGGTACGTCAGGAAGACATGCCGTTCTTGGCCGACGGTACACCGGTCGACATCGTGTTGAACCCGCTGGGTGTGCCTTCGCGTATGAACATCGGACAGATCTTCGAGGCCGTTTTGGGACGTGCCGGCAAGAAGCTGGGTGTCAAGTTTGCCACTCCGATCTTCGACGGTGCTTCGCTGGACGACCTGAACGAATGGACCGACAAGGCCGGTCTGCCCCGTTACGGCAAGACTACGCTGTACGACGGCGGTACCGGTGAAGCCTTCGAACAGCAGGCTACGGTCGGTGTGACCTACATGTTGAAGTTGGGCCACATGGTTGAAGACAAGATGCACGCCCGTTCCATCGGTCCGTACTCACTCATCACGCAGCAGCCGTTGGGTGGTAAGGCACAGTTCGGTGGCCAGCGTTTCGGAGAAATGGAGGTTTGGGCACTCGAAGCCTTCGGTGCCGCCCACATCCTGCAGGAGATCCTGACCATCAAGTCCGATGACGTGGTAGGCCGTTCCAAGGCATACGAAGCCATCGTGAAGGGTGAGCCGATGCCTACTCCGGGCATTCCTGAGTCTCTGAACGTGTTGCTCCACGAGTTGCAAGGACTGGGACTGAGCATCCACTTAGAGTAATTTTTCAATTATCCATTGTCAATTATCAATTACATCATAACGTATGGCTTTTAGAAAAGATAATAAGATAAAGAGTAATTTCTCGAAGATCTCCATCGGTTTGGCTTCCCCCGAAGAAATCCTGGAGAATTCGAGCGGTGAAGTGTTAAAGCCTGAAACGATCAACTACCGCACCTACAAGCCCGAGCGTGACGGTTTGTTCTGCGAGCGCATCTTCGGTCCGGTCAAGGACTACGAGTGTCATTGCGGTAAATACAAGCGCATCCGTTACAAAGGCATTGTCTGCGACCGATGCGGTGTGGAAGTGACCGAGAAGAAGGTACGCCGCGAGCGTATGGGCCACATTCAGCTGGTGGTTCCCGTTGCCCACATCTGGTACTTCCGTTCCCTGCCCAACAAGATTGGGTACCTGCTCGGACTGCCCACCAAGAAGCTGGATGCAGTCATCTATTACGAGCGTTACATTGTCATCCAGCCCGGTGTACTGAGCGACGAAGTGGCCCAGTACGACCTGCTGGAAGAAGGCGAATACCTCGACCTGCTGGAGAAGCTCCCCAAGGAGAACCAGTATCTCGAGGATACCGACCCCAATAAGTTCATCGCCAAGATGGGTGCCGAGGCCATTTACGACCTGCTGTGCAACATCGACCTGGACGCCCTGTCCTACGAACTGCGCCACCGCGCCAACAACGACGCTTCGCAGCAGCGCAAGAACGAAGCGCTGAAGCGTCTGCAGGTGGTCGAGTCGTTCCGTGCTTCGCGCGGCCGCAACAAGCCCGAGTGGATGATTGTCCGCATCGTGCCTGTCATCCCGCCCGAACTGCGTCCGTTGGTTCCGCTGGACGGAGGACGTTTCGCCACGTCCGACCTCAACGACCTCTACCGTCGTGTCATCATCCGCAACAACCGTCTGAAGAGACTGATTGAAATAAAGGCTCCCGAAGTCATCCTGCGCAACGAGAAGCGTATGTTGCAGGAAGCTGTCGACTCGCTGTTCGACAACTCCCGCAAGTCCAGCGCCGTGAAGACCGATGCCAACCGTCCGTTGAAGTCACTCTCCGACAGCCTGAAGGGTAAGCAGGGACGCTTCCGTCAGAACCTGTTGGGTAAGCGTGTCGACTACTCGGCCCGTTCGGTAATCGTTGTAGGTCCCGAGCTGCGCATGGGCGAGTGCGGTATCCCCAAACTGATGGCTGCCGAACTCTACAAGCCGTTCATCATCCGCAAGCTCATCGAGCGCGGCATCGTGAAGACCGTGAAGAGTGCCAAGAAGATTGTAGACCGCAAGGAACCCGTCATCTGGGACATCTTGGAGCACGTCATGAAGGGACACCCCGTCCTGCTGAACCGTGCCCCGACACTGCACCGTCTGGGTATCCAGGCCTTCCAGCCCAAGATGATCGAGGGCAAGGCCATCCAGCTACACCCGTTGGCATGTACGGCCTTCAACGCCGACTTCGACGGTGACCAGATGGCCGTCCACCTCCCGCTGAGCAACGAAGCCGTGCTCGAGGCACAGCTGCTGATGCTCCAGTCGCACAACATCCTGAACCCGGCCAACGGCGCACCTATCACCGTGCCTGCCCAGGATATGGTGCTCGGTCTGTACTACATCACCAAGCTCCGTAAGGGTGCCAAGGGTGAAGGCCTCACCTTCTACGGTCCCGAAGAAGCTCTCATCGCCTACAACGAAGGCAAGTGCGACATACACGCTCCGGTCAGCGTCATCGTCAACGACGTCGACGAGAACGGCAACGTTGTCAAGAAGATGATGCACGACACCTCCGTGGGTCGTGTCATCGTCAACGAGCTGGTGCCCGACGAAGCCGGATACATCAATACCATCATCTCCAAGAAGTCACTGCGCGACATCATCAGCCACGTCATCAAGGTGTGCGGTGTGTCCAAGGCGGCCGACTTCCTCGACGGTATCAAGAACCTGGGATACTACATGGCCTTCAAGGGCGGTCTGTCGTTCAACTTGGGCGATATCATCATCCCCAAGGAGAAGGAAGCGCTCGTACAGAAGGGTTACGAAGAAGTGGAACAGGTCATCAACAACTACAACATGGGTATCATTACCAACAACGAACGTTACAATCAGGTAATTGATATCTGGACACACGTCAACTCCGAGTTGTCCAACATCCTGATGAAGACCATCTCGGCCGACGACCAGGGATTCAACTCCGTCTACATGATGCTGGATTCCGGTGCCCGTGGTTCGAAGGAGCAGATCCGTCAGCTCTCCGGTATGCGTGGTCTGATGGCCAAGCCGCAGAAAGCCGGTGCCGAAGGCGGTCAGATCATCGAGAACCCGATTCTTTCGAACTTCAAGGAAGGTCTGTCCGTGCTGGAGTACTTCATCTCTACCCACGGTGCCCGTAAGGGTTTGGCCGATACCGCCTTGAAGACGGCCGACGCCGGATACCTGACCCGTCGTCTGGTGGACGTGTCACACGACGTCATCATCAACGAAGAAGACTGCGGTACGCTCCGCGGACTGGTTTGTACAGCCCTCAAGAACAACGACGAGACCATCGCCACGCTGTACGAACGTATCCTGGGACGTGTATCCGTACACGATATTGTACACCCCACGACCGGCGAACTCATCGTGGCCGGCGGCGAGGAAATCACCGAAGAGATTGCCCAGAAGATCGAAGACTCGCCCATCGAGAGCGTCGAAATCCGTTCCGTGCTCACCTGCGAGTCCAAGAAGGGAGTCTGCGCCAAGTGCTACGGCCGCAACCTGGCCACCAGCCGCATGGTACAGAAGGGCGAGGCTGTCGGCGTCATCGCGGCACAGTCCATCGGTGAGCCGGGTACCCAGCTGACTCTGCGTACCTTCCACGCCGGTGGTACGGCGGCCAACATCGCCGCCAACGCCAGCATCGTGGCCAAGAACGACGCCCGTCTGGAGTTCGAAGAGCTCCGTACCGTCGACGTAGTCGACGAGGCAGGCCAGCCCGCCAAGGTAGTGGTAGGCCGTCTGGCCGAGCTGCGCTTTGTCGATGTCAACACCGACATCGTCCTCTCTACCCACAACGTGCCCTACGGCTCTACGCTGTATGCGGCCGACGGCGAAGTGGTGGAGAAAGGCAAGCTCATCGCCCGTTGGGACCCCTTCAACGCGGTTATCATTACCGAAGCTACCGGTAAGATCGAGTTCGAGGACGTCATCGAGAACGTCACCTACAAGGTAGAGTCCGACGAATCGACCGGTCTGCGTGAAATCATCATCATCGAGTCCAAGGACAAGACCAAGGTGCCCACCGCACACATCATGACCGAGGATGGCGAGCTCATCCGCACCTACAACCTCCCGGTGGGCGGTCACGTGGTAGTGGAAGACGGCCAGAAGGTGAAGGCCGGCGAAGTGATTGTGAAGATTCCGCGTGCCGTCGGCAAGGCCGGCGATATCACCGGTGGTCTTCCCCGTGTCACCGAGCTGTTCGAGGCCCGCAACCCGTCCAACCCCGCCATCGTTTCCGAAATCGACGGCGAGATCACCATGGGCAAGGTGAAACGCGGTAACCGTGAAATCATCGTCACCTCCAAGGGTGGTGAAGTCAAGAAATACCTCGTTCCGCTGTCCAAGCAGATCCTGGTACAGGAGAACGACTACGTGCGTGCCGGTACGCCGCTGTCCGACGGTGCCATCACGCCGGCCGACATCCTGGCCATCAAGGGTCCCACGGCCGTACAGGAATACATCGTCAACGAGGTGCAGGACGTATACCGCCTCCAGGGTGTGAAGATCAACGACAAGCACTTCGAGATTATTGTCCGCCAGATGATGCGCAAGGTCGAGATCAACGAGCCGGGCGATACCCGCTTCCTCGAGCAGCAGGTGGTCGACAAGATCGAGTTCATGGAAGAGAACGACCGCATCTGGGGCAAGAAGGTGGTTACCGACGCCGGCGACTCGCAGAACCTGCAGCCGGGTCAGATTGTCACCGCCCGCAAGCTGCGCGACGAGAACTCCATGCTGAAGCGCCGCGACCTCAAGCTGGTTCAGGTACGCGATGCCGTGCCCGCCACTTCGACGCAGATTCTTCAGGGTATCACGCGTGCCGCCCTGCAGACTTCGAGCTTCATGTCTGCCGCATCCTTCCAGGAAACCACGAAGGTGCTCAACGAGGCAGCCATCAACGGCAAGGTCGACAAGCTGGAAGGTATGAAGGAGAACGTCATCTGCGGTCACCTCATCCCGGCCGGTACCGGTCAGCGCGACTTCGACAAGATCATCGTCGGTTCGAAGGAAGAGTACGACCGCATGTTGGCCAACAAGAAGACCGTGCTCGACTACAATACGGTGGATGAAAAAGTAGAGGAATAATCACTTGTAATACATCAATTGTAATATTTTCCGGGGAGGATGTCCGCAAGGAGGTCCTCCCCCTTTTTTTGGCAAACTCCGGCTTCAGGATTTGGAAAATTCGGAAACTTGTCGTACCTTTGCACCCCGAAATCAAGAAGGAGAGGTGCTCGAGTGGTTGAAGAGGCACGCCTGGAAAGCGTGTATACCCCTAAAGGGTATCACGAGTTCGAATCTCGTTCTCTCCGCAATTTTTCATACAAGTGAAGTTTTTTATCCGAGGGGATGTACCGGCCGCAACGGTACGTCCCCTTTTTCTTTCTGTCCCTGTTCCTCTTCCAGCCGCTTGCGGACGGCGGCGGGCAGCGGTGCCACGCTTCGGGCGATGCGCATCCGCGAGTCGGCCAGGCGCCGGTATTCGTCGTCCATTTCTTCGGGGCCGAAGTACAGGCAGCACAGGGCGGTGAGGGTGCTGTAGATGCGGTCCACCGTCTCCAGCGTCAGCGACCCGTCGGGGTGGGCGGGGTTCAGCTTGGCTATGGTGCGGCGGTCTATGCCCAGGGCCTCGGCAAACTGTCTGTTGGAAACCAGCCGCCACCTTTTTCTGATTTCATCTATCTCATACGCAGCCGTCCTGATCCACGGATTGTCTTTCCTGTTTGTCGTTGGTTTGTACATGGTTCCAGACAAGTTATCGATGGAACACGGCTTCGTCGTGTTTTGTAAATAGTATTAAATTGGTTGAACAACTCTGAATAATGGTACATCCATGGATGTACCACCCCCAAAAAAGGAATATCTATTTTTGCGGAAAGCTTTGAAAAAATGCTTTGTAAAAGTAATGGCATTAAATCATATAACCAAATAAACCATGGAGAATATGTTAACAGAAATGAATTCAGCTTTCCAGCCCCCGCGCTTCGCTTCCCTGCGCGACACCGTGCCCGTACCCACCCCGTGGGACGCGCTGGTGGACGAAATCCGTGGAGGACGTTACCTCACCCTGACCTGCCTCTACCGCGAGACCTGCGCCCGCCTGGCCCGGGCCGAAGCCGAGGCCGACACCGCCGCGGCCGAGGAACTGAAACGCCGCAAGGCAGCCGTCAAGGGACGCCAGCTGCCCGCCTTTGTCTGTGCCGTCGCCCTGGAGGGCGGGCGCAGCAGCCGCCACGTGCGCGGCTACTCGGGCTTCGTGATGGTGGATATCGACGGCGTGGAGCCCGACCGCCTGGACGCGCTGGCCGCACGGGTCCGCGCCGATGCCCACACGTTCCTGTCCTACGTCACCCTCTCGGGCCGCGGCCTGCGGGTGGTGGCCCGCGTGACGCCCGTGCCTGCCGACGCCCCGGCCTTTGCCCGCGCCTGGCAGACGGTGAACGACTACTACGCCCGCCTGACGGGCGTCACCACCGATGCCCAGTGCAAGAACGCCACCCGCATGTCCGCCCTCTGCCACGACCCGTCCGTGTGCTACCGCCCCGAGGCCGAGGCCTTGGCGGTGGAGCTGGAGGCGCCTGTGCGTCCCCGTGCCTCGCGGGGCCGGCCCGTGCGGGCCGTGAGCGCCGCCCCCACCGTGCGCCGCCTGGTGGAGGACGACGGCATCCTTTACGCCCCCGGCAGCCACAACGCCTACATCAGCCGCTGCCTCTACTGGATGAACCGCTTCGGCGTGAGCGAGGCCGATGCCGAGGCGTGGGCCCTCAGCGAGTTTGCCGACTACGACGCGGCCGAGCACTCCGTGGCGGCCACCGTGCGCAGCTGCTACGCCCTGACCGCCGAGCACGCCACCTGCCGCCTCGCGCGCTATGCGCGGGCGCGTACCTCTACTACTAATGGAGGAACGGCGGGCAGCGGGCGCACGCCCCGTGTGTCGGTAGGGCAGATGGAGGCCTTCATCGGCCGCTGGTGCCAGCTGCGGCGCAACCTCCTCATCCACCAGCTGGAGGTGCGGCTCACGGACGGGGCGGGGGAGGAGGAGCCCCGCTGGCAGCTGATGACCGACGCGCTGGAGAACTCCCTGTGGCGCGCCATGCAGCACGAGGGGCTGGACGCCGACCTCTTCCGCCTGCGCACGCTGCTGCAGAGCGACTTCGTGCCCACCTACCACCCCCTGCGCCGCTACCTGGACGCGCTGCCGCCCTGGGACGGCGTGTCCGACCCCATCGGCCGCCTGGCCCGGATGGTGGTGTGCCGCGGCACGTCGGCCGCCGAGTTCGACCACTACTTCCGCCGCTGGCTGGTGGGGCTGCTGGCCGCCGCGCTGGACGACGGCGTGGTGAACCACGAAATCCTCGTCCTCCTCGGTCCGCAAGGCTCGTTCAAGAGCTCCTTCCTCGAGAACCTGCTGCCGCCCTGCCTGCGCCGCTACTACACCACGAAGACCAACTCGCAGCGCCTCACCAAGGACGACCTCTTCACCATGACCGAGAACCTGCTCGTCAACTTCGAGGAGATAGACTCCATGCAGCGTCCCGAACTGAACCAGCTGAAGGCCATGACCACCACGCTCTACATCAACGAGCGTCCGGCCTACGGGCGCAACAAGGTGCGGCTGCCCCACGTGGCCTCGTTCTGCGCCACGGGCAACAACCTCCAGTTTCTCACCGACGACACCGGCAACCGCCGCTGGCTGCCCTTCGAGGTGGAGCACATCGAGAATCCCTGGACCACGCCCATCGACTACGAGGGTGTCTATGCCCAGGCCAAGGCCCTGCTCGACGGCGGCTTCCGCTACTGGTTCCAGGGCGACGAGGTGGAGGCGCTCAACCGCCGCAACCGCCGCTTTGAAGCGCCCAACCCCGCCCGCGAGCTTATCCTGGCCCACTACCGCCGTCCCTCGGCGCTGGAGAAGGGCCGCTACCTGACGGCCTCGCAGATCTGTGCCCGCTTCGCGTCGATGCGGCTCAGCCCCGTGCAGGTGAACCGCGCGCTGGCCGAGATGGGGTTTGAGCAGTGTCGCACTCACTACGGACGTTTCTGGATATTGACAGACCGGAGCACAGACGAGATGAATAGTGTGCTCCCGGAACCGATTTCTGAGGGCGGCGAACAAAACTTGACGCAGTAAGTGATAGATTATCAGTGTGTTGCTGTGACGCGACAAAGCGTTTGGTAAACATTACGCGTGAAAAATAAATAAATGGTCTGCCTTTAAAGGCAGCCTATTTATTTAATTTATCTCAGAAAGTTTGTACAGCCTCTTGACGCGTCACTGTAATTTGCTGATAATGTGCGGTTTGTTGCGTCAAGTTTTTAAAATGCTCTCTATTTGTATTTTAATTCTCAATTTTCCATTCTCCATTATCCATTATGAAAACCATTACCTACACCCGCCGTTCCCTGGCCTGCCAGTATTTCCCCGATGCCGAACCCGAGCAGGCCGTCCGCCGTCTCACCTCCTGGATCCGCCGCTGCCGTCCGCTCTACGCCGAGCTGACGCGGGGCGGCACCCCCTTCGACAAGCGCCGCAACCTCACCGTCCGCGAGGCCCGTCTCATCCTGGAGTATCTGGGCGAGCCGTGACGCTGTGCTTCGTCGCCCCCTGACGCAGCACTTCCTCGGGGTGTCACGCCGTACTTCGTCGGGTACTCAGGAAGTGCTGCGTCGGGGTGTCAGGACGTACTGCGTTGACCGGCAGTCCCTTACCATCCCTTATCGACGCCAATCGCCCGCGGCCCCGGGCGCATGCCGTAACTTTGTAGCAGGAAAAGGGGAGAGGCGCCCTCCCCGGTCTCCCGAAGAGAGAAACCAACGGATTATCAACCTGCTAAAACAGAAAGACTATGCCTACTGCTTACAAAGTGATGAAGCGCGTCATCCAGCTGGGTGACCGCAAGGGCGAGACCGTCTACAACGTGTCGCCCGTGTGCTACGGCACGCTGACCACCGACGACGTGGCCCGCCAGATTGCCGCCGAATCGACCGCCAGCCCCGGCGACGTGAAGAACGTGCTCGACCGCTACGCCTACTACGTGGTGGAGAACCTCAAGAAGGGCTATGCCATCGAACTGCTGGGCTTCGGCAAGCTCTACCTGCGGTTCATCAACAGCAAGAGCGTCAGTGCCGAGAAGGATGCTTCCGCCGCCTTGGTGAAGACCCTCGTGCCCGGCTTCCGCCCTTCGTTCACGATGGTGAACAACAGCCGCATCTACGACCTCATCCCCGACAAGATCAGCCTCGTGAAGTACAACGGCACTTCCACCCCGGCCGGCGAAGACACCTCCGGCGGCGAAGATACCTCCGGCACCGGCGAGGACGGCAATCAGGAGGGAAGCCCGCTGTAATTTTAGCGGTTAACGGTTAGCGGTTAGTGATTAGTATACTCACCGCTAACCACTGACCACTCATCGCTAACCACTCACCACTGACCACTAACCACTTACCACTAATTATGTCAAACACCACTACCCAGAAAATCACCTGGACTTCCATCGTGAAGGCCATCATCCAGGCAGCCATCGCCGCCCTGACGGCGCTTGGCGTCACCAGTTGTTCACCCTTAATCCCCTTCCTGTCATGACCGGCGACCGCTATCCGCTGACCGTAGGCGGCGAGGAGGTGCCCGACGAACGGGCCCTCCTCACCCGGATGGAGGACGGCGAGCTGATGGGCGGACCGGACAGCGTCCGCTTCCTCGTGCTCCACTGCTCCGCCACCCGCTGCACGCAGGACTACACCGTCCAGCAGCTGTTGCACGACCATCGCGCCCGCGGCTTCCGCACCGTGGGCTACCACTTCTACGTCCGCCGCGACGGCACTCTGACGCAGCACCGCGGCCTGCTCGAGGTGGGCGCCCACTGCCGTCCCTACAACCGCTGCTCCATTGGTATCTGTTACGAGGGCGGGCTCGACGCGGAGGGCCGTCCGGCCGACACCCGCACCGCGGCGCAGACCGAGCGGCTGCACGACCTCTTCGGCCGCCTGCGCCGCCTCTTCCCGCAAGCCGTGGTGTGCGGCCACTGCGACCTGCCCGGCACCGCGCCCAAGGCCTGCCCCTGCCTCGACGCGGCGGCTGTGTTCGGCTGACGGGGCAGGGGGCTGTCCCGGATGGCGGCAGCTCCCTTCAACCCCAGGCTCCGCTCCCCGGAAATCTGCCTCGGCCCGTTAACAGACCTGTAGATGTTCTAAAACGTGTTATAAAACATGCTTTTTCAGTCGCGGAATTTGCAGATTCCCGAAACCGCCGTATCTTTGCACTGTGTTTTTCATAGTATTAGATTTAAGGTTAACAAAGGTTGGGCTCAGCGGAGCCCTTTTTTTATGCCCGTACGCGTCGGAGCGTTTCTGTCTCAATCATTGCTTTCCATAAGTGTCCGATTTTATATCCGTTCTCCTCTTTATTTGGTTTTGTGATTTTTTTGTGTTTGAAAGTTTTTATAGAAAAGTTTTACTTTATAAAAATATTTTTTATATCTTTGCTGCGTGATACATAAACTTTTGTTAACTGGACTACCCGGATGGGTGGACGCTATATTTAAATTTAATCTATAAAAAATCATGAACCGAAAGTTTAGATTTGTTAGCCTTATGCTGTTCTTGGGTTTTATAAGCTCGGGAATGGCTTATTCTGTACCTCGGTATGCGGTATCAGAATCTAATGCAGTTCAACAGGGGACTGTTTGTAAGGGTGTGGTGAAAGACGCCACTGGTGAAACGGTTATTGGCGCTACGGTTGTAGTGAAAGGAACGACGAACGGTACCGCGACCGGTATCGACGGTGATTTTCAGTTGTCTAATGTGGAGAGAGGGGCTGTTATCCAGATTTCTTTTATCGGTTATCAGACTGTAGAGGTAGCTTGGCAGGGGACACCGCTTCAAGTTACTTTGAAGGATGATACGCAGGCGCTGGATGAAGTAGTCGTTGTGGGTTACGGAACCCAGAAGAAAGTGAATGTAACGGGTGCTGTGGGTATGGTCGATTCGAAGGTGCTTGCTGCACGTCCGGTGACCAACGTCTCTCAGGCCTTGCAGGGTACGGTCCCGGGTTTGAACTTTACAGTAGGGAGCGAAGGCGGCGCGCTGGATGGCTCCATGAGCTTTAATATCCGTGGTACCGGTACCATTGGCGACGGTTCGGGGTCTTCTCCGTTGGTGTTGATTGACGGTATCGAAGGCAGCCTGAATTCCTTGAATCCCAATGATGTCGAGTCGGTGTCTGTGTTGAAGGATGCCGCTTCGGCTTCTATTTACGGTGCACGTGCGGCCTTCGGCGTTATTTTGGTACAGACCAAGAAAGGCAAGGCCGGGAAAGCTCGGGTGAACTATGGTGTGAACGTGCGTTTTAGCGATGCCGTGTCTGTGCCTGAAATGATGGATTCTTATACTTTTGCCCAGTATTTTAATCGGGCGGCCGAAAATGTCGGTGCGGCAGCCGTGTTTAGTGCGGATGCTTTGCAGCGTATTCAGGATTATCAGGCCGGTAAACTGACGACTGTCTGTACCATCAATGAAAATACCGGTCGTTGGAATAATTATGGCGGTGCCAATGCCAATACTGACTGGTTCAAGGAATTCTATGATGACTGGGTACCTTCACAGGAACATAATGTGAGCATTTCTGGAGGTTCAGAGAAGATTCAATATACATTGAGTGGTAGTTTCTTGGATCAGAACGGCCTTTTACGCCATGGCGATGATAATCTGCAGCGTTATACTGTTAACAGTAACATTACAGCAAATGTGACAGATTGGTTTAAGGTAAGCTACTCCACCAAATGGACCCGTGAAAACTTTGAGCGTCCTTCTTATCTGACCGGTTTGTTCTTCCATAATATCGCCCGTCGCTGGCCGACCTGTCCGGCTTATGACCCCAACGGCTATCCGATGGACGGTATGGAAATCCTCCAGCTGGAAGACGGTGGCAAGCAGCGCAATGAAAAAGACCTGAACACGCAGCAGTTGCAGTTGATTTTCGAGCCGATTAAGAACTGGACCATTCATCTGGAAGGTGCTTTGAGAACAAACAATACGCGTCAGCATTGGGAAGTTCTGCCTATTTATGCTCATGATGTGGCAGGTAATCCTTATGCTGTATCATGGGATGGAGGCGGTTCTTATGCTGCCGGCGCTTCGCGTGTCAACGAATATTCCTATAAGGAAAACTATTACAGTACGAACATCTATACGGACTACTTCAAGCAGTTTGACAGCGGACACTATTTCAAGGTGATGGTCGGCTTCAACTCCGAACTCTATAAGACGGCCAACCTGACGGGGCAGAAGAATACGTTGATCTCTACTTCTGTGCCGACGCTGAACACGGCAACGGAATCACCGACAACGTCGGGTGGCTATGCCCACAATGGTGTGGCCGGTTTCTTCGGACGTATCAACTACAGTTACAAGGACCGCTACATGGTGGAAGTGAACGGACGTTACGACGGTTCTTCCCGCTTTATCGGTGACAAGCGTTGGGGATTCTTCCCTTCTTTCTCTTTGGGCTGGAACATCGCACGGGAAGATTTCTTTGCTGGCATTGCAGAAAAGGCACGTATCGATATGTTGAAGTTGCGCGGTTCTTGGGGACAGTTGGGCAACACGAATACAAACGATGCCTGGTATCCGTTCTATCAGACGATGCCTCAAGGTTCGAACTATAATTGGCTGGTGAACGGCGTACGTCCCAACTATGCATCGCTGCCGGGTATCGTATCCTCACTGAAGACCTGGGAGACGATTGAGACTTGGGACATCGGTCTGGACTGGGCTTTCTTCAACAATCGTCTGACCGGTTCGTTCGACTACTTCGTCCGCTGGACGTACGACATGATTGGTCCGGCTCCCGAGCTTCCCTCCATCCTGGGCGCCACTCCTCCGAAAATCAATAATGCCGACATGAAGTCTTACGGTTTCGAGTTTGAATTGGGCTGGAGAGACCAGATTGGCGATTTCTCTTACGGTGCAAAATTCACGTTGGCCGACGACCAACAGAAGATTACAAACTATCCTAATGAAAATCTGAAGCTTTCGGAAGCATATTATCCGGGTATGATGCTGGGTGAAATCTGGGGATATGAAACGGTGGGCATCGCCCAGACTCAGGAAGAGATGGATGCCCATCTGGCCAAGGTGGACCAGTCTTCATTGGGCAGTAAATGGGGAGCCGGTGACATCATGTATGCCGACCTTGACGGAAATGGAGTGATTTCGAATGCGGACAATACCCGCGACAATCCCGGTGACCGTAAGATTATCGGAAACAAGACTCCAAGATTCAAATATGGTGTGACGTTGGATGCTGCCTGGAAAGGCATTGACTTCCGCATCTTCTTCCAGGGTGTGGCCAAGCGGGATTATTGGATGAACGGCCCGTACTTCTGGGGAGCCAATGGTACAGGCGAATGGCAGGCTGCCGGTTTCGTGGAGCACTGGAATTTCTGGCGTCCCGAAGGAGACCCCTTGGGAGCTAATACTGATGCCTATTATCCCCGGGTGCTGAAAAACGATTCAAGGAATATGAAGGTGCAGAGCCGTTATTTGCAGAATGCAGCCTACTGTCGTATCAAGAACCTGCAGGTGGGCTATACGCTGCCGAAGGCTTGGACGGACAAGGCGGGCATGTCTTCTGTACGCGTGTATATTTCCGGTGACAACTTGTTTACATTCTCCCACATGTCGAAGATTTTTGACCCGGAAGCGCTGGAGAGTACATACGATGCCAACAACGGTAAACTCTATCCGTTGCAGCGTACGATATCGGTTGGTTTGAATGTTAACTTCTAATTTGATTACTTATGAAACTGAAAAAAATATTTCTGAATTCAATGGTGCTTGCCGGAGGACTGATTGCAATCTCTTCGTGCAACGATTTTCTGAACATGGAGCCGCTGGACCAGGTTACACCAGGCCAGTATTTCAATACGGCAGATCAGGTGGCCGCTTACAGCATCTCTCAGTACAACAGCTTGTTCTCCACCCATAGCGGTTTTGGCGCAGGAACCGTGAACAACGACAAGAATACGGATAACATGGTGGCCGGCGGATACAGCCAGGCTTATTTTGAGAAGAACCAATGGCGTGTACCCAATACGGGCGGATGGAACTTTTCCCAAATACGCTATTGCAACTATTTCTTTGAGACGGTGATGCCCAAATATAAAGCCGGGCAGATAACCGGTGATGACAACGCCATCCGTCACTACATCGGTGAAATGTACTTTATCCGTGCGTGGGTGTACTACAGCAGACTCAAAACTTACGGTGACTATCCCATCGTGACCACCGTGCTTCCCGATATCAAGGAGGAACTGGTGCAGCACTCGGCCCGCCGTCCGCGCAATGAAGTGGCACGTTTTATCATCAATCAGCTTGATTCGGCTGCCATGTACATGCAGGATGACATTTCCGGCAATAAAACCCGTATTACCAAAAACAGCGCTTTGCTGGTGAAGTCGCGTGTGGCTCTGTATGAGGCTACTTTTGAGAAATATCACCGGAATACAGGCCGTGTGCCGGGTGATGCCAATTGGCCGGGCAAGAAACTTTACCCTGATTTCTCCACTAATATAGACCAGGAAATCAACTGGTTCCTCGATCAGGCGATGGATGCTGCATCCCAGGTGGCCGACCGGGTTGAACTGACTCCGAACACGGGGTTGACCAACCCGACCGGGCCGGGCGCCATTACCAATTGGAATCCTTATTTCGAAATGTTTGGAGCTGAGGACATGAGCGTTTATCCCGAAGTGTTGTTCTGGAAAGATTACCTGATCTCGGGTGACGTGTCCATTTCGCACGGTACGCCTGCCTATATCTACAGTGGCGGCAACAATGGTATGCTGAAGAGCTTTGTGGATTGCTTCGTGATGGAGGACGGCTTGCCTTATTATAAGTCGAGCAACTACATGGGCGACAAGCGCATCATGGACGTGAAGGCCAACAGAGATCCGCGCCTGCAGCTCTTCCTGCTGGGTGAAGACGACATGTTGCCTTCCAAGAATTCGGAAGACGGAACTTTCTCTGCTTTCAAACAGCCGAATGTCATTACTGCAGAGTCGCAGATTCAGGACCAGACCGGATACCGTATCCGCAAGTGCCTGACGTATGACAAGAATCAGATCATATCCGGCCAGGCACAGTCTACCACCGGATGCGTTATTTTCCGTGCCGTGGAGGCATACCTCAATTATCTGGAAGCATATTACATCAAGAACGGTAAGGTGGATGGTAAGGCTGACCAGTACTGGAAAGCAATCAGAACTCGTGCCGGTATCAATCCTGACTATACTTATACCATCAACAATACAGATCTGGCTCAGGAAACCGATCTGGCAGCTCATCCGGGAGGTTATGAAGTGGACGCTACCCTGTACAACATCCGTCGCGAACGTCGTTGCGAGTTTATCGGTGAAGGGATGCGTTGGGATGACTTGATCAGATGGAGAGCCTGGGATGCGTTGCTTACCGAGAAATTTATTCCCGAAGGTTACAATTTCTGGGAGGAAGCATATAAGACTTATGAACTTCCGGACGGTACGGATGAAATCAATGACGACCCGAGTAGCTCGACTGCCAATATGTCTTCGAGACTCCTGTCGAAGTATGTACGGCCCTTCTCAAAGGTGAAGGCCAATAATGCAGTCTATGACGGATTTACTTGGGCCAAGGCCAATTATCTCAGCCCGATAGCCATCAACGAAATCAAGTTGGCGTCTCCTGACAATTCGGTTGAGAATTCTGTCATCTATCAGAATCCGTATTGGCCGTCTGAAATCGATGGAACCGCAATAGAGTAAGGTAAGGATGGAAAGGTCGGATTTTTGACATCTGACTCTTTTGCAGGCACGAATCGCACGGATTTTTGAGCTATGGCAGTCTGTGTGGTTGGTGCCTGCTCTTGTATGATGCTATTTTGTTTTTTATATATGGAAAAGATGAATATCTTTGTAATGGGATTGTTATGTACGTTGTGTCTGGTATCCTGTTCGCATGATCCCTGCTGGAAACTTGTGTGGGAGGATAACTTTGATGGCGAAAGTCTTGATACGACCGTATGGAGCCGTATTCCCCGAGGACAGGCCGATTGGGCTAATACGCAGTCGTTGGATGAACGGTGTATGGAACTGAAGGATGGAATTCTCCATCTGAAGGGCATCGTGAATGACGACCGGTCGAAAGACACCGCTGCTTTTCTGACCGGCGGAATCTGGACGAAGGGAAAATATGCCTTTAAGGGAGGCAGGGTTGAGGTGCGGGCCAAGTTGCAGGCGGCACGCGGTGCATGGCCGGCTATTTGGATGCTACCTTTTGAACGGCGTGCCGGTTGGCCGCATGATGGTGAGATTGATTTGATGGAACGATTGAATCATGATACGATTGTTTATCAGACGGTACATTCTCATTATACGTATGATTTGGGAATAAAGGATTGTCCGGCTCATAGTACGACTGCAGGAATCGACCCTAACGACTTTAATACATACGGTGTGGCTGTTTGGCCGGACAGTGTGGTGTTTTATGTGAATGGCATTCGCACCTTCTGCTATCCGAAGATTGAAACGGATAAAAAAGGTCAGTTCCCGTTCGATGTGTCTCAGTACCTGTTGATTGATATGCAGTTGGGAGGACAATGGGTCGGCGCTGTGGATGCGGACGATCTGCCTGTCGAAATGCTGGTGGATTGGGTCAGATATTACCAATGGAAATGATTTTTCAAGTTAGTCAAACTTAGATAAAATATGGAAAAGAAAAAAATCACCCGTCGGATGCTGGTGCTATGGGTATCGGCATGCCTGCTCACCGGCCCGTTGCGGGCCCAGGAACCGGCACCGGTACGCATTGTTCCCCGTCCGGTGGAGACAGCCGCAGTCGCGGGAACGTTCCGCATCACGCCGTCGACCGTCGTGTCGGTCGGCGACGAAGGACTGAAGCCGCTGGCCGAATACTTCAGTTCGCTTTTCGTCCGCCCCGCAGGCTTCCCGCTGAAGGTGGCTGTGGGCGGTGACGGCGACATCCGGCTGGAACGGGCGGACGACCTGGCTGCCGAGGCCTACCGCCTGCAGGTGGACGAGGCCGGTGTGCGCATCGAGGCGGGTGGATATGCCGGCGCGTTCTATGCCCTGCAGACGCTGCGCCTGGCCCTGCCTGCCACCATCGAGTCGCTGGCGCCGGTAGCCGGGGCGGAATGGACCATCCCCGCCATGCACGTGGCCGACAGTCCCCGCTTTGCCTACCGCGGGCTGATGCTGGACGTGGCGCGCTACTTCATCCCCAAGGAGGACGTGCTGCGGATCGTGGACTGCATGGCCCTGCTCAAGCTCAACAAACTTCACATGCATCTGACGGACGACAACGGCTGGCGGCTGGAAATCAAGCGCTACCCGCGGCTCACCGAGGTGGGCAGCTGGCGGGTGAACCGCAACGACGTGCCCTTCCCCGACCGTCGGAATCCCGAGCCCGGCGAACCGGCCTCGGTGGGCGGATACTATACCCAGGACGACATGCGCGACATCATCGCCTATGCCCGCCAACGCCAGGTGGAAATCATTCCCGAAATAGACATCCCCGCCCATTCGAACGCCGCGCTGGCCGCCTATCCCGAACTGGCCTGCCCCGTGGTGGACAAGCCTGTGGGGGTGCTGCCCGGACTGGGCGGCGACCATGCCGACATCATCTATTGCGCGGGCAACGAGCAGACGTTCCGCTTCCTGGAAGGAGTGATCGACGAAGTGGCCGAGCTGTTCCCTTCGAAATACATCCACCTGGGCGGTGACGAAGCCCGGAAAACATACTGGAAGAAATGTCCCCTGTGCCAGCAGCGGATGAAGGACGAGAACCTGCCCGACGAAGAAGAGCTGCAGAGCTACTTCATGCGTCGCATGAGCCGCTACGTGCAGGACAAGGGCAAGGAAGTGATGGGCTGGGACGAGCTGACCAACAGCACCCTGCCCAAGGACGTGGTGGTCTTCGGCTGGCAGGGCTTCGGCAACGCGGCCCTCAAGGCGGCCGCGCAGGGACACCGCTTCGTCATGACGCCCGCCCGCCTGCTGTACCTCATCCGCTACCAGGGACCGCAGTGGTTCGAGCCGCTTACCTATTTCGGGAACAATACGCTGAAGGACATCTATGCCTACGAGCCGGTGCAGAAAAACTGGAAGCCGGAGTACGAACCGCTGCTGATGGGCGTGCAGGGCTCCCTGTGGACCGAGTTCTGCGACCATCCGTCCGATGTCACCTACCTGATATTCCCCCGTCTGGCGGCTGTGGCCGAAGTGGCCTGGTCGCCCAAGGGCAGCAAGGACTGGCCCTCGTTTGTCGCCGCGCTGGACGGCTACCTGGCGCACCTGCAGGCCAAGGGCATCCTGTATGCCCGCTCCATGTACAACATCCAGCACGCGGTGACGCCTGCCGGCGGAGCGCTGAAGGTGGAGCTGACGTGCGAGCGTCCCGATGTGGAGATACGCTATACGACCGACGGCATGGAGCCGGGAGCGGCTTCGGACCTGTACGAAGGTCCGCTGACGCTGGACGGAAACGCCGTGCTGAAGTGTGCCACCTTCCGCGACGGGCAGAAGACGGGCCAGACGCTGGAACTGCCGCTGGAATGGAACCTGGCCACCGCGAAACCGCTGCTGGGACTGCCCCCGCAGGCGGGTATCCTGGTGAACGGCCTGCGCGGCAGCCTGAAGCAGACCGACTTTGAGTGGTATACCGGGGAGATGTCCCGGCCGCTGACGTTCACGGTAGACCTGCTGGAACGGCGGGAAGTGGCGGAATGTGCGGTGGGTTGCATCACCAACTACGGCATGGGCTGCCACAAGCCGCGGACGCTGACGGTAGAGGTGTCGGACGACAACCGGACGTTCGTCCCGGCCGGCAGCCTGCACTTCACGGACGCCGACATCTTCAAGGAAGGCACCTTTGTGGAAGACCTGAAGGTGAAGGTCGGCGCACGGGCCCGCTACGTGCGCTTCACGCTCGAGGCACCCGGCAACTGCCCGCCCGACCACGTGCGCCCCGGACAGCCTTCGCGCATCTATGTGGACGAAGTCATCGTCCGCTGACATTATATAACGAACTAACCCTAAAACAGATAGAATCATGGACAAACCAGAAAACAACAACGGACAAGTACAGATAGAACTCAAGGAAGACGTGGCCCAGGGCACGTATGCCAACCTGGCCATCATCACCCACTCCAGCTCGGAGTTTGTGCTCGACTTCATCCGCATGCTGCCGGGCATGCCCAAGGCCGGCGTGCAGTCGCGCGTCATCCTCGTGCCCGAACATGCCAAGCGCCTGCTGCTTGCCCTCCAGGAAAACATCGACAAGTACGAACGTGTCTTCGGCCCCATCCGCGTGCCCGACGACCGTCCCCTTCCTCCGCTGGGAAACGTGCAGGGCGAGGCCTGATGTCATCGTCCTGTAACAGCCCCGCGAGGGGCTATTCGGCTGAAAATCAAAAAAAATATTGTAGTGCATTGATAATTCAAATATTATTCGTATCTTTGCAGCCCGAAAAAGTGTATTGTCGAAAATTCATACAAATAATATAATAACTAAAAAACAATTAAAATGCCTACAATTCAGCAATTAGTAAGAAAAGGACGCCAAGTGCTGGTAGACAAGAGCAAGTCTCCTGCCTTGGATGCATGTCCCCAAAGACGTGGCGTTTGCGTGAGAGTGTATACAACCACTCCGAAGAAGCCGAATTCAGCTATGCGTAAAGTAGCTCGTGTACGTTTGACCAACGGTAAGGAAGTGAACTCCTACATCCCGGGTGAGGGCCACAACCTGCAGGAACACTCCATCGTACTGGTACGCGGCGGTCGTGTAAAGGACCTTCCGGGTGTACGTTACCACATCGTTCGCGGTACATTGGATACTGCCGGCGTAGCAGGCCGTACGCAAAGACGTTCCAAATACGGTGCAAAGCGTCCGAAACCGGGACAGGCTGCTCCTGCAAAGAAGAAATAAGGAACAATAGACCGAAACAACAAAAAGTAAAGTAAAAATTACGTTTTAGTTTGCTTGGACAGATGCTAAAGGTTGAGTAAACCTGCCGGTGGGCGGGTTGAAGAAGACAGAAGTAGACAACCAAGAACGAAAAACATTATTCTTTCAAGAAAATGAGAAAAGCAAAACCAAAAAAACGCGTTATCCTGCCGGATCCCGTGTTCAACGATGTGAAAGTATCGAAGTTCGTCAACCACCTGATGTACGACGGCAAGAAGAACACTTCTTATGAAATCTTCTACGCTGCTCTGGAAACGGTGAAGAACAAAATGCAAAACGAAGAAAAGTCCGCTCTGGAGATCTGGAAGAAAGCTCTGGACAATGTGACTCCCCAGGTGGAAGTGAAGTCTCGCCGTGTAGGTGGTGCCACTTTCCAGGTTCCGACAGAAATCCGTCCCGACCGCAAAGAGTCCATCTCAATGAAAAATCTGATCATCTTCGCCCGCAAGCGTGGCGGCAAGTCTATGGCTGACAAGCTGGCTGCTGAAATCATGGACGCCTACAACGAACAGGGCGGTGCATTCAAGCGCAAGGAAGATATGCACAGAATGGCTGAAGCTAACCGTGCTTTTGCTCACTTCAGATTCTAATCAAGTATAACAATTAAGCAAGAAGGATTTAAAATGGCTAAACATGATTTGCATTTGACCCGTAACATCGGTATCATGGCTCACATCGATGCTGGTAAAACCACGACATCAGAACGTATTCTGTATTATACTGGTTTGACGCACAAGATCGGTGAAGTACACGACGGAGCTGCTACGATGGACTGGATGGAACAGGAGCAGGAGCGTGGTATCACGATTACTTCCGCTGCTACGACCACTTATTGGAACTATGCAGGTAACAAGTATAAAATCAACTTGATTGATACTCCGGGACACGTGGACTTTACCGCTGAGGTAGAGCGTTCGCTGCGTGTGCTCGACGGTGCCGTTGCAACCTACTGTGCAGTAGGCGGCGTTGAACCGCAGTCTGAAACCGTATGGCGCCAGGCTGACAAGTACAACGTTCCCCGTATCGGCTATGTGAACAAGATGGACCGTTCGGGTGCCGACTTCTTCGAAGTGGTTCGCCAGATGAAGGACGTGCTGGGCGCCAATCCGTGTCCGGTGGTTATCCCTATCGGTGCCGAAGAAAACTTCAAGGGCGTTGTCGACCTGATTAAGATGAAGGCCATCTTCTGGCACGACGAGACACTGGGTGCCGACTATGAAATCGACGACATCCCCGCCAACCTGGTTGACGAAGCTCAGGAATGGCGCGACAAGATGCTCGAGAAGGTAGCCGAGTTCGACGAGTCACTGATGGAGAAATACTTCGACGATCCCACAACCATCACGGACGAGGAAATCCTGCGCGCCCTGCGTGCCGGAACCCTGAAGATGGAAATCGTTCCGATGCTGTGCGGTTCTTCGTTCAAGAACAAGGGTGTGCAGACACTGCTCGACTATGTTTGCGCCTTCCTGCCGTCTCCGCTGGATACTCCGAACATCATCGGTACGAACCCCACGACCGGTGCTGAGGAAGACCGCAAGCCGGATGAGGATGAGAAGACTGCCGCTCTGGCCTTCAAGATCGCTACCGACCCCTATGTAGGCCGTCTGACATTCTTCCGTGTATATTCCGGTAAGATCGAAGCAGGTTCCTACATCTACAACAGCCGTTCGGGCAAGAAGGAACGCGTTTCCCGTCTGTTCCAGATGCACTCCAACAAGCAGAACCCGGTAGACGTGATCAGCGCCGGTGATATCGGTGCCGGTGTAGGTTTCAAGGATATCCGCACGGGTGATACCCTCTGCGACGAAGATGCTCCGATCGTACTCGAGTCCATGGACTTCCCCGATCCCGTTATCGGTATCGCCGTTGAACCCAAGACTCAGAAAGATATGGACAAGCTGGCCAACGGTCTGGCCAAGCTGGCTGAAGAAGACCCGACCTTCACGGTACGTACCGACGAGCAGACCGGTCAGACGGTTATCTCCGGTATGGGTGAGCTTCACCTGGATATCATCATCGACCGTCTGAAACGTGAATTCAAGGTTGAATGTAACCAGGGTAAGCCCCAGGTGAACTACAAGGAAGCCATCACGAAGACTGTCAACCTCCGCGAGGTTTACAAGAAGCAGTCCGGTGGTCGTGGTAAGTTTGCCGACATCATCGTCAACGTAGGTCCGGTAGACGAAGACTTCAAGGAAGGCGGCCTGCAGTTCATCAACGAGGTGACTGGCGGTAACATTCCGAAGGAATTCATCCCCTCTGTACAGAAGGGCTTCCAGACAGCCATGAAGAACGGTGTTCTGGCCGGCTTCCCGATGGACAGCCTGAAGGTGACTCTGCTCGACGGTTCGTTCCACCCGGTAGACTCCGACCAGCTGTCATTCGAAATCTGCGCCATCCAGGCTTACAAGAACGCTTGCGCCAAGGCCGGTCCTGTGCTGATGGAGCCGATCATGAAGCTGGAGGTTGTAACTCCCGAAGAAAACATGGGTGATGTCATCGGCGACTTGAACAAGCGTCGTGGCCAGGTAGAAGGTATGGAATCGAGCCGCTCCGGTGCCCGCATCGTGAAGGCCATGGTTCCGCTGGCAGAAATGTTCGGCTATGTAACGGCTCTGCGTACCATCACTTCCGGCCGTGCCACTTCCTCCATGTCTTACGACCACCACGCACAGGTATCCACTTCCATCGCGAAGGCTGTGCTTGATGAGGTGAAGGGACACTCCGAACTCCTTTAATGAAATTCTGAAGCCCGCAGGTTAGCGTATGACTCTTAACCTGCGGTGCTTCTCTATTTAATAACAAGTTTAACAATAAACACTGATGAGTCAAAAAATTAGAATCAAATTGAAATCTTACGACCACAACTTGGTTGACAAGTCTGCCGAGAAGATTGTAAGAACAGTGAAGACGACGGGCGCCATCGTTAGCGGTCCCATTCCTCTTCCTACGCACAAGCGTATCTTTACTGTAAACCGTTCGACTTTCGTAAACAAGAAGTCGCGTGAACAATTCGAACTCTCTTCTTACAAGAGACTGATCGACATCTACAGCTCTACAGCCAAGACTGTCGATGCTCTGATGAAGCTGGAGTTGCCGAGTGGTGTGGAAGTAGAAATCAAAGTGTAAGTATTAAAAATTTAGTGAAATGCCAGGATTATTAGGAAAAAAAATCGGAATG
>ULOG01025709.1_pt1 | contig 26118 bp, 18 predicted proteins | sample 1952401 | NCBI WGS metagenome assembly ULOG01 (sample SAMEA4835598, study PRJEB28245) | human gut metagenome | biome: gut microbiome; material: fecal sample | place: Denmark | collected 2008
ACATGACCTACATGACTTCGACCGCCACCAACAACGGTTCGGGCAGCATCACTGTGTATTTCAAACAGGGCACTGACCCCGATATGGCCACCATCAACACCAAGAACCGTGTATCCGAAGCCGAAGGCCTTCTGCCCGCCGAGGTAACCAAAATCGGTGTGACTGTTGAAAAAAGACAGAACAGTATGCTGAAGATTCTGGCCCTCTACAGCCCAGACGACAGTTACGACCAGACCTTCATCAACAACTATTTCAAAATCAATGTAGAGCCACGTCTTTCGCGTATCACAGGCGTAGGAAACGTCAATGTGATGGGCGGCGACTACGCCATGCGTATCTGGCTCAATCCGCAGATCATGGCTCAGTACTCGCTGGTACCCGATGACGTAATCAGCGCCCTGGGCGACCAGAACGTCGAAGCAGCTACCGGTACGCTGGGCGAAGATTCTGAAAATACCTACCAATACACCTTGAAGTACCGCGGACGTTACGAGACCTCCGAAGAGTTCGGCAACATCGTCATCAAGTCCCTGGCCAACGGTGAAGTGCTCCGCCTGAAAGATATCGCCAAAGTGGAACTGGGGGCACAGAGCTATGCCTACAACAGTGAGATAAACGGCCATCCGGGAGCTACCTGCATGATTTCGCAAACGGCCGGCTCCAACGCCAACGAAATCATCCAAGAAATAGACAAACTGACTGAAGAAATAGCCAAAGAACTGCCCAAGGGCCTGGTACTGACTGACCTGATGAGTACCAAAGACTTCCTCGATGCCTCCATCCACGAAGTGGTAAAGACGCTGGTCGAAGCCATTATCCTGGTTATCCTCGTTGTGTATGTCTTCCTGCAAAGCGTCCGCTCCACCATCATTCCGGCCGTATCCATCATCGTGTCGTTGGTCGGAACGTTCGCTTTCCTCTACGTAGCCGGCTTCAGCCTTAACCTGCTGACACTGTTTGCCCTCGTACTGGTTATCGGTACGGTAGTGGACGATGCCATTGTGGTGGTCGAAGCGGTACAGGCCAAGTTTGACGAAGGCGTCCGCTCGCCCTACAAGGCCACTACCGGAGCCATGGACGGCATCGCAGCTGCCATTGTCACCACATCACTGGTGTTCATGGCCGTATTCATTCCGTCATCGTTCATGGGAGGAACCAGCGGAACGTTCTACATGCAGTTCGGTCTGACGATGGCCGTAGCCGTGGGTATATCCGCCATCAATGCCCTGACGTTGAGTCCGGCCCTGTGCGCACTCATCATGACTCCACATATCGATGCCTCTACGGGCCAGAAACTGAGTTTTTCTTCCCGCTTCCACCAGGCCTTCGAAGCTTCGTTCAACCGCCTCATCCTACGCTATAAAGGTGGAGTGAAATGGTTCTTCCGGCGCAAATGGATAGTAGGAACGGCACTGGTTGCCAGCATCGCCCTGCTGGTAGTCCTGATGAAGACCACCAAGACCGGACTGGTGCCCGACGAAGACATGGGCTGTATCTTCATGAACGTCACGACCCCTCCGGGCAGTAGTCTTTCGCAGACCGTCAAAGCCATGTCCGAAGTGGAAAAGTGCATCAAGGACATCCCGCAGATAGACCGTTACTCCAACGTGAGCGGTTACAGCATGATGGGCGGACAGGCTCCTTCGGGCGGTATGCTCATCATCAAGCTGAAGCCTTGGGAGGAACGTGCTGGAAGCGAAGACAACATCAACGCCGTCATCAACGAGATATACCGCCGCACGGCCAACGTCAAGTCCGCCAAGCTCTTCGTCTTCGCCCAGCCTACCATCATGGGTTACGGTATGGGCAGCGGTTTTGAGCTTTACGTGCAGGACCGTGCCGGAGGTGACATCAACACGTTGCAGAAATACACCACGAACTTCATTGCCGCCCTGAACCAACGGCCCGAAATCCAGATGGCCTATACTTCGTTCGACACGAAGTTCCCTCAATATACCGTCGAAGTAGACGCCGCCCGCTGCCAGCGGGCAGGCGTGACGACCACCGATGTACTCAGCGCACTGTCCGGCTTCATCGGCGGTAACTATTCGTCCAACTTCAACCGTTTTTCCAAGCTCTACCGCGTCATGGTGCAGGCCGACAAAACCTATCGTCTGGACAAGGATGCGCTGAACAACATGTTCATCCGTACCTCCTCGGGCGAAATGGCCCCCATCGGCCAGTTCGTCACACTGACCAAGGTATATGGCACCGAAACGCTCAGCCGCTTCAACCTCTACAGCTCCATCCAGGTGAACGGACTTCCGGCCGACGGCTACAGCACAGGCGAAGCCATTGCAGCCATTGAAGAGGTAGCCAAAGAGACACTGCCCGTGGGCTACGGCTACGAATTCGGAGGCATCACGCGTGAAGAAGCCGGAAGCGGAAGCAATACGGTTATCATCTTCGGCATCTGCATCATCTTCGTCTACCTCATCCTCTGTGCGCTCTACGAGAGTCTCCTCGTTCCACTGGCCGTCATGCTGAGTGTACCGTTCGGACTGATGGGAAGCTTTCTCTTCGCCAAGATGTGGGGACTTGAAAACAACATCTACATGCAAACGGGTCTCATCATGCTGATCGGTCTGCTGGCCAAGACAGCCATCCTGCTGACGGAATACGCCTCGGCCCGCCGCCGTCAGGGCATGACCATCGCCCAGGCAGCCGTATCGGCAGCCGGCGTCCGCCTGCGCCCCATCCTGATGACTGCCCTCACGATGATTATCGGTCTGTTCCCGCTGGTAGTAGCTTCGGGTGCCGGCGCCAACGGTAACATCTCGCTGGGCGTAGGAACGGTAGGCGGTATGCTGATAGGTACCCTGGCCCTGCTCTTCGTGGTGCCCACGCTGTTCATTGTCTTCCAGACGCTGCAAGAAAGACTGATGCCTGCCCGCAAACATGAAGAGGACTGATTCTTATATAAACTCTAACAGAAAGAAGAACATGAAACATATATGGATAGCCGCCCTGTCATTGCTGACAACCAGTTGCGGCATATACAACAAATACGAGCGGCCCGAACTGGGCACGGTTCAGACCGACAGCCTCTACCGCGCCGAAGCCGCTCCCGACACGACCTCGTCCATCGCTTCGCTGGGATGGGAGGAACTGTTCACCGACCCTTACCTCCAGTCGCTCATACAGCGCGGGCTGAAGGCCAATACCGACCTGCAGACAGCCGCCTTGCGCGTCAAGGAGGCACAGGCCGCCCTGATGTCGTCCAAGCTGGCCTACCTGCCTTCCCTACAACTCGACCCGCAGGGCAGTCTCTCCAGCTACGACGGCAGCAAAACGCAGAAAACCTATTCGCTGGGGGGCTCTGCCTCGTGGGAAATCGACCTCTTCGGAAAGCTGACCAATGCCAAGCGCAGTGCCCGTGCGGCCCTGCTCGAAAGCGAAGCCTACCGACAGGCCATGCAGACCCAAGTCATAGCCACCGTAGCCGACAGCTACTATGCCCTGCTGATGCTTGACGAACAGGTAAGAGTCACCACACAGACAGCCGAAAGCTGGCGCGAATATGTCAAGTCGCTACATGCCCTGATGAATGCGGGCCAGGCCGACCGTGCCACCCTGAGCCAGGCTGAAGCCTCCCGCCTCAGTGCCGAATCGTCGCTCCTCTCGCTCCAGCAGCAGGTAGCCGAACAGGAGAATGCCCTGTGCACCTTCCTGGGTGAAGTGCCCCGCCACATCGAACGAGGTACACTGGACGAGCAGCAATTCCCCGACCACATGTCTGTCGGCCTGCCCATCGAGCTCCTGTCCCGACGTCCTGATGTACGCCAGTCGGAAGCCTCGCTCATGCAGGCCTTCTATGCCACCAATTCCGCCCGTTCGGCCTTCTACCCCAGCATCACGCTGAGCGGAAGTGCCGGATGGACCAACAGCGGCGGAGCGGCCATCACCAATCCCGGCGCCTGGCTTCTGCAGGCAGTAGGCTCGCTGGTGCAGCCGCTCTTCAACCGCGGACAGAACATTGCCAACCTGAAGATAGCCAAGGCGCAGCAGGAAGAAGCGGTACTGGCCTTCAAACAGTCGCTGCTCGATGCCGGACAGGAAGTGAACAACGCCCTTATCCAATGGCAGACGGCCCGCGAACAAATCCTGCTGGACAAGGAACAGGTGAAACATCTGGAAACCACCGTTTCGGATACACGCCTGCTGATGAAGTACGGAACGGTGAACTATCTGCAGGTGCTCACCGCCCGCCAGTCGCTCCTCTCGGCCCAGCTGACCCTGGCTTCCGACCGCTACAATGAAATACAAGGCGTCATCAACCTCTACCATGTTTTGGGCGGAGGAGCTGACCAATAAATTCATACGGGGCATTTCCCAAAAGGGGTTTTCCTAATACCGTGTTAACTAAATCTACTCTCTCTTCATAAACCAATATTATGAAGTCAACCTGAAGCCCGCACCATTCGTGACGAACCGTGCGGGCTTATTTCATACCAGTAAGCATCAGAAATACAAACAGATAGCACTTTATTTTCACTTTACGCATAATAAAGTACCGCTTTATCAGTAATAAAGCAATGCTTTAACAGCAATAAAGCATTGCTTTAAAGCGTTTAAAGCACCGCTTTAATCCGTGTAAAGCAAGTACACCACACACTCTCAGGCACCCTCCCCCATCCTGTAATAGAATATTATGCCCGTCCGGCGATACAAAACCAGCCGTTAATTGTTAACTTTGTCCCACAAATTCAAGCAAGATACTATCATGAAATATTTTTCTACCCTGCGCCAACGATGGCACCACTTCCTGCACAACGAGGAGCTGAAGCAGAAGATCTTCTCCATCGTCTTCGAGTCGGACACGCCCCAGGGCAAGCTGTTCGACATCATCCTCATCGGGAGCATCATCCTCAGTGTGCTGCTTGTCATACTGGAGAGCATGCACATCTTCCCCCACTCGGCCTACCTGGTGCTGAGGGGGCTGGAGTATCTGCTCACACTGATCTTCACAATGGAATACCTGGCACGCATCTACTGCCTGAAGCAGCCACGGAAATACATCTTCAGCTTCTTCGGCATCGTCGACCTGCTGGCCACGCTGCCCGTCTACCTGAGCTTCTTCCTCCACGGGTCGCACTACCTGCTCGTCATCCGCGCCTTCCGCCTCATCCGCGTCTTCCGCATCTTCAAGCTCTTCACCTTCATCAACGAAGGCAACCTGCTCCTGCGCTCCCTGTGGATCAGTGCGCCCAAGATATTCATCTTCTTCTTTTTCGTGCTCATCCTCGTCACGTCCATGGGCACGGTGATGTATGCCATCGAAGGCGATGCCCCCGGCTCGCAGTTCAACAACATCCCCAACAGCATCTACTGGGCCATCGTCACCATGACGACCGTAGGCTATGGAGACATCACGCCTGTCACGCCCACAGGCCGCTTCCTGTCGGCTGTCATCATGCTCATCGGCTACACCATCATTGCCGTACCTACCGGCATCGTGTCGGCCACCATGGTGAGCGAACACAAGAAACTCGAGAAACGCCGCTGCCCCCGATGCCATCGCGACGGACACGACTTCGAGGCCCTCTATTGCAAATATTGCGGCGCCCGCCTGAGGAAAGCCGAACCCGATACGGACAAGCCGCAGGAGCAACGCGACGACGAACACTTCTGACCGCCTGCCCCCCCCTTCACTGAACCCAAGATATATTGACGCCTTATGAACAAACAGAAGATAGCCCTCGTACTCTCCATGGGCGGCGCCCGTGGCATCGCCCACATCGGCGTGATAGAAACCCTGCTGGAACGTGGTTACGAAATAGCGTCCATCACCGGCAGCTCCATGGGAGCGATGGTCGGAGCCATGTACGCAACCGGAAAGATGGACGAATGCAAGGAATGGCTGTGCAGCTGGGACAAGCGAAAGATGTTCCAACTGGCCGACCTCACCCTGAGCCGTGACGGGCTGGTAAAAGGCGACCGCTTCATTCGTGAACTGAAACGGATTGTCCCCGACATCCCTATTGAGGATCTCCCCCTGCCCTACGCCGCCCTGGCTACGGACATCCTGAACGAACAGGAAGTGAAGTTCACCTCGGGCAGCCTGTTCCACGCCATCCGGGCCTCTATCTCCATCCCCATGGTGTTCCGCCCCGTCCGCTCCGAAGGCCGCATACTGGTGGACGGCGGATTGCTCAATCCCCTGCCCCTGCGCCACGCCATCCGCACGCCGGGCGACCTTCTGGTGGCCGTCGACGTCAACGCACCCATCGACAATGGCAAACGCCAACGGATGAATCCCTACAAGCTGCTGTCGGAATCGTCACGCCTGATGATGCAGCAGATTACCCGCTTCGACATCGAACGCGCCACGCCCGACATCCTCATCCAAATGTCCGCCCGCGACTACGACATGATGGAATTCAACCACGCCAGCCGCATCATCCGGAGCGGAGCCGAAGCCGCCCGCCGCGCATTGGAGAAGCTGTAACATTTTCTGCCAGATAAATTTCCCATAAAAATTTCAGAGCAAAAGAACCATTTCTCATAAGAAGTCGTTACATTTGCAGGAAACAATCCAATAACACTAACCTTTAAAAAGAAAAAAAACGATGCTGACTCAGATTATAAACGGCCGTATATTTACTCCGCAAGGATGGCTGGACGAAGGTTCCGTACTGATGCGCGACGGAAAGATACTGGAAGTAACCAACTGTGACCTGGCACTGATCGGTGCCCGCATGATTGATGCCAAAGGCATGTACATCGTGCCGGGCTTCGTATCCATGCACATTCATGGCGGAGGCGGACACGACTTTACCGAATGCACGGAAGAGGCTTTCCGCTCTGCCATCCATGCCCATCTGCTCCATGGCTCTACCACCATCTATCCCACCCTGTCCAGCTCACCTTTCGACAAGCTGCACGAAGCGGCCTCCATCTGCGAAAAGCTGATGCAGGAGCCGGGCAGCCCTGTAGCAGGACTCCACATCGAAGGTCCCTACCTCAATCCCAAGATGGCCGGAGAGCAATTTGCCGGACAAGTAAAGGACATTGACGAAAAAGAATACAAGGAACTGGTGGAAAGCACCTGCTGCATCCGCCGCTGGGACGCCTCCCCCGAACTGCCGGGCGCCCTCGACTTCGCCCGCTATCTCCGCCAGAAAGACATTCTGGTCGCCATCTCGCATACCGAAGCCGAATACGACGCCATCAAAGCTGCGTATGAAGCCGGATTCACCCATGCGGCCCACTTCTACAACGCCATGCCGGGCTTCCACAAACGCCGCGAATACAAATACGAAGGCACCGTGGAAAGCGTCTACCTGACAGACGGCATGACCATCGAACTGATAGCCGACGGCATCCACCTGCCCGCCACCATCCTGAAGCTGGCCTACAAGCTGAAAGGCGTGGAACGTACGTGCCTCGTCACCGACGCCATGTCGTGCTCGGCCAGCAACGGTAAGGAAATCAACGACCCGCGCTACATCATCGAAGACGGAGTCTGCAAGCTGGCCGACCACTCGTCTCTGGCAGGCAGCATCGCCACCAGCGACACGCTGGTCCGCACCATGGTAAAGGCAGGCATACCGCTGGGCGACGCCCTCCGCATGGCAAGCGAAACGCCGGCACGTATCATGAACATTTCCGACCGCAAGGGCTCCCTGCAGAAGGACATGGACGCCGACGTCGTCGTACTCGACAAGGAACTGAACATCCGGGCCGTATGGCAAGCCGGAAAGTTGGTGGAAGAAACCAATACGCTATTCTAAGACAGAAAATAACAGAACTATATCCTAATCCTAAACTTATAGAAAGATGAAGAATGTGAAATTAATGATTGGCTTGCTCTGTGCAGGCATGTTGGCCAGTGGTTGTAGAACCATGAACAATACGGCTAAAGGAGGTATCATCGGAGGTACATCGGGAACCGCAGCCGGCGCCCTCATCGGAGGACTGGTAGGCAAAGGCAAAGGAGCCGCCATCGGTGCTGCCGTAGGAGCCGTGGTAGGCACCGGAACCGGTGTCATCATCGGCCGCAAAATGGATAAGAAAGCAGAAGAAGCCGCCAAGATTGAAGGCGCCGAAGTGGAAAAGGTAACCGACACCAACGGACTGGATGCCGTCAAGGTATCGTTCACATCGGGCATCCTGTTCGGGTTCAACTCTTCGGCGCTGAGCAACGATGCCAAAGCCTCGCTCCGCGAACTCGCCCAAATCCTGCGCGACGACCCGACAACAGATATCGCCATCATCGGACATACGGATAAGGTGGGAACGTATGAGGCCAATGTGAAAGTCTCGAAAGACCGCGCATACGCTGTAGAAAACTATTTGCAGGAATGCAACGTGTCGCCCGCCCAGTTCAAGGTAGTGAAAGGTGTGGCTTATGATGAATACGACGAAAGCAAGTCGGCCGACGAAAACCGCCGCGTAGAAATCTATATGTATGCCAGCAAGGAAATGATCCAGCAAGCTGAAGCACAACAATAAAGGGGAGACCGCACCCCACATCTGTCAAAAACGGGCCGCAAGCATCGATGGAATTTCCACCGGAACTTGCGGCCCGTTCTTTTTTTATATCATCGGCTGTCACCGGTCCAACTGCTCATATTCGACAGACGCCATGATAAAGGTGCCTATAGCCTTACCCTCGTTTTCGACAACCGTCACGTCCTTGCCCGCCAGATAATAGTTAGCCGTACCGGTACGCGAAGGATCCTTGGCCGGCCCCAGACCGGCCGATGCACACGTCTGCACAATGTCCAGACGACCGTCAGGCTGTTCGCGGATGAATGTCTTGAGCAGTCCCTGATAAGCCTTCTCGGCCACAGGCAGGTATACCTCACGGTCGAGCAAACCGAGGCGTATGCCTTTCAGATAGGCATACGTGAAAATGCCCGAAGCCGAAGCCTCCAGATAGTTGGAAGCCGTCCCTACGTTATAGACCTGTCCGTTGATGGTATCACCCTTGCCGTCGGCCCGCATCTGTCCGTCGTATTGCAACAACTGATACCAGACGCCCGAGGCAGGATCCTGCCAACGCTTCAGTCCTGCAGCCACCTGACGGAAAATGGCCAATACATCCGCATAGTCGGGATGGTCCTGAGGCATGTACTCGAGTACATCGGCCAAAGCGGCAAAATACCACCCCATGCCACGTGCCCAAAATTCCCGGCTGCATCCCTTGAACGGCCCGTCCTGGCGTGCCCAGAACGAATTTTCATCCTCAGGAGTGGCCGACCACGCATGATAGTTCAGCTGCTTGCCCTCGTCGTACGTATACCGGTTGATGGTCTTGAACTGCAAGGCTATGTCGGACCAGCTCTGTGCATTGTCCTCGGGATGCTCCTTCCCGAATACATGCTGCCACTGGGCATAAATCGTGGAACCCATGTAGAGTCCGTCAAGCCACATCTGGTTGGGATACACCGCCTTATGGAAGAAGCCTCCCGCTCCCGGAAGCCCTTCGGCAATGCGCGAATGCTCATACTTCAACTTATTGCGGATAAGCGACGCCGCATTCTTGTACCGCTCGGCATCCTGGACGTTTCCTTTCTTCAATTCCTCCTTATATAAGGTAAAAAAGACATTTCCTGCAGGCAGATCGTCGATGTTGCTTGGACGGAGGGCCGGTTTCCCTTTGGCATTCAAGATGACGGAACCGTCAGGAGAAGTGCTGTTGTCGGCGAAAGCCTTCACCGCATCGTAATACTCGGTTTTCTCCGGATAGAGCAGCCATGCCTTCAAAACCGCATTGGCCACCAGCCCCGAAACATAATCCCAGGCGGCACTGTCCAGCTCCGTCTGATGGTGACGGTTACAATAGAAATCGACCAGCCCGTGCGACTCCACCATCCGCTGGGAATAGTTTTCCGGTTGGTGCGTTTGCCTTTCCGCACCACAACCTGTCATGACGGCTACCAGAACCGCCAACAGTAGACAATTTTTCATGCTATATTCATTTAAAGTTCATCCATACTCCACGCTCACGGCACACCGTTTTTCCCATCGTTTTCCCAAACGATACAGGCATTTCTTCCGGCAACCGTGTTCGTTAACGGCACAAATATAACACTCCTTATCCGAAATAAAAACTTTTGGAACTCATCTTTACAAGGATAACTTTCCGCATACGAAGAAAAAACCTATTTTTGCACCTTCGTCATACAAAAAAGACAACCTCAATATGAAATTCAATCATAAAGTTTGCGTCCTCACCGGAGGAGCGGCCGGTATTGGAAGATGTCTGGCCGAAAGTTTCTGTGCCGAAGGAGCACGAGTTTACGCCATAGACAAAGATCCAGCTCCGTCCTCATCTGCCGGTATCCGGTATTATCAGGGAAACATCTCCGAACAAGCAGTGATCGATGCATTTGTCGACTGGGTATTGCAGCAGGAAAAGCACGTCGACATCCTGGTCAATAATGCCTGCCTGACGAAAGGCGGCATTCTGTCCGGCTGTACATACGAGGACTTCCTATATGTGCAGCGCGTCGGGGTAGCTGCCCCCTTCTGGCTCGCCAGCCGGCTGAAACCTTATTTTGCCCCCAGAGCCAGCATTGTCAACCTTTCGTCCACCCGCGCCTTCCAGTCACAGGCCGACACGGAAAGCTATTCGGCTGCCAAGGGTGGCATCACGTTCCTGACCCATGCCCTGGCCGTCAGCCTGTCCGGTATAGCCCGCGTCAACTCCGTAGCACCCGGCTGGATTGAAACGGCCCGTTTCCACACCGAGGCTCCCATCCCCTCCTATTCGACGGCCGACCTGCAACAACACCCTTCGGGACGAGTGGGTGAACCTGAAGACATCGTGCGTGCCGTATTCTTCCTCTGTGATGACCGGAACAGCTTCGTCAATGGCATCAACCTGACCGTAGACGGCGGCATGAGCCATCTGATGGTGTACCACAACGACGAAGGCTGGACATTGGACAAGTGACAATCTTTCCGGAAAAATGACAATCTGACGCCCGGCTCCCCGGTCCGTTACACCCGGAAGAGCTAACAAAGTATGCACAAGTTTAAAAACACGGGGTATTCCGATTAAAATTGTTTTCACAAGTTTAAATGGCACATAGCGGGAACTGACATTCCGACAAGCGGCACAGTATTTGCCAATCCTTAGGCGAACAACGAAACCGAAAGGCGGAGGGGTTCAGAAGAAAATTGATAATAAACAACTTAAAAATAGGAGATTACAACTATGATGCCGATTAGAAAGTACAACAATCAGAATTGGTTACCGAGTATCTTTAATGATTTCTTTGATAACGATTGGATGGTAAAAGCAAACGCTACTGCTCCTGCAATCAACGTAATAGAAAACGAAAAAGATTACAAAGTAGAAGTAGCTGCTCCGGGTATGACAAAGGATGACTTCAACATTCATCTGGGTGACGACAACGAACTGGTCATCACGATGGAAAAGAAGAACGAGTCCAAGGAAGAAGACAAGGAAAACAAGAAGTATCTGCGTCGCGAGTTCTCATACTCTAAATTCCAACAGGCTTTCGTCCTGCCTGACGATGTTGAAAAAGACAAAATCAGTGCCAACGTCAGCGATGGTGTACTGACCATTGAACTGCCGAAGAGCACACCCGAAGAAAAGGCCAAAGTCAATCGTGTGATTGAAATCCATTAATATAAATCAGCCTTTTAAATGAAAGAGAGCGTATTCCGCTGAGGAGTACGCTCTCTTTTTTTATGTCCGTATCCTGCCTATTCCGGCTGCAGTTCGTTGGCCGATGAAGGCAGCTGCTTCCACCCTTCGCCAAAGGCGTCGTAGGCATCGGTCACCACCACGAACGCCCGCGGATCGGCCTCCTTGATCTTCAGCTTCACGCCACTCACCTCCTTATAGCTCACCACCAGGAACAGCATTTCCTTCTCGGCTCCCGTATACAGGCCGCTGCTCTTGATGCACGTGGCCGTACGGTCCAAGTCCTCGAGAATATACTTGTGCAGGTCGGTCATCCGCTTGTCGCTGATGACGAAGATCAGCTTGTCGTTCTTCGCCCCATTGATCATGAAAGCGATGACACGCGAGCATACAAAGATGGCGATCAGCGAATAGAACGACAGGAAGAGCGCAGGCTGCTCCACGTCCTCGGCACTGCCGATGCCAAAACCGATGACGGCCAGGCCGAAGCAGACCACTGCTCCGTCGGCCAGCAGGATGGCCCGGGAGAAGCGGATGTGGCAATACTTCTGAAGCAGCATGCCCACGATGTCCGTACCGCCCGTAGTAGCCTGATTGCGAACTACGATGCCCGACCCGATGCCGATTACCGTGGCGCCGATAACGGACGTCAGCATCAGATGGTCCGACAAGTCCATGCACCCGCCCAGCAACTGCGACGGGTCGAGCGCTTCGAGTGCCTCCTGCGAGGGATACACCGCCCGCGAAAGCAGGTTCATCAGCAACGGCGTGGTCAGCGCGGCAACAATGGTTCGCGTACCCAGCCGGGCTCCCAGAAACACAACCGACAGGATGAGTAACGGCACGTCGAACATATATCCGAACGTACCCACCTGGACGGATGGAAACAGATTATGGAGCACGATGCTCGCCCCATATACTCCGCCCGGCACGATGTTATAAGGATTGATGAAAAATACGAAACCGGATGCCAGAATAAAGCATCCCAACAGAATACTGATCCAGGAAGTGATTGTTTTCTTCATACGGTTAACTTTTATCTTTATGCAGCAAATATACGAAAATCATCCGCATACACAGCTATAAAGGAAAAGAAAAATCGCATGAGCCCGCCTCTTCCGCCGGCCGGCACATCACTTCAGCCCGCGTGCCTTGTAGATGCGCTCCTTGGCCTCGTTGATTTCCTGGAACTTCTGCTCGGCCGCCTTGCGGATGTCCTCGCCCAGCGCAGCCACCTTGTCGGGATGGTGCTTCAGGGCCAGACGACGGTAAGCGGCACGCACCTCGGCGTCGGTCGCGTCGGGCGACACTTCGAGCACCTTGTAGGCATCCTCCAGCGAACTGCCACGCAGGTTGAGCATCGACTCTACCTCCTTTACCGACAGGCCCATGGCGACCGCCACTTCCTTCAGTGCATCGATTTCGGCCTGACACACGTTGCCGTCGCTCTGGGCTATCTTTACGAGGAAGTCCAGCAGCTGCAGACGCTGCTCATAGGTCAGGTTGGCGGCAATCTGCACGCCGCAGTCGTGGATGGTGTTCTTGAACGCCATCGGATTGGTACGCTCCATCTGCTTGCGCCGTTCGAAGAGGTTCAGCAGGATCTGTTGCCCCTCGTCCACGGCCCCCTCGCCGAAGTTCACCCGCAGGAAGCGGCGTACAAACTCCATCTCGCTGTGCATGATGCGCCCGTCGGCCCGGATGATGTACGAAGCCATGACGAGCATTGCGAACAGAAAACTGTTGCGCTGTCCCAAGTCCTCGCACCCTTCCGCCGTGGGGCCGTAATACTCGTGCCCCGTAGCACCTTGTGCTTCCGCATCCGTCGCCTTGTCGAACAGCGACCCTATCGCATATCCGGCCAGCGCACCCAGAGGCCCCATGGCCATGAAGCCCACCACGCCGCCTATCCATTTTCCGTATCCCATAGCGTTACTTATATGATATTAATGTATAGATGATTGAACAATTCAGCGCAAAGGAACATATTTTTCGTCGGTCTGCCAATTGCTCGCCTCCATTCATCCGTTAAAACAACTTAAAAGAACGGCTTTATAGGGTCACAACTTATTTCCCTAATTTCTACCTTTGCAGCCGAAAATCAAAACAGTAATCAGTCAGAACATGATGGAAACCATCCGACAATACAGCGCCTTCCGCTACAAGAACAAGATACACGATTTCCATGTGTGGGGTGTAGCCGCACAAATCTGACTCCATATAGGAGTGCGGAGGCTCCCTGTCCTGCTTCCTCCGCCCGATTTTCATCTCCATTTTACATTTTAACAAGCAATTTCTTTAGACATGATGAGCAAACTGAACAGGCTCATGGTGCTGTGCATCGCGGCACTGTGCAGCCAGCATCCGCATGCCCAGTCGCAGGTGACGGGCATCGAAGAACTGTTCCGCCTGGCCGACGAGAACAGCACGAGCATACAGGCTTACCGCACCGGCAAGGAAGCGGCCGACCAGGCACTGAAAGCGGCCAAGGCACAACGCCTGCCGGACATCAACGCGTCGGTATCGGCCAGCTACCTGGGCGACGGACGCTTGTGGGACCGCGACTTCGGCAACGCCATGACCGTCGACATGCCGCACTTCGGAAACAACTTCGCCATCGAGGCGCAACAGGTGGTCTACGCCGGAGGGGCCATCAACAGCGGCATCCGTCTGGCCGAACTGCAACAGCAACTGGCCGAGCTGGACTGGCAGAAGAACCGGCAGGAGATACGCTTCCTGCTCACGGGCTACTACCTGGACCTCTACAAACTGAACAACCAGGAACAGGTATTGCAGAAGAACCTGGAACTGACGGAGCAGATGATAGCCCACATGGAGGCACGCCGCCGCGAGGGCACCGTCCTGCAGAACGACATCACCCGCTACGAACTGCAACGGGAGACGCTGAAGCTGCAGCTAGCCAAGGTACAGGACGCCGCCAAAATCATGAACCACCAGCTAGTGACCACGCTCCACCTGCCCGAAGGTACGGTCATCGTGCCGGACACCACCCTGCTGGAACGCCGCGTACAGACGCTGGCCGAAGACGACTGGCAGGCCCTGGCCACACAGAGCCACATCGGGCTGCGGCAGGCCGAAGCCGCCGTACGCGTCAACGAGCAGAAGGTGCGGCTGGAACGCTCGGCCCGACTGCCGCAAGTGGCGCTCGTGGCTGCCGACCACCTGGACGGCCCCATCACCATCGAGGTGCCGGTGCTGGACAACAACTTCAACTACTGGTACGTGGGCGTGGGCGTGAAGTACAGCCTGTCGTCGCTCTTCAAGAACGGCAGCAAGCTGAAGCAGGCCCGCCTGAACGTGCGCCGCGCACAGGAGTCGCAACGCCTGGCCGCCGAACAGGTGGAGAACGCCGTGCAGGCGGGATACACCAATTTCCTGACGGCCTTCACCGACCTGCATACGCAGGAGAACAGCGTCCGCCTGGCCGACCAGAACTACAGCGTGACCAGCAACCGCTACCGCAACGAGATGGCCCTGCTGACCGACCTGCTCGACGCCAGCAACATGAAGCTCAGCGCCGACCTGGGGCTGGTGAACGCCCGCATCAACGTGCTCTACAACTACTACAAGATGAAGTACATCACGCACACGCTCTGAATTGAAAATTGAGAATTGAAAATTAATAATTATCCATTATCAATTATCCATTAAACCATCATGATTACCCGAAAAGTTAAAAAACTGATCTATAACATCGTCATCGTCTGCCTGCTGGCAGCCGGACTGATCTATGTATGTTCCCGCTTCTTCCATCCGGGTGTGGAATATACCGACAACGCACAAGTGAAACAGCACATCACGCCGGTGAACACCCGCGTACAGGGCTTCGTCCAGCGCATCTGCTTCGACGAATACAAGCCCGTGCACAAGGGCGACACGCTCGTCATCATCGAAGACACGGAGTTCCGCCTGCGCCTGGCACAGGCCGAAGCCGACCTGGCCAACGCCCTGGCCGGACAGGAAGCCACCACGGCAGGCATCGCCACCACGCAGAACAACCTGAGCGTGAACGACGCCGGCATTGCCGAGGTGCGCGTCCAGCTGGAGAACGCCCGCCGCGAACTGGAACGCTACAAGCGGCTGCTGGCCGAGGACGCCGTCACCCGCCAGCAGTATGACAACATCCTGACCGCCTACGAGGCCACCAAGGCCCGCTACGAACAGGTGTCGCGCGTGAAGCACTCCACCTCACTGACCAAGAACGAGCAGACCCACCGCCTGGGCCAGAACGAAGCCGCCGTACGCCTGGCACAGGCCGCCGTCGAGCTGGCGCGGCTGAACCTGTCGTACACCGTCATCACGGCCACCTGCGACGGCGTGACGGGCCGCAAGGACATCCACGAAGGCCAGCTGGTGCAGCCGGGACAGACGATGGTAGACATCGTGGACGGCACCGACCTGTGGGTCATCGCCAACTACCGCGAGACGCAGCTGCCCCACATCCACGAGGGCGACCGCGTGACGCTGACCGCCGACGCCGTACCGGGCGTCACCTATACGGGCACGGTGGAGTCCATCTCCGACGCCACGGGAGCCGCCTTCTCCCTCATCCCGCAGGACAACGCCACGGGCAACTTCGTGAAGGTGGAGCAGCGCGTCCCCGTCCGCATCAGCCTGGAGGGCAACGACCCCGAACGGCTGAAACTACTGCGTGCCGGATTCAACGTAGAGTGTAAAGTGAAGCATTAAGCCATGGGAGCACCTGTATTAAACGGCCCGTTCACGATGCCGATGATCCGCAGTTTCGTGCCGCGCAGGCTGCAGCCGTGGATCTACGTCCTCATGGCCTTCACCTTCCAGTTCTCCGGCGGCCTGTACATGGGCGCGCTCAACCAGATGGTGGGCGAGACGTCGCTCATGCGCGAGGACCTGCAGATGTGCCTCTACGCCAACCTGGCGGGCATGGCCATCTACTTCCCCCTGCTGTTCCGCATGAAGTTCCGCTTCACCAACAAGACGCTGCTCATGGCCGCCGCGGCCGGCGTGCTGGTGTGCAACCTCGCCGCGCCCTACATCACCTACCTGCCCCTGCTCTGGGCGGTGTGTTTCGTCGAGGGCATCTGCAAGATTCAGGGAACGTTCGAGTGCATGTCCACCATCCAGCTGTGGATGACGCCCAAGCGCGACTTCACCGTCTTCTTCCCCCTGCTGCACATCATCATCCTGGGCAGCATGCAGCTGTCCGACCTGCTGGCCACACACCTCATGTACTACTACCACTGGAGCTACATGCACCTGTTCATGGGCGGCGTCATGCTGGTCGACCTGCTGTATCTGGCCGTCTGCACGCGCCACTTCCGCATCGTCAAGAAGTTCCCCCTGTTCGGCATCGACTGGCTGGGCGGCGTGCTCTGGGCGGTGCTGCTGCTCGAAGTGGCCTACTTCTTCTGCTACGGTGAGTTCTACGACTGGTGGAACAGCCCCGTCATGCGGCGCCTGGCCGTGGCCATCGTCGTCACCCTGTGCTGGTGCGTAGGCCGCATGCGCCACGTCCGCCATGCCTTCCTCGAACCGAAGATGTGGACCTACCGCCACCTGCTGCCCATCCTGCTGCTCATCACGCTGGTCGAGGCCTTCCTGGCTACGGAGCACGTGCTCGAGGAGGTGTTCTACGAAGACGTGATGCACTACGAGGCGCTGACCGCCGTCCGCCTGGACTGGCCCATGCTGGGGGGCATCCTGGCCGGCTGCCTCTTCGCCTACTGGTGGATGCACGTGCGGCGCTTCAACTACCTGCGCCTGCTCATCGTGGGCCTCGGCGCGCTCGTCTGCTACCTGCTGGGCTACTACTTCACCCTCTCGGCGGACATCCACCTATCGCAGCTCTACCTGCCCACCGCCTGCCGGGGCTTCGCCTACTCCATCCTGAGCGCCACGTTCATGGTGTGTCTGGAGGAAATCATGACCTTCCAGCACTTCTTCCAGGCGCTGAGCGTGTTCAACATGCTCCACATGGTGGTGGGCGGCGTCATGGGCGCGGCGCTCTACGGCCACGGCTTCTCCTACTACGTGGCCGACAACCTGGCGCGCTACGGTGCCGCTGTAGACCGTGTAGCCGTCAGTGCCTCGCCCCTGCCCTTCGGCTCCTTTGTCGAGTCGTTCATGACGCAGATGATGGAGGTCAGCATCAAGCAGATCTACGGCTGGGTGGTCTACGCCTGCATCCTGCTCCTGCTGCTCTTCCTGCTCTACGACGCGCCGATACGCCGCGAGCTGAAGCGGATGCCCTTCTGGCGCACCGTACGCAAGGATGTGGAAAAGGAATTGAAAATGGAGAATTGAAAATTGAAAATGGAGAATGCGGCATGGAGAATGAAAAATAGGTATCTTTGCAACCTGATTGAAACCATTATCCATTTTCAATTCTCAATTTTCAATTCAATGGCCGACAACTATCTGGAACGCCAGCGCGACGCCTACGAGGCCCGCAAGGCGGCATGGGAAAAGAAGAAGAAACACGCGGCGGGGTTGAAGAAGGCCGCCGCACGCACCACCGGCGACGGGGCGGAGATGCTCCACCCGTTCGCCTCGCCTACCGAGGGCATCGAGCTGCCCCGGCAGTTCACCTATCCCTTTGCCTACACGCCCCACCCGCTCTGCCTGCTGGCCGCGCACGAGGTGCAGCAGTACCTGGCGGCGCAGACGCAGTGGCACGACGAGCTGGAGCGCGGCAAGATGTTCGGCGTGCTGGTGGTGCGCACCCGTGAGGGGCAGCTGGGCTACCTGGCCGCTTTCTCGGGCATCCTGGCGGGGCAGAACCGCCTGCCCTTCTTCGTGCCGCCCGTCTACGACCTGCTCCGGCCCGACGGCTTCTTCAAGCAGGAGGAAGAGCAAATCTCCGCCCTAAACCGCCGCATCGCCGCGCTGGAGGCCGACGAAGCCCTGCACCGCACGCAGGCCGCACTCGACGACGTGCACCGCCAGGCCGACGAAGCCCTGGCCGCCATGCGCCTCGCCCTGAAGGAAGCCCGTGCCCGCCGGCAGGAACGCCGGCAATCGGCCACGCTGACACCCGACGAGGAAGCCGCCCTGACGCGCGAGAGCCAGCACCAGAAGGCCGAATACAAACGCACCGAACGTGCCTGGCAGGCCCGCGAAGCCGAAGCGCAAGCCGCCTTCGACCGCCTGCTCTCCCCCATCCGCGAGCTGAAAGCCGAACGCCACCGCCGCTCCGCCGCCCTGCAGATGCGCCTCTTCTGGCACTTCAAGATGCTCAACGCCCGCGGCGAGGCCAAGGACCTCTGCGAGATCTTCGCCTCCACCCGTCAGGGCACCCCGCCCGCCGGCGCCGGCGAGTGTGCCGCACCCAAGCTGCTCCAGCAGGCCTACCTCCACAAGTGGAAGCCCCTCTGCATGGCCGAGTTCTGGTGGGGCCGCTCGCCGGTGAACGAGATACGCGAACACGGCCGCTTCTACCCCGCCTGTACCAGCAAGTGCGGCCCCATCCTGAAGCACATGCTCCAGGGGCTCGATGTGGAAGAGAATCCGTTGAAAGAAAAAATGAATATGGCTCCCGCCAGCCGCCTGCGCACGGTCTACGAGGACGAGTGGCTGCTCATCGTTGACAAACCCGCCGGCCTGCTCTCCGTACCGGGCAGGGAGACCGACGCCCCCTCGGTGCTCAGTCTGATGCGAAGCCGCCTGCCCCAGGCCGAAGGCCCGCTGGTGGTACACCGCCTGGACATGGACACCTCCGGCCTGATGCTTATCGCCAAGACCGCCGACGTACACCGCCGCCTGCAAGCCCTCTTCGAGACGCGCGCCGTAGAGAAGGAGTACATCGCCCTGCTCCAGGGCACCGTCGCGACGGACAGCGGCCTCATCGACCTGCCCCTGGGACCCAGTCCGCATCACCGCCCCTGCCAAGAGGTGCGCGCCCCCCACGCCAAGCCGGCGCAGACCCGCTACGAAGTACTGGAGCGCTGCGAGGACCGCACGCTCGTCCGCTTCCGTCCATTGACGGGGCGCACGCATCAGCTCCGCGTCCACGCCGCCCATGCCGAAGGCCTCGGCTGCCCCATCGTGGGCGATCCGCTCTACGGCACGCCTGCCGACCGCCTCTACCTGCACGCCCGCTCGCTGCGCTTCGTCCATCCGGTCACGGGACAGGAAGTGCAAGCAATCTCCGAATCCGAGTTTTAGAATTCCACCGTCAGTCCGATGGTGGGCAGCAGTGTACCGCTTTCCTGTTTCAGGCGTTTCATCACATAACGCTGCTCGGCAGCAGGAGCTTCGGGGTTCTCGATGACGCCGGTGCTCATCAGCACGTCCTGCTGGCGGAGGACACTCTTCGTGACGTTCTGCAGGTCGAGGTAGATGCCCAGACGCCAGCCGTGGAAGTAGTAGTTCTTGTCCACGCGGACGTCGAGCTGGGCAAAGGCGTCGAGGCGGCAGGTGTTGTAGCGCGAATAGTCGTAGTAGGGTCGTCCCTGCACGTCCCAGGCCTCGACGAGCGACGAACGGTCTTCATCGTAGGGCGTGTAGGGACTACCGCCGATGGCACTCAGCTTGGCGCCCACGCTCCAGTTGCGGGGAAAATCGTAGGTGCCGCTCACGTTGGCAATGAAGCGGTTGTCCCAGGCGGAAGCGATGTAAGGCGAACGGTCGTCGTTGCGATACTCGCTGCGGAAGCAGGTGACGGAAGCCACAGAAGTAAACTTGCCGGGTATCTGCCAGCGCATGGAGGCCTCGACACCGTAGGCGCGTCCGCTGGCCGTGGGGAGGAGCAGTTCGTTGCCCACCGTACCGTAGTCGTTTCCCTTGCAGGAGAGGGGGATGCCGTCGGCCACGGAGAGGGGCACGCGGGTGTAGTATTTGTAGAAGCCCTCGAGGGCCAGCACCACGCGGGGGGTAACGTTCCACTCGGTGCCCAGATTGGCATTGGCCACACTCATATACTTCAGCGATTTGTTGGCATACGTGCCTGCCGCATCCTTGTAACCCAAGCCTGTGTAGGGCGGCAGCTGGTGGTAAAGGCCCACGGCAGCGTTGATGGCCACGGTGGGACGCACGCGCCACGACACGGAGAGATTGGGCGACAGGTTCTGCCAGAAGCGCGCCATGGCACGCGAGTAGTCGCAGCCGTCGAAGCGCAGGCCCAGCGTGGCCGTCCAGCGTTCGTCAGCCGTCCGGTAGCGGGCGGAAGCAAAGGCACCCCAGCCCACGATGCCCAGATTGGTCTGCTGCTCCCTCACCTGCTGCATACCGCCTGCGAACAGGCGCTGAAAGGTGTGGTCGTCGTAACGGGCATACCAAGCCTCCACACCCTCAGTCAGGGTCCACCGCTCGCCGTGCGTGCGGTTTTCGGCGCGGAGGGTGGCCTTCTGCTCGTGCGAGCTCAGGTCGAGGTTCAGGTTGTCGGGACTGGAATCGTCGTTGTTCGCATATTTCAGGTTCTGGTTGGCCAGGTAGTTGTAACCCAGGGAGACAGTCTGCACGTGCCGTCCGGCGTAATGCTTGTAGGCCGCGCCCAGGGTGAAGGTCTGCTGCTTGATGCGAGGCAGGTAGCTCAGCATGTACTCCGCGTCCTCGCCTTCCTCGTCGGTGTTCAGCTTCATGTTGTCGATGCCCGTCAGACCCAGGAAGATGAGTTCGTCCGTGGGCGTGAGGCGTGTCTTGATCTTGAACTGACCATCGATGTAGTTGGGCAGGAAGGGTAGGCCCAGCATCTTGAAGAGCAGTTGCAGGTAGGACTGGCGGACGGAAAAAAGATAGGTGGTCTTCTCGCCAAAATGTCCGGCTCCGCTCAATGAGACCTCTGACGCCCCCAGCGTGGCCTTGAAGGTCTGGTCGTCGGGATTGCCGTCGCGCAGGCGGATGTCCATCACAGAGCTCAGCGCCCCGCCCTTGTCGGCCGGAAAGGCGCCGGTGTAGAACTGCACCTCGCGGATGAGGTCGGCGTTGAGGATGCTGACGGGGCCGCCCGAAGCGCCCTGCGTGGCAAAGTGGTTGATGTTGGGTATCTCGATGCCGTCCATATAGAAGCGGTTCTCCGAGGGCGAGCCGCCGCGCACGATGAGGTCGTTGCGGTAGCCGATGGGCGAGAACGACACGCCCGGATAGGAACGGACGATGCGCGAGATGTCTCGGTTGCCGCCGGGGCTTTTCTCAATCTCGCTCAGGCCGATGATCTGCAGGCTGACGGGGCTCTCCTTGATGCGGCGGAAAGGCGCGGCGGCCTGTACGGTCACCTCGGCCAGCTGTGAGGCGTCTTCCTCCAACTCCAGCTCGACAGGCGGCAGCTGAGCAGAAACGATATATTCGGGCGAAAGCAAGTTCTTGTAGCCAATGCACGAAACGGAAAGCTGATGGATACCCGGCGAGACCCGCTCGATGCGGAACACACCCAGACTGTCGGTCGACGCGCCCTGCCCGGGCTGACCATAAAGCGACACGTTGGCGTAGGGAACGGGCTGGCGCGAATACTTGTCCACCACCCGACCCCGGACGGTGTAATACTGGGCAAACAGTTGCAACGGCAACAGAAGCATCCAGCCCAGTATGCATAGAAATGAACGGAACGACATGGTTGAAAACATTTTTATATCTGTTTAGATTTGTGCAAAGATAAGAAAGTCATCCCACATAAAGCCGGAATCCGGCCATTATCTTGTCAACAAGTTTTCCAGACTGTCTATTCGCCATAAGCACTCCGGTCGGCAAACAGGCCGACACAGGACGCATGATGGGCAATGTAGGCGGCAGGCGTCACGTCGCCCGAACGAAGCACATCGGAAACTGCCTTCCTCCGGCTCCGGCCCACCGCCAGCAGAAGCAGCCGTCCGGCCGCCAGCAACTGCGGCCCCGTGGCCGTGACACACTTCTGTCCCGTATAGGGATTGATGCAAGGTGCGTACCATTCCCTCAAAGCCAACAAGCGCTCCTGCCCCGCATAGATGGAAGCCACATGGCCGTCGGATTCCAACCCCAACAGAACAATATCGAAAACCGGTACCTCCGCCACCTGTGGCACCGTAGCTGCCACAACCCGTGCATAACGGGAAGCCTCCCGCTTCGGCGAAAGCAGGTCGGACATCGGGTAAATGTGTTCCAGAGGAAAATCGACCTTGTCGAGCAACAGGCGGCACAACGTACCATAGTTGCTGTCCGAGTCACTGACGGGGACGCAACGCTCATCGGTCCAATAGATGCGCATCCGTTCCCAGGGAGTCTGCCCGCCATACTCATTGGCCCATATATCAAACAGAGGCAACAGAGAATCGCCGCCGGAGAAGGCCAAACAGAACGTCTTCTCAGGCCGGGCGTTCATCGTGTCAAGAAGATGCCTGATCAAGGCATGACAGGTAGCGGTAGCAGTTCTTTCTATATGAATATCCATGTTAGGCTAATCAACAAAGTAAAGGAATCGGATGTATTTTTTAAACAAAAGGAAACAGATGTTTGTTCATAAGCAAAAGCAGATAAAAAGGCTGTTTCTGCAACAATCATCTACCTTTTTGGAACAAATCGTTTGCATTGTGTTGAGAAAAGCCTATATTTGCACAAATCTAACAAAAATGTGCAATCATTATGGAGCAAAGTTTTATCGCATACATTGAGAAAAGCATCAAGGAAAACTGGGACCTGGACGCCCTGACCGACTACAAGGGAGCAACCCTGCAATACAAAGACGTTGCACGAAAAATCGAAAAGTTACACATTATCTTTGAGGCCAGCGGCATCCGGAAAGGAGACAAGATAGCCGTCTGCGGACGCAACAGCTCGCACTGGGGCGTGACGTTCCTCGCCACCCTGACCTATGGAGCAGTCGTCGTACCCATTCTGCATGAATTCAAGGCCGACAACATACACAACATCGTGAACCACTCCGAAGCCAAGCTGCTCTTTGTGGGCGACATGGTTTGGGAGAACCTGAACGAAAACGCCATGCCCCTGCTTGAAGGCATCTTCCTGATGACCGACTTCTCCATCCTCGTTTCCCGCAGCGAAAAAGTGGATTATGCCCGCGAGCACCTGAACGAGCTCTTTGGCAAAAAATATCCCAAGAATTTCCGCAAGGAGCATATATCCTATCATAAGGACCAACCGGAGGAACTGGCCGTCATCAACTATACATCGGGAACCACCAGTTACTCCAAAGGCGTGATGCTGCCCTACCGCAGCCTCTGGTCGAACACGACTTTCGCCTTCGAAGTACTATCCCTGAACAGTGGCGACAAGGTGGTGTCCATGCTCCCTATGGCCCACATGTACGGACTGGCCTTCGAATTCCTGTATGAGATTGCCGTAGGATGCCACATCTATTACCTGACGCGCATGCCGAGCCCCAAAATCATCTTCCAGGCCTTTGCCGAAGTAAAGCCGCGCATCGTCATCGCCGTCCCCCTCATCATCGAAAAAATCATCAAGAAGAACGTACTGCCCAAGCTGGAAACGCCCACCATGAAACTGCTGTTGAAAGTTCCCTTCGTGAACGACAAGATCAAGGCAACCGTGCGCGAACAAGTCATCCAGGCTTTCGGTGGCAACTTTGAAGAGGTTATCATCGGCGGTGCCGCCTTCAACCACGACGTGGAGCAGTTCCTGAAGATGATAGACTTCCCCTATACCGTGGGCTACGGTATGACTGAATGCGGCCCCATCATCTGCTACGAGGACTGGAAACGCTTCAAGCCAGGCTCCTGCGGGAAAGCTGCCCCGCGCATGGAGGTCAAGATTCTGTCGCCCGACCCGGAAAACATTCCCGGTGAAATCATCTGCCGCGGGCCCAATGTCATGCTGGGCTATTACAAGAATGAAGAAGCCACCCGCGACGTATTGGAACCGGACGGCTGGCTCCACACCGGCGACCTGGCACTGATGGACCGCGAAGGAAACGTCACCATCAAGGGACGCAGCAAGAATATGCTCCTCGGCCCCAGCGGACAGAACATCTACCCGGAAGAAATAGAAGACAAGCTGAACAACATGCCTTACGTATCGGGAAGTATCATCGTACAACAGAACGAACGGCTGGTCGGACTGGTCTACCCCGACTTCGACGATGCCTTTGCCCACGGCCTGACCAACGAAGATATCGAACGGGTAATGGAAGAAAACCGGGTGGCACTGAATGCCGAACTTCCGGCCTACAGCCAGATTTATAAAATGAAAATCTACCCGGAGGAATTCGAGAAGACTCCGAAGAAGTCCATCAAACGATTCCTCTATCAAGAAGCCAAAGGATGAAACGTATCTATATTATCACCTTGACAATGTCCCTGCTCACCGCAGGGACACTTCTTTTTGCCCAATCCCGTACTCCACTCCCCGCTTCCAATCCACTGAAGCCCATAGGCATTAACCTGTCCCTATGGAAAGGCTTGTCCACCCAACCGACAGACAGCGTCGGAAGTACAGCCTTCAACCTGGGTATCTTTTCTTCCCAGAACAACCTGACCGGAGTGGGTATCAACCTGCTGGGAAGTGTCACGAAAAGAGACGTAAAGGGCCTGCAACTGTCCGGACTGTCGAACACCGTAAAACAACAGATGAAAGGCTTGCAACTGGCTGGCATCACCAACATCAACGGTTATGGATATCAAGGTGTCTCCATCGCCGGGCTGGTAGGTATCAACGGTGATGAAGGAAAAGGCCTGCTGGCCTCCGGCCTGGCAAACGTTACCGGCAATGACAACTGCGGACTGACCTTGGCCGGACTGATGAACTTTACCGGCAACGGAGGAGCAGGATTACTCTTGTCCGGCATCGCCAACATCACAGGCAATGGCTACCGAGGCATAGCGGCATCCGGACTGATGAATGTATCGGGCGGCTCTGCTGCCGGCATGCAGGTGAGCAGCCTGCTCAATCTCACCGCCGAAGACATGGCTGGCCTCCAGTTGTCGGCTCTCGGCAACGTTGTAGGGAGAGAGCTGAAAGGCGTCCAAATCGGGCTGGCCAACATGGCCTCCCGGGGCAAGGGATTCCAAATCGGTCTGTTCAATTATTACAAGGAAAAATTCGACGGACTGCAATTAGGACTGGTCAATGCCAATCCGCATACCCGAATCCAACTGCTGGTATCGGGAGGCAATACAACAAAAATCAATCTGGCAGCCCGCTTCAAGAACAACCGGCTTTACACCATCTTGGGAGCCGGCGCCCCTTACTTCGGCTTTGACGACCCGTTCTCCGGCTCCCTGTTCTATCGGGCCGGTGCCGAACTCCCTCTCTACAAACATCTGTTTGTCAGCGGAGACTTGGGCTATGCCCATATCGAGACATTCCGCAAGGACAACACCTCCTGCCCGGCGCGCCTTTATTCCCTCCAGACACGCATCAATCTGGAATACAGACTGACGGACCGCATGGGGCTGTTTGTCAGCGGGGGATACGGATGGGACCGTTACTACAACCGGAATGCCACTTACGACCACGGTACAATCATAGAGGGCGGCATCGTACTGTTCAAGTACTGACGCCGCCCTCCAAGGTCGGATATCTATTTTCTTGTCCGAGAAACTATCAGACGT
>ULOG01027147.1_pt1 | contig 25970 bp, 24 predicted proteins | sample 1952401 | NCBI WGS metagenome assembly ULOG01 (sample SAMEA4835598, study PRJEB28245) | human gut metagenome | biome: gut microbiome; material: fecal sample | place: Denmark | collected 2008
CGCTGGCCGCTTCGTTCTTGCCCGTCACGGGGTCGTAGAGCGATGACTCCACATAGGCCCGCGTCTTGTAGTCCAGGCTGTAGAAGGTAGGCGTATGGATGGCCAGGCCGACACGCAGCGGCGAATACTCGAAGGGACGGATGATGGCTCCCAGCTTCACGTCGAAACCGGCTCCCACAATCTGGTTGTCGCTCGTCAGCGAATAGTATTCATTGTTGGTATAGCTCTCGCCATAGACGGTATACTTACTGTAGTCCACCGAATAGGCTCCCAACGTCACTCCCAGATACAAGCGGTCCTTGATGTTGAACGACACGTTGAAGTCATACTGCTCGATGCCACCCCGCTGCTGCGACCGATAGGTAGCATTGCCGCCGTCATACAGGCCGTAGAACGTACCCGGCGTGCGATACAGCAGATTGCCGTTCACGTCGCTGAGCTGGTTTCCGTCCTTGTCCAGATAGGGAGTGTCCGTCGGTTTGGTGGTAACGTCCGTAATCATCCAGCCGTCATATCCCAGTACCGAGAGCCAGCCGATATTGGCATCGGTATAAGGGCTGCTGCCCCAACTTTTTATTCCGGCCGCCTGCTGGGCCATGTAGTAACTCTGCGACAGTCCGTGTCCCAGCTGTCCTCCCATCTCCATGTTGCCATAGAAGGAGTTCGACTTGTGGTAGTTGAAGCCGAAGTTCACGTAACGCAAGGTGGTCTTGTTGCCTATCTTGGTAGAGAGCACAAAGCCCAGGTTGTCATAAGAGCCCTTCATCTTGCTGGTGCTCGTCGCATTGCCCGCATAGTTGGCATCCGTGCCAAAGGACGACAGGCTGAAGGAAGTCATCACGTCGTGGCTGCGGTAGATGCCGATGCCGGCGGGATTGGTGCCGATGGTCGAAATGTCGCCGCCCAGCGCACTCATCGCGCCGCCCATCCCGACGAAGCGGGCCGTACCGTTCAGGTCCTTGTCTGCTATCTTGGCGGCGTCATAGACCGTCTGAGCCGTCACAGGGGCCAATGCCAGGCACAGCCCCATGACAGCCAGAAACATTTTTCTATTTTTCATACTCCAATAATCTTAAAACAAACATTCTTAAACACACATGTTATCTTCTGCTTCTGGACGAACCGCCTCCGCCACCCGAACGGACAGCACCGCCACCGCCGAAGCTGCGCGAACTGCTGCCTGAGCTGAAGCTGCTGCGCGACGACGAACTGCTGCGCGTAGACGAATTGAAGTTCGACCGTCTGCTCTCGTTGTTATTGTTCATCGGCGAATAGGAACGCGTGCGCACCGAGTTGGAACTGCCGCGGCTATAGGTGGCACCCGACGAACGGAGACCGCTACTGCGTGTATAGGTAGAAGTGCCGCCTGTACGTCCGGCCTCAGACGACGATCCTACACGCGTGCTGCTCGGACGAGTATAGGCACCCGTATTGCGACGCGAATACGTGGACGGTGTGCCGGCCGAAGCATCGTTGCGTGTCGTGGTGGAGCGTGAGCCTACCACCCTACGGACGGTCGTCGTCCCGTTCTGGTTGCCCGAGCGGTAGGAAGTGGTGCCGCTCACACGGCCATTCGTCGAACGTACCGAACCCTGGTTGCTGACCACCGTTCCGTTGCGGTAGACACTCCGGCCCGACGAGCGGCGCGTGGTGTACGTGTCGCGCGAAGCCCAGTGCCCGGGTCCCGGATGATGCCAGCCCGGATAGTAGTGCGGATAGTGGTAATAGGGCCAACCCCAGCCCCATCCGCCGTACCAGCCACCCCAGCCGGCATACCAACCGCCGTACCAGCCACCATACCAGCCGCCCCAGCCCCAGTTCCAGCCGTAGTAGGGCCAACCCAAACCCCAGCCGTAGGAGTTATAGCGCCAGTCCCACCACAGGCGGTTGGTGAATGTCGGGAAAGCATAGGCATACAGGCCGTCGGTATAGACGTTCCAATCCCACGAATTCAGCCCGTAGACCACGTCCCAGTAGAGCGGACTGCTGATGCTGATGGCATAGCGCGGATTGCGGAAACGGATGATACGCATGGCGTATTCATAGTCGTCCTGCGAGCCGTCGAAGCCGCCCACCCATTCCCCTTCGGGGTCGGGCACGGCCTTTTCCTCTATGTAGAGGGTGTCTTCGCTCTGCGTGAAGTCATATTCCTTCGAGTTGTAGCGGCGGTTGTATTCGTCCACGTCGCGTACGTTGCCCTTCTTGTCCTTCACCACGATGGTGGTTGTGTTGCCCGAGTTGGTGCACACCACAGGCTTCTGTGTTTCCACGACCACCACGTTCTCCGGAGCTTTCCGGACGGTCTGTTCCTCAGTCTTTTCGGTCTTCTGTTCGGCCTTCTTCTTCGAGGGTACATAATAGAGGTCGTCCTCCACACTCTGTGCCGCGAGTGTCCACGGGAGGCACAGGGCTAAAAGTGATAAAAAAACAATCTTCTTCATATATCTGTCAGTTTATAGTTTACAAACACTTACATGATCGGTACTGCAAAAATAATGCCTAAGTTCGGTTTTTCCCAGAGATTTTCCCCTTGCCTTGATAGGGATTTCCCTAAATCGGCCTATCTTTGCAGGCAGAGGTTGGTCCGCCAACTTCCTTCAAAGATACAACAAATGATGTAACAAGATGCCACGGCATCCCCACATTTTAACAAAACCCCAGTAAAACAATGAAATATTTAGAATTTACCTTCCACACCCGCCCCTGCACGGAGACTGCCAACGACGTGCTCTGCGCCCTGCTGGGCGACGCGGGTTTCGAGAGCTTCGTCGAGCAGCCCGACGGCATTGCCGCCTACATCCAGAAGGACCTGTACGACGAGGAAGCGGTACGCCAGGCCGTGGCCGACTTTCCCCTGACCGACACCACTATCGACTTCAGCTACACCGAAGCCGAGGACAAGGACTGGAACGAGGAGTGGGAGAAGAACTTCTTCCAACCCATCGTGATAGGCGACCGCTGCGTCATCCACAGCACCTTCCACCACGACGTACCTCAGGCACAATACGACATCGTCATCAACCCGCAGATGGCCTTCGGCACGGGGCACCACGAAACGACGAGCCTCATCATCGGCGAACTGCTGGACAGCGACCTACAAGGCAAGTCGGTGCTTGACATGGGTTGCGGTACGTCCATCCTGGCCATCCTGGCACGCATGCGTGGCGCCGCCCGCTGTACGGCGGTGGACATCGACGACTGGTGCGTACGCAACTCGCTGGAGAACATTGCCCTGAACCACCTGGACGACATCGACGTCTACCAGGGCGACGCCTCGTCGCTGGCCGACAAGGGACCCTTCGACGTGGTGATAGCCAACATCAACCGCAACATCCTGCTGGCCGACATGAAGCACTACGTGGCCCGCATGAACCCCGGCGCCACCCTGCTGATGAGCGGCTTTTATACCGACGACATCGCCGCCATCCGCGCCGAAGCCGAAAGCCTGGGCCTGACGTTCATCGAACACAGAGAGAAGAACCGCTGGGCAGCGGTGAAGTTTGAATTATTTAAGTAAAAGTGAGTCGAGCTGGGCCTGCGTGCCGTTGAACACGTTCAGGTCTACCTTCTTCTCGATGCCCGGCACGGTACCCACATCCGTATGCTGCCAGAAGTGCCACGGTCCCTGGTAGCGCACGGAGTCCACGTAATAGTGGGCTATCCAGTAGGGATAGGCGTCGAAGACGGGGCTGTCCAGGTAGCGCATCTTGAACTTATAAGAGGTGTAGAGGATGGGCTTCACGCCATAGTGGGCTTCCACGCGGTCGAGCCACGTCTTGACGCAGGCCTGCAGCTCGTCCTTGTCTTTCTTGCCCGTCGTCTCCACGTCGAGCACGGGAGGCAGGTCGCCTGCCGTGAGCGGCACGGTGCGGATGAAGAAATCCGCCTGCTTCAGCGCGTCAGTGCGCGGCAGGAAGTAGTGGTAGGCCCCGCGGATGAAGCGGTAGGCGCGGGCCGAATCGAAATTCTGGAGGAAGGTGTCGTCCTGATGGTCACCGCCCTCGGTAGCCTTCAGGAAGATGAAGCGGATGGGAAACTCCCCTGCCCGATGCTCGGCCAGGCGCGACCAGTCGATGCGTCCCTGATAGTGGGACATGTCCACGCCATGCACCTCGAAGTCACAGGGCATGCACACGCCATAGCCCTTCAACCCGTAGCAGGGCTTCCAGCGGTAGGCATAGGGGCGGATGAAGAACCAGTAGAAGCCGGCCGAAAAGACCAGTACCACACAGACGGCCAGCACGTTGCGCACCCACACGGGCATGGTGCGCTCTACCGCCTTCCGCCTGGCAGCCTTGCCTCGCGGAGCAGCCGTGCGGCGGCGCACGGGTTTCTTGGTTTTGCCGTCGTTTTTCTTCTTGGAGGATGCTTCAGTCATACACTCAATCTAAATCGCCTGCAAAGTTAGCAGTTTTCCGAGATATCCGTCCATTGATTGTCTTATTTTGAATGCCCCCACTCTTTTTTACCCCATCGCACGGCCGGCAGGAAAGCAATGCTTTGTCCGCGACAAAGCAGTCTTTTCCTCATGAAAAAACAATGCTTTTTCCACAAAGAAAATGAAAAAAACACCTGCCCCTGGTCCTATCATAAATAAAAACACTATCTTTATCCCGAAAATCTAACTTAAAACTCAAGATTATGGCAAGTAGAAAAGCATTGAAGAAAAGCGTGAACTATATCGCAGGTGAGCTCTTCACCGAATGTCTGGTGAATAAACTCTATGTGCCCGGTACTGATCCCGAGAAGGCCGACGCGCTGATGGCCGACATCCTGACCATGCAGGACGAATTCCTGAGCCGCATCAGCCACACCGAACCCGGCAACGTAAAAGGCTTTTACAAGAAGTTCCGTTCGGACTTCAACGCGCAGGTGAACGAGATTGTGGACCGCATGGGCCAGCTGAAGTAATCCGACAAGAGGAATGAAACAGCAGCTCTGCCGCTTTATCTACCACCGCCTGCTGGGCTGGAAGACGGTCATCACGGTGCCCTTCTACGAGAAGTGCGTCATCTGTGCCGCCCCGCACACCTCCAACTGGGACCTGCTCATCGGCAAGCTGTTCTACGGCTCGCTGGGACGCAGGGCCAGTTTCCTGATGAAGAAGGAATGGTTCTTCTTCCCGCTCAACCTGGTGTTCAAGGCCATGGGAGGCATCCCCGTGAACCGAGGCAAGAAGAATTCGCTGGTCGACCAGTTGGCCCGCCGCTTCGCCTCGTGCAGCCGGTTCAACCTGGCCATCACGCCCGAAGGCACCCGCAAAGCCAACCCCGAATGGAAGAAGGGCTTCTACTACATCGCCCTGCAGGCGCAGGTACCCATCATGCTCTTCGGGATAGACTATCCGTCGAAGACCATCACCTGCACGAAGGCCATCGTGCCCTCGGGCGACATCGAGAAAGACATGCGCGAGATAAAGCGCTATTTCATGCAGTTCACCGGCCGCCACCCCGAATACTTCTCCGTCGGAGAGATTTGAAAAAAACACTGGAAACATGCGCATCAGCCTCATACAGACCGACATTGCCTGGGAAGACAAGCAGGAGAACCTGCGACGCCTCCGCCTCCGCCTCGAAGAACTGAAGGGGCGGACGGACCTGGTCGTCGTGCCCGAAACCTTCACGACCGGCTTCAGCATGAATGCCGACCGCCTGGCCGAGCCTCTCACGGGGCCTACGGTCAGCCTCCTCCAGCAATGGGCGTCCAAATACTGCACCGCTCTGGCCGGCAGCTTCATCGCCCGCCACGACGACGGCACCTGCCGCAACCGTTTCTTCTTCTTCACGCCCGACGGAAAGGCCGCCTACTACGACAAGCGGCACCTCTTCCGCATGGGGCACGAAGACCAGTACTTCGCTCCCGGCCGCGAACGCCCCGTCATCTCCTACCGCGACTTCCGCATCCTGCCGCAGGTGTGCTACGACCTGCGCTTCCCCGTGTGGAGCCGCAACGTGGACAACGGCTATGACCTGGCCGTCTATGTGGCCAGCTGGCCCGCCTCCCGCCGTCAGGTGTGGGACGTACTGCTCCGCGCCCGCGCCTTGGAGAACCAGTGCTACGTGTGCGGCGTGAACCGCACCGGCATCGACGGCAACAACCTGCTCTACGACGGAGGCAGTGTGGTCTATTCGCCCAAAGGGGAGCGCCTTGCCTCCCTGCCCGACGGTCACGAAGGAACCGCCACCGTCGACCTCGACCTGGCTTCCCTGCAACACTTCCGCAAGAAATTCCCTGTGGCAGCCGATGCCGACCCCTTCGTGTTACAGAAATAATGTGTAAATTTGTAGCGATTTACAGACACGCCCATGGAAGAAATTATCAAATTGGATACAGTAGAGCAGTATAACCAACTCTTCGGCTTGAAAAGCCTGCACCCGCTGGTCAGCGTCGTAGACCTGAAAGAAGCCACCCGTTTCCCCACCCACGTCACCATGAACTATGGCGTCTACGCCCTGTTCCTGAAGCAGACACGTTGCGGCGACATCCGCTACGGACGGCAGACCTACGACTACCAGGAAGGCACGGTGACCAGCTTCGCCCCCGGCCAGGTGGTCGAGGTACAGATGGACGAACGCCCGCAGGCACGGGGATTGCTCTTCCACCCCGACCTCATCCGCGGCACTGCCCTCGGACGTGAAATCAGGCACTACTCCTTCTTCTCGTACAACTCCAACGAAGCCCTCCACCTGTCTGAGACCGAAAAAGGGCTCTTCACCGACTGCCTGGACAAGATACGCATGGAGGTGGAGCGCCCGGCCGACCGCCACAGCCGACGGCTCATCGTGCGCAACATCGAGCTGCTGCTGGATTACTGCATGCGCTTCTACGAACGCCAGTTCACCACCCGCTCGGCCGTCAACAAGAACGTGCTCAACCGATTTGAAGACCTGCTGGACGACTATTTCACCAGCCACCAGGCTCAGGAAAAAGGGTTGCCCACCGTCCGCTACTTTGCTGACAAGGTGTGCCTCTCGCCCAACTACTTCGGCGACCTCATCAAGAAGGAAACCGGCCGTTCGCCGCAGGAATACATCCAGGACAAGATCATCGACCTCTCCAAGGAAATGATAGCCGGCACGGACAAGACGGTGAGCCAGATAGCCTACGAACTGGGCTTCCAGTACTCGCAGCACTTCAACCGCATCTTCAAGAAACACGTGGGACACACGCCCTGCGAATACCGCAGGACACTGGCCTGACTGAAACGATAAAACCCGCCCTATGTCGAAACGCCTGGAGCAGGAAAAGGAAACCGTCGGACAGATGATCCGCCTGTATTGCCGCCGGAAGGAAGGCAACAGGGAGCTGTGTCCCCAATGCCGCGAACTGCTGAAGTATGCCCACGCACGCCTGTCGCACTGCCGCTTCGGCGAAGGCAAACCCACTTGCCGCCTCTGTCCCGTCCATTGCTACAAGCCCGAGATGAAGGAGCGTATGCGCCTCGTCATGCGCTACGCAGGGCCGCGCATGCTGCTCTACCACCCGATGGCCGCCCTGCGGCACCTGTGGTGCGAATATGTGAAAAGATAAGGCGTCAATACTTCACCAGCCGCTTGGGGCTTCCGTGCCACGAACAACCCAGGCACCAGACCTCGCTCAGGTCATAGCCCTCTAACGACGCCGTCGCGTCCTTGGGCACAATCTCCCCTTCGCCTGATACATAGACGGGCAGGCGGTTCCCCTGCGCGTCCTTCACGCAGAAGATACCGACCTTGCACTGCGGACAAAGCATCTTTTTCATCCCCATACGCCCGCTGTCAGTTGAAATAATAGAGGAAGACGGCCACACCCTCGAGCGCCTTCTTCTTCTCGCCCTCGATTTCGATGGCAAACTTGATTTCGGCCTTGGCCACGCCGCGCAGGTTGGCCAGCGACTGCAGGGTAGCCACCAGACGGATGCTCTGACCCGACAGTACGGCCTGTCCGAACTTCATCTTCTCGATGCCGTAGTTGATCATCATCTTCAGGTTGTTCACCTCGATGATCTGGCTCCACAGGTAGGGCAGCATGGAGAGGGTGAGGTAGCCGTGCACGATGGTGCTCTTGAAGGGGCTCTCCTTCTTGGCGCGCTCCGTGTCCACATGTATCCACTGATGATCCAGCGTAGCGTCGGCAAAGAGGTTGATACGCTCCTGCGGAATCTGCACATACTCTGAAATACCAATCTGCTGGCCTACCAGCTTTTCAAATTCTTCATACGAATTAATAATCACTTTTTCCATAGATGTCACTCTTATATTGTTCGATAGTATTTGTTTTTGAGTGGACAAATATCGCACTTTCCCCACAATCCGCCAAGAATTTCACCCGGCTTATGCAACCGTTTACGCAAGAATTGTCTATATTTGCCCCTATATTGTACCAAAAAAATCCCTCTGCAAGACATGAGCATCCGACAGATAGAATTTTCCCTGCCGTCGCACGAACGGGGATTCCACCTCGTAACCGACGAAATTGTGGCACAGCTCCCCCCGCTTCCCGCCGTGGGGCTGCTCCACCTGTTCATCAAGCATACCTCCGCCGCCCTCAGCATCAACGAGAATGCCGACCCCGACGTACAAGCCGACCTGGAAGCCATCTTCAACCGGCTGGTGAAGGAACGCGAACCCTACTACCGGCACACCTGCGAGGGCGACGACGACATGCCCGCCCACGCCAAGTGCACCCTGACAGGTACCGGCCTCACCATCCCCGTCACGAACCACCGCCTGAACATGGGCATCTGGCAGGGCATCTACCTCTGCGAGTTCCGCAACGGGAGGGAACGACGAAAGATTGTAGCCACTGTCATCGGAGAATAGCCTTATGAAAAGAGCCATCATCATCGGAGCCACGTCGGGCATGGGCCTGGAAGTGGCGCGCATCTGGGCCGCCCGCGGCTGGAAGCTGGGCATTGCCGGCCGTCGCGAAGAAGCCTTGCTGCGCTTCCAAGCCAGTTACCCCGCCGGCCAGGTGGAAGTGCAACCGCTGGACGTAACCCACGACGACGCCCCCCAATGGCTGGACGAACTCATCGCGCGGCTGGGCGGCATGGACCTGTTCCTGCTGAGCTCGGGCATCGGCTCGCAGAACCTGGAGCTGCAACCCGCCATCGAACTGGCCACGGCGGCCACCAACGTCGGCGGCTTCATCCGCCTGACGACCGCCGCCTTCCACTACTTCAAGGCGCACGGAGGGGGCCACATCGCCGTCATCAGCTCCATCGCCGGCACCAAGGGATTGGGTTCCGCCCCTGCCTACTCGGCCACCAAACGCTTCCAGAACACCTACATCGAAGCGCTGGAGCAGCTGGCACGCATGCAGCACTACCCCATCCGCTTCACCGACATCCGCCCCGGCTTTGTGGCCACCGACCTGCTGAAAGGCGGACGCTACCCCATGCTGATGCAAGCCCCGAAAGTGGCGGCACGCATCGTAAGGGCCATTGACCGCCGGCAGACGGTGGCTGTCATCGACGGACGCTACCGCGTGCTTGTCTTCTTCTGGCGGCTCATCCCCCGCTGGCTGTGGAAGCGCATGCCCGTCAGAAACCAATAAATCCATCCGAAAAACAAACGTAAAAACATAAAATGACTGATATGAAAAAGAATTTCCTCCGCCCCATACTGGCCTCCACGGCCACGCTGTGCATCGGCATCTCCCTGCCCTTCCTGCTGGGCAACGACCGTTTCGACCCCGAAGTGAACTCCGTGCGCAGCGACGTGTCCCACTTCACCGCCTCGCCCTCCGTCCCCGACCAGGTGACCTTTGCGGGACAAACCATCCACATGGACCGCTACGACCACCGCGAGCGCATGGATCGCGAGCTGATGTCGTTCACCTACATGCACTCCACCACCCTGCTCTCGCTGAAGCGTGCCAACCGCTACTTCCCCGTCATCGAGCCCATCTTGAAGGAATGTGGCGTGCCCGACGACTTCAAGTACCTGGCCGTCATCGAGAGCGGATTGAACCACCTGGCCAAGTCGCCCGCCGGAGCCGCCGGCATGTGGCAGTTCATGCAAGGCACGGGGCGCCAATACGGATTGGAGGTGAACCAGAACATCGACGAGCGCTACAACATAGAGAAAGCCACCCGCGCCGCCTGCAAGTATCTGAAGGAATCCTATGAGAAATATGGCAACTGGCTCTGCGTGGCCGCCGCCTACAACGCCGGCCAGGGACGCATCACCCAGCAGCTCCAGCGACAGATGGTCGACCAAGCCGCCGACCTGTGGCTCGTCGAGGAAACCTCGCGCTACATGTTCCGCCTGCTGGCCGCCAAGGCCGTCTTCACCGACCCGCAACGCTACGGCTTCATGCTCAAGCGCGAACAGCTCTACCCGCCCATCGCCTGCACCACGGTGACCGTCACCAAGGGCATCGACAACCTGGCGCAGTTCGCCCAAAGCAAGGGCATCACCTATGCCCAGCTCAAGGACTTCAACCCCTGGCTGCGCGACACCTCGCTGATGAACAAGAGCGGGCGCACCTACGTGCTGAAGATACCCACCCGTGCGGGCATGCACTACAACCCCAAGAAGACCGTCGCCCACAACCGCCGCTGGGTCATCGACTAAGGCGCCTCACTCCTGCTTCTCCGTCAGGTACTTCCAGTAGCGCACGGGCATGTCCTGACGGTGCTTGCGCGGGTTCCACCGCTCCTTGATGCAGATGGCCTTGAAGTACGTCTTCCACAGCTGCTGGAAGAGGCGTTCGTCCTTGTCCATCAGCTCCTCGTCCAGGCGTCCGTCCACCAGGCGGACGACAGGGCTGTCGTCGGCAAAGGTGACGTGCCTCACCTCCTGCCCGTCGAAGTAGAAGCCATAGCTGCGCCCCACGTCGTACACCACCCAGCGCTGGTCGCCCAGACGGTCGCGGAAGTGGTCGACCACCAGCGGCAGGGCATCCTTCTCGGGCTCCACGGCGGCAAAGTAGGTGCCGTCGGCCGCCTTCTGGAAGCGGATGAACTGGATGAGGTGCCATTTCTCCGTCTCCACCCGCTTCCACATGCGCGCAAACGCCAGCACGTCGGGGTCGGCAAAGTTCGTCTCGATGGAGCGGGGCGCGTCGACCACCTTGCGGATGTAGCGGAAGAGCACCATGGGCGTCTCCGCCTCCTCGGCCAGCCAAGAGCGGGTCAGGCAGCGCAAGGCACCTGCCGAGAGCTTCTTCTGCACCCCTTTCCACACCCTTTCGGCCTTCGTCGTATCGGTCACCACCGTGAACACCTCGTCGTGGAAAAGCGGAAGCGGCTCCCCCTCCACCGACAGGACATCGGGGAAGGTGCGCCGCGAATATGCCTCGAAGACGGCCGTCAGCAGGCCGTCGAAGGTGTTGTCAAACTGAAATATCGTCTGCATGAACGCCGCCTATTGTTTGTCCAGCTGCTTCAGCATCTCCTCGACGGCGCGCTCCAGCTGGGTGTCCTCGCCGCGCAGCTGCGACTCGGGCGAGTTGTAGACCTCGATGTCGGGTTGCAGCTGGTGGTTCTCCAGGTACTGGCCGTTCTCGTCCTTCACGCCCACCTGCGGAATGCCGAAGACGAGCGACGGGTCGAGCTGGCGCTCCCACCACACGGCGGTCATCGTGCCCGGCACAGGCGCACCGATGAGCTTGCCCAAGCCCAGCGTCTTGTAAACCACGGGGAAGCCATGAGCGTTCGAATAGTTGTCCTCGCACACCAGCACGCACGAAGGCTTCAGCCAGCGGTTGAAGGGGTCGCTGCCGATGTACTGTCCGCGCGGTTCGAAGCGCTGGTATTCCTTGCCGCTGAGCAGCACGGCCAAGTCTTCGTGCAGCCATCCGCCGCCGTTGTGGCGCACGTCCACGATGACGGCCTCCTTGTTGCGGCAACGCCCCAGCAGTTCGGAGTAGACTTCGCGGAAGCTCTGGCTGTCCATGCCCTTGACGTGCACGTAACCCAGACGTCCGCCCGACAGGCGATCCACCCTCTCACGCCGCTGCTCCACCCAACGCTTGTAGAGGAGACCCGACACGACACCCGGCGATACAGGCTTCACCTGCTCGTCGAAGCGCTTGCCCGTGGCGGGGTCGTACACGGAGAGCATGACACGCTTGCCCACCTTGCCCGCCAGCAACGGGAAGTAATCCTCGCCGGCCTTCACCGCCTGTCCGTCTATCTGCTCGATGATGCAGCCGGCCTTCACGCGGCAACCCGCCTTGGACAACGGCCCCTGCTTCAGCACTTCGGCCACCTTGAGGCCGTCGCCCTGATACTGCTCGTCGAAGAAGGCGCCCAGCTCGGCCACCGTCGGCGCCGTCATCGGCGCGCTGTAGCGGGCACCCGTGTGCGAACCGTTCAGCTCGCCCAGCAGTTCGGACAGCATCTCCTGGAAGTCGTAGTTGTTGTTGATGTGCGGCAGGAAGCGTTCGTAAGCCTTGCGGTAGCCCTCCCAGTCGACGCCATGCAGGTCGGGGTCGTAGAACTTGTCCTTCACCTGGCGCCAGGCGTGGTCGAAGATGTAGGCACGCTCCTCGGCCGGGCGGTAATGGAAATCGGCGGCAAAGCTCACACCCGTCACCTTGCTCTCGCCGATGGTAATCTTCTTGATGGCTCCGCCAGAGAGCAGGTAGATGTACTTGCCGTCCTTGTCGATGGACATGCTGCCGCCACCCACGTTCTTGATGAGCAGCTTGGTGGAGTTCTCGCGGAAGTTGCGCTCCCACAAGTCGAAGCCGCCCTCGAAAGCCGCGCAGTAGTACAGCTTGTCGCCCTTGGGCGTCAGTACGGCATCGCCCATGTGCGAGGAGTTGATGGTGAGGCGCTTGACGCGGTCCTTGCGGTTCTCCAGGTCGAAGACGAGGGGTTCCACAGCTTCGTCTTCCTTCCCGTCCTTGTCGGCCTTCTTCTTGTCTTTTTTCTTGTCCTTATCCTCTTTTCCGTCCTTTTCCTTGGCTTCCTTCTCCTCCTTTTCAGCCTCTTCCAGCAGGGCAAACTCTTCTTTGGAGAGGTTGAACTTGTCGTAGGCCTCGGCGTCGAAGAACATGATGTACACGTCGTCTTCCGCCCCCCAGCTGCCATGGCTGCGATAGCCGGCGCGGTCGGACGACCAGATCATGGCCTTGCCGCCCAACACCCACTTGGGGTTGTCGTCGGAGTATCCGCTCTCGGTCAGGTTGGTCATCTCACCGCTGCCGTCGGCCTTCACCAGCACGATGTCGGTGTTGTTCCATCCGCCCACGCTGATGTACTTGGCCAGGAACCAGCGGCTGTCGGGCGACCACTGGTAGGTCTGGTCGCCGTCGGAGTAAGAGTAGTTGTACTTGCCGTCGAGCACCGTCCGCACCTGGCGCGACTTCAGGTTGATGACGCGCAGCGTGGTGCGGTCTTCGAGGAAAGCCACTTCCTTGCCGTCGGGCGAGAAGGTGGGTTGGAAGGACGTGCGTCCCGAAACCACCAGCGGCTCCTCCTCCACACTGACGGCGTAGGTGAAGAGCTTCTCGTCCTTGTCGGTGAGGCGCGCCAGGTAGACACCCCACACGCCGTCGCGTTCGGCCGAGTAAACCAGCGAACGGCCGTCGGGGCTGAAACTCAGGTCGCGCTCCTGCTGGGGCGTGTCGGTGATGCGGCGGGTGGTTTCATACTCCATCGAGGTGACGTAGACGTCGCCATGCACGATGAAGGCCACCTCCTTGCCGCCGGGCGACACGGCAATGTCTCTTGCCCCGCTGCGCAGCAGCTGGTTCACCACGTCGCGCTCCAGGCGGTCGGACACGATGGAGACGGGCACCTTCCGCGGGCTTTCGCCCTCGCGCAGGGTGTAGAGCTCGCCGTCGTAGGTGTAGCACATCAAGCCGTCGGCCGCCACGCTGAGCGAGCGCACGGGGTGGGTGGTGTGGTGTGTCAGCTGGCGTTTCGCCGAGCCGTCGGGCGCTGCCTTCCACACGTTGAAGCTGCCGCTCTCCTCGCTCAGGTAGTAGAAGGAGCGGCCGTCGGCCGACCACACGGGTTCGCGGTCTTCGCCGTCAAAGCGGGTGATCTTCTGATAGGTGCGCTCTCCGTCGAGGGTGCACAGCCAGATGTCTTTCGTGATGGACGAGCGGTGGTGCTTGCGCCAAGGGTCCTCATACCCCTTCTGATCCTGATAGAGCAGGCGGCTGCCGTCACGGCTGACCGAGAGTTCCTGCATGGCCAGCGACGAGAAGAGCACGGGGCGTCCGCCCTTGACGTCCACCGCATAGATCTGCGGGAAGAGGGACGAGGGGAACTGGCTGTCCTTCACGTCGGGGCGGATGGAGGCGGTGAAGAGCACCGTCGTGCTGTCCTTGAAAGTCTCAGGATACTCGTTGCCCGAGTGGGTGGTGAGGCGTCGGGGTTCCCCTCCCTCACGGCCGACGAGGTAGACGTCGAAGCTGCCTTCGCGGTCGGAGGCAAAGGCGATGCTGCGGCCGTCGGGCGACCACACGGGGCGTGTGTCGTGACGGGGGTTCGTGGTGAGCTGCACGGCCCGTCCGCCTTCGGCAGGCACGAGGTAAATGTCACCTTTGTAAGTGAAAGCAATCTCCCGTCCGTCGGGCGACAGGGCGGGGTAACGCAGCCACAGGGGCGCGTCTTCTGCCTGTACCCACAGGGAGCAGCAGGCAAAGAGGGATACCAGAATTTTTTTCATAAATCAGTCGATTGGAATCTGGCTTCGAAAATACACATTTTATTCCAATCGAGCGAATAATCGGGTCACTTCTTCGCGTTTTCAGGGGCATCTGTACGAAGGTCAGCCGCCGCCGAAGTCCAGCGTCAGCTGTCCGTCGTCGCCGCCCTTCGCCTTGCGCTTCACCAGCAGGCGGCGCACGCCCTGAGGCGTCAGCTCGTTGACCGTCAGCATGGGCAGTTCGCTGCAGGTGATGAAGTATTGCGCCTTCTTCATCACCGCCCCCATCTTCTTCAGCTGGTAGTAACCCAGCCGCCCGAAGCGGCGCGAAGCCACGATGAGGCGGGCAGACTTCACCCCGATGCCCGGCACGCGGAGCAGCATCTCGTAGTCGGCCTTGTTGACGTCGACAGGAAACTGCTCGGGGTGGCGCAAGGCCCATGCCAGCTTGGGGTCTACCTCGAGGTCGAGGTTGGGATAGGCATCGTCCACAATCTCGTCCACCTGGAACTGGTAGAAGCGCATCAGCCAGTCGGCCTGGTAGAGGCGGTTCTCGCGCACCAGCGGCGGCTGTTTCAGGGCGGGCAGGCGCGGGTCGTAGGCATTGACGGGCACGTAACCCGAGTAGTAGACGCGGCGCATGGTGGGTTGGCTGTAGAGGGCCGACGACAGGCGCAGGATGTCCTTGTCCGTCTCCGCCGTGGCGCCCACAATCATCTGCGTGCTCTGCCCCGCGGGCACGAAGCGCGGCGCGTGGCGGAACTTCTTCCGCTCCTCGCGGTTCTCCAGCACCCCCTGGCGGATGTAGCGCATGGGGGCATACACGCTGCGGTGGTCCTTCTCGGGCGCCAGCAGCTTCAGGTTCTCTTCCTTGGGTATCTCGATGTTCACGCTCAGGCGGTCGGCATAGAGCCCCGCCTCGTGTACCAGCTCCTGGGAGGCGCCTGGGATGCTCTTCAGGTGGATGTATCCGTTGAAGCGGTGCACCGTCCGCAGGTCCTTGGCCACGCGCACCAGCCGCTCCATGGTGTAGTCGGGGTTGCGCACCACGCCGCTGCTCAGGAAGAGCCCCTCGATGTAGTTGCGGCGGTAGAACTCCATGGTGAGCTCCACCAGCTCGGTCACCGACAGCGTGGCGCGCGGTATGTCGTTGCTGCGGCGGTTGATGCAGTAGGCACAGTCGTAGATGCAATAGTTGGTGAGCATCACCTTGAGCAGGGAGATGCACCGTCCGTCTTCGGCAAAGCTGTGGCAGATGCCCACGCCTCCCACCGTGTTGCCCACCATGCCCGCCTTGCCGCGCCGCACGGTGCCGCTCGACGAGCACGACACGTCGTACTTGGCCGACTCGGCCAGCACCTTCAGTTTATGGAGCACATTTTCGTTCATCGTTCGCGGAGATAGGGTTGTGGGGACAAAGGTAATGAGAATCGGGTGGTTTCGGGTCGGGGGGAGGAGGATTTTTTTGCGGGGGAAAGACCTTTTCATCAGTGACCTTGACACCCTGGGCACCCGTTTTTTCAACTTTTTATATAGAAATACATGTTTTCGGTCAGTGTTAATGACATTAACACTTACTCTCCCCCGCGCGCGTGAGAAGTTATAAAATACAGGTGGCAGGGTGTCACATCCCCGCCCGCCAACTACCTACATCAGCACCCCTAACTATGGACTTTAGCGCCGTAACTATGAACTTTAGCGCCGTAACTATGGACTTTAGCTCGCCAACTATGGACTTTGTTGAAAACGTGAACAACCTGCCTGCCCGATGCGGACAATCTGTCAGGAGGAAATGCACAGACGGCAGGCAGGAGATGGAGGTTCCATTCGGACGCCTCATTTTTCATCGGACAGGGCTGAAAGATGGAGATTTTTCCGTAAGTTTGCATCCGTTGAAGAAACCTATCACCGCATGGCAGACAAGCTGACACCCGAACAGCGGCACAAGTGCATGTCCAGCATCCGCAGCCGCAACACCAAGCCCGAGGTCCTGGTGCGCAAATACCTGTTTGCCCAAGGGTTCCGCTTCCGCATCAACGTCCGCCGCCTGCCCGGCACCCCCGACATCGTGCTCCGCAAGTACCGCACCGTCATCTTCGTGAACGGCTGCTTCTGGCACGGCCACGAAGGCTGCCGCTACTTCGTCCTTCCCAAGACCCGCACCGACTTCTGGCAAGCCAAGATTGAGCGCAACCGCGAGCGCGACCTTGCCGAACGCCTCCAGCTGCGCCGCATGGGTTGGCACGTCATCCAGGTGTGGGAGTGCCAGCTCAAGCCCAGGAACCGCGAACAGACCTTGCAAGGCCTTGCCCTCACGCTGAACCATATTTTCCTGAAAAACTGTTCCGCCCCCAAAGTGAAGCCTTATACAGAGCAGGAAGAAGGCAGCGGCGTGGCGATGGCGGCGGAAGAGAAAAGCGAATACTGACCAACTCTCCTCCACAAACTTTCCCAATCCCCTATCAAACATTCAGACAAATCTACAAGACTATCCCCCTACCCGTCTTTCCCTTCAAAGTCTCCACGACACCCCTTCCATGGGCAAAATGTGCACAATAGGCCGTTGTCTTGAACTAACAATAGACCGATATTTGCAAAATAAACAACAGCAATATTATGTGCATCAGAAAGCAATTCGGAACAGCAATCATAAAGTTAAGAAAAGAGCGCGGCCTGTCGCAGGAACGCTTTGCCTTTGAAGCAGGCATAGACAGACGCTACATGAGCGACATCGAGAACGGTCGCCGCAATGTTTCACTGGACATCATCGAACGTATCGGCAACAATTTGAATCTGCCTTTGAGTGAGCTGTTCAGAGTGGTTGAACAAGTCAAAGAGAACATTTAAAATATTTTCAAGAAATAAAAATAAATATGCATAGATTACCTATACATAATCCCATACGAGTATTTGAAGGTTTTGCAGGTTATGGAGGAGCAACATTCGGCTTAAGACGCGCTAAAGTTAATCACAGGGTTATTGGCTACTCTGAAATTGATCCTGATGCCATAGAATTATACCATTACAATTTTCCCAACATACATAATTATGGAGATATAACTCAAATTAATCCAAACGACCCAAATTTCCCAGATTTCGATTTATTTACCGGTGGATTTCCTTGCCAACCTTTTTCTACCGTTGGTAAAAGGCAAGGACAACAAGACGAACGAGGAAGAGGTACATTATTTGGAGATATTATTCGTATATGTGAAGTCAAACATCCTCAATATATTTTATTAGAGAATGTAAAAGGATTACTCACAGGTAAAATGCGAACAACATTCAACATCATTCTTGAAGAATTAAAAAGAATAGGATACGATACGAGATATGCCGTATTAAATTCCAAGGATTATGGTATACCTCAAACAAGAGAACGGCTTTGGATATTTGGCTATTTAGGAATTTTACCAGAATCCTTTGAATTAATTCCCCCTACTACGCCCTTACAAGGTTATTTAGCAGATTTTTTAGATAAAAATCCCACACCTGATTTATATAAAAGCCAAGCCCAGATTGCCCGCATACATGAAATACATCATAATGACGTTTTTGACGTAGAAGAACCTTTATGCTACGACATATACAATCGAAAGATACGAACTGACAAAATTTGTATGACAGTCACACCACCCGAACATAACGTTATTCGCATTATAGAACCCATGCAAAATGGAGAAGAGCGATTTAGAAAATTATCTTTGGACGAACATTTTCGTTTAATGGGATTTAAGATGAACAACAATAGAAAAGAAATCTTGTTCCCACCAACACAAAATTATACCAAACTTGGCAGAAGAGCAGGCAATGGCTGGGATATTAACCTTGTAGGCATATTATTCAATCATATATTTTGGCAATTATTATGAGAATTGATATCACTTCAATGTTTTTCAATTCTAAAATTGAAGGACAAACCGCAACCCCAGCTTGGGGAACATCTATAGGGCAAAATAAATCAAGAGAATGCCGAATTGATGATTTCAAAGAAGAAGTCATCGAAATGGTTATAGGAATGACATATAAAAGCATTTCAGATATAAATAATCTGGATACTTCAAAATGCAGTTCTGAAAGAGATATCATAACCTGTGCAGTATTCAACAATATATTCATAAACAACAAAAGAATAGAAGATGCACAGTACGTACTACTATTAGTTCGCGAACATACAAAGAGTCATGATGGAAGATTAATCATTAGTTATGCTCCATATATCGGATATAACGGCATTTATAATACGTCATGCATAGAAAAAATGCAAGACTCTTTAGGATGTAAAAAAGAAGGGTGTTGGTTTGTATACGACATTTCAATAAAAAATCAGTCAGACTTATATTTTAGTGCAGTTGTAGTTAATCCTGATGCACCGATGATTTATAAAACCACGAGCCAATCCCGTTCAAAAGAATGGAAAGCATTAATTCCAGACAATACAGAGTCTATTATATCGAATAATGCCTACAATGAATTCCGCCGTTACATAACCGCCATCCAATCCAAGCCGTTTGTACTTTTAGCCGGTATTTCCGGCACAGGTAAATCGCGTATTGTGCGCCAACTGGCGTATGCTACAGGCGGAGAATCCCCTGACAAGGTCCAAAAGCCATACAACTATGAGATTATACAGGTACGACCCAATTGGCATGATTCTACGGAACTGATAGGATATGAAACCCGTATTTCGGGAGAACCAGAGTACAAGACAACCGATTTCCTGCGTTTCCTGGCCAAAGCCTGGTATTTTGAGGAAGTTCCTTTCTTCCTATGTCTGGACGAAATGAACCTGGCACCCGTCGAGCAATACTTTGCCGAATACCTGAGCGTGCTGGAAACCCGTAAATTAAGAAACGGAATAATAGTGTCCGACCCACTGCTGCCACCACTGAACAGTTTCGGAAAGAAAAAGGACAATGCTTGGGTAGGCGACTCCATCCTGAATGACCTGTTTGGAGAAGTATGGAAAAGAAACGGAGAAATCGTCGAAAAGGATAAAGGCAGGGAAGCCCAACTCCGTGAAACATTCCGAACAGATGGAATCGGACTTCCCCCCAACCTGATTGTCATGGGAACTGTCAATATGGACGAAACGACCTTCAGCTTCTCACGAAAGGTCCTGGACCGCGCCATGACCATCGAAATGAATGAAGCCAATCTGGAAAGCGGACTGACGCAGGCAGACAACCTGCTTCCTGACATCAGCGCATCCGACATTCTGCCCCATGCCGTAGAAGCGATGGACGTGTATGAAAGGAACCGACAAACGTGTGACATCGTCATCAAGTATCTGAACCAAATCAACGAAACTCTGAAAGGAACTCCGTTCAAGATTGCCTACCGTACACGCAACGAAGCCATTCTGTACGTACTGGCGAACATGAGATACACCGAAAACGATGACTGCTACAAACTGATACAGGCACTGGATGAAGTGACCAGCATGAAAATACTGAGCCGTATTGAAGGAGACAAGAACAAGCTGATGAACTGGGAAAAGAACGGATGTATCCTGGACGACCTCTTCTCACAAATCAAACAACTATTCACCGACATCTATAAGAATTTCGATTTGGAAGAAGGAGAAAAATCCACGTATGGCAACGTGGAAGATGAATCCATCTCCTTACAGAAACTGAAAGAGATGAAACGAAAGCTGGACAACACGTATTACTGTACCTTCTGGAGCTGACGAACAATGGAAGCCTTGCTGAAACTGGAACATAAGGATTTCGAATTGTTGGTTTCCTGCAACTCGTATGACAGGATTTTCAGGAAAGCAGCTGCCTGCATGCGGGTAGCTCCCGATTCTGATGCCCTAAAATCATACTATACCTGGAATGACGACAACACAGTATTGACCTGCAAAGGTAATACAATTGAAAAAGGTACCTACGTACCCTCGATATTCTTTGAAAATACCGATTACCAATATTGGATACGGTTCAAGACACCTGTTTCCCAGGCATATATCGACACCACATTGAGCAGCATCAGTGACGGATTCTGTTTCAACGAAGATGCCCAAGTGCTGTACGGACACATCAACTACGGCAACGACATCGGTCGTACCGACCTGAAAATCACCTACAAAACCCAGGAGAACCGTCAACAGACCTTCATTTTCAGCTATGATGTGTTATCCGTCAAACTGGATTATCACAGTGACCTGAAACACATCATCCATGACATTGAAGAAGAATACCGGATGCTCTCCATCGACTTTTTCCGCAGGACACACCACTCCTTTACCGAGAAACTACAAGGGGAAACGCCGGACATCATTTGGTGGAACGTATTTCAGGAAATAAACGAAGAGTTCATACAGGCCGTCAAATCGGTTGTCGACCGCCCGCACCATAAAGTGGTCTATGCGGAAACATACTGCCGGGCAGACAAACTGAAACGGCTTACCCCCCAATTGGAAATGAAAGTCGCCGAACATCGGACGGAACCGCAAAGACTGTATCGGACAGAGATTCCCAACATGAGCGCCGATACGTTTGAGAACCGTTTCCTGAAATACGCCGTCAAATCGGTTTCCCAGAAATTTACGGAATTGAAAGACAGAATTCTGGAGAACTATCCGATGGATTCCAATATCCGATTTATCGAAAGCCTGGGCAAGACTGAGGAGGAAATGAAACGACTGGTCCATCATCCTTTTTTCCGTACCATAGGAAACTTTAAAGGAATGAGCCAGGAGTCGCTGACGCTGAAACAAGGAACAGGATACTCCCAAGTTTACCGCATCTGGCTGCTGTTGACGTGCAGTTATGATCTGGAAGAGGGTATCAGAAGTCTGGAATTGAAAGACATTGCCACACTGTACGAAATCTGGTGCTTCATAGAAGTAAAGAATCTGGTCAAGACGATACTGGGAGAAGACAATCTTCTGGTGGACAACCAAAGCCGCATAGAGCTGAACAAATACTTTACCTATTCACTGACCAAGGGACAAAAGTCCAAAATAGTCTTCTCAAGAACAACTTCCGAGGGCGATCCGGTCGAACTGGCAGAAGTAATCTATAATCCCAAGGGAAATACAAAAACTGCAAAAAATGAAACTTCCATCGACCATACCTACTCATTTACAGTTCCACAAAAACCGGATATTGTACTTCAGCTGACCAGACGGGACATTGAAACAGGGTTCAAACTGACTTATCTGTTTGACGCCAAATACAGAATAGACCAAACGGACAGCAACGGAATCGACACCCCACCGGACGATGCCATCAACCAAATGCACCGCTATAGAGACGCACTCTATTATGACCCGGGACAAGAAGGGCTTCCCATAAAGAAAGAAGTCCTGGGCGGCTACATACTTTTTCCCGGCAACGGCGAAGAAGAAGAGGTGGCCAATGCCGACTTCTACCGCTCCATAGAAAAAGTAAACATCGGTGCCTTTCCGCTCCGTCCCAACAACGAAAACAGCAAAAGACTTCTGAAAGACTTTCTGCATTCGCTCATTTGGGAACAACCTACCGTACAAATACTTCAGGATGTGAAAGCCCAGAAAGGCACAAACCTGACGTTGGAAAAAAGCGGTACCATTCTGGCCGTTACAATCTTTGAAAACGGGAAAAGGGAATACTTCCAGAAATTTATAGACAGAGAAGCGGAAATTGAATATTATTTTGGAAAGATAACACCTTCCAACCGATTGTCCCAACTGAATTTCCAAAAATACGATTACTTTGTCCCTGTCATCAACGGGCAAATTCGTGATATCTATCAGATTGCATTCAGTTCCATCCGATACCGCAAAGACTTGCCCCATCCAGACAATAAACCCATTGCCGATGATGACGTGCGCATTGTCATGAAACTGGTAAAGCCTTCCTACCTGGTTGGAAATAAAAGATTCATCCAACTGCAACCCAAACTATTTCCTCCCCGCCGTTGGGGCTTCAGAGAATTTGTATCGGTTCGCGAACTGCTGGGTTACGTCGTCCAACCATCATAGTTTCCTTCCTCCCGCCCACCATTCGTGCACAGACTGCAGCACACAGAACTGCAAGAACCAGAACCGCATCTACCCAAAATGCAGCCAGACGAACTGATTCCGGCTGAAGTCATGGCGCTGTTGTACAAACAAGAAATCCAAGCAGGAACAACTGAGACACCCAACTACCATGTTGTGCCAGCAGCCATAATGTCCTAAGCAGCCCGCTGACAGACGGCCATCACAAAGTTCATATCGTGGAACACTACGACGAAAAGGTCCCCCGCAAGCATTTAACAAAAAGAAACACGCCGCACTTTTCAACACTCAACACACTGATAATCAGCGAATAGAAGATGAAAAAGTGCGGCGTTCAACAGCTGTGGGCAGGGGAAAATTTAGAGAATAATTTCCCTTTTCGGTAAGCATCAAGTGACAGCAGTCGATATTTCTTAAGATTGTCCAAGCAGTAATATTTTGAACAGAAAAAGAAGTATAATTTCTTTTATTGTTCAAAATATTGCTATATTTGCAGTATGGATAGACAATTAAGTGAAATAGGAACTATTCCAATAACGACTTCAATCATTGAATCGTTGTATCCGGAACTGAAGTCTGCTGACAAGAAAGTGACCTGGCTCGAAAAGCAAGGAATTATCATCAGATTGAAGCGGGGGCTTTATGTGATCAACCCCGTACATTCAGGAAAGACTCTGTCGAGTGAGCTGATTGCCAATCATCTCTATTCACCTTCGTATATTTCAATGTCTACTGCACTACGATATTATGGACTTATCCCCGAGGCTGTATATGTTCATCAATCAATGACAGTAAAACATCCCCGAAGCTTTCAAACTCCAGTCGGCAGTTATGACTACAAATATATTTCAAGAGAGGCATTTCCGATAGGAGTAAAAAGTATGGATAAGGGTGACTATGCATTTCTGATTGCATCGCCGGAAAAGGCCTTGTGTGATTTGATTGCCAATTCCTCAAAAGTCATTCTTCGCTATATGAAGGATGTAGAGACATATCTTGAGCAGGATATTCGTATGGATATGGATGAGTTCCAGAAGATGGACGCAACCATCTTTGAAGATTATATCAAGGTGGGCAAAAAGGCAGATTCAATTTCGACACTTCTAAAATTCTTAAGACGATGAAAAATGAAATATTCGACAATATGCTCTCCCGTTATGACCTGACGACGGAGCAACATAAGAGAAACGCCATCTTTGAAGTGAACCAGCAGATGATACTTGCAGGCCTGTATGCCGGAGGCTTCTTTGAGTCGGCTGCGTTCTATGGCGGAACCTGCCTGAGAATCTTTCATGGCTTGCAGCGTTTCAGTGAGGACATGGATTTTTCATTGCTTACGCAAGATGACAAGTTCGATTTTACAAAATACTTCCCTGCTATCGTTGACGCCTTTACAATGGTGGGTCGTGAGGTTGAAATAAAGAAAAAAGACAAGAAGAATTTCGGAAAGGTCGAATCGGCATTTCTCAAAGACAACACCGATGTGTATGATGTGACTTTCCAGACAGAGAAGTCAATAAAGATAAAGATTGAAGTAGATACTTGTCCGCCGTTGAACTTCAAGACAGAACAAAAGCTATTGCTTCAACCCAGTTCATTTATGACCCGTTGTTTCACACTTCCGGACCTTTTTGCAGGCAAGATGCACGCACTGGTCTATCGTGTGTGGAAGAATCGAGTCAAAGGTCGTGATTGGTACGACTTTGAATGGTATGTACGCCATAATGTTTCGCTGGATTTTACTCATTTGGCAGAACGGTGCAAGCAGTTCAACCATGAGAATATAACACCAGAGTTATTCAAGGAGAAACTCATGGAGCGTCTCTCTACAGCTGATATAAACCAAGCGAAAGAAGATGTGTTGCCTTTCGTGCGCAATCCGAAAGAACTTGACATTTGGTCAAACGACTATTTCATGCAGTTGGCAGGAATGGTAAGAATAGAATAATACAACAAAAACAAATCCGCATAAAAACAAACCCATTCAAAAAGAAACTGAAAATATGGAAACAGATAGACAACCCTCATCGCCCACCCGCCACTCGTGCGTGGATTGCGGCACACAGAACTGCAAGTACCAGAACCGCACCTATCCCGAATTCTGCCCCACCACCCACCTGAAGGAGGAAGACCGGCAATGGGCACTGGAGCGCTACAACGAGCCGCGCAACCACGACATCATGGTGGCCAGCGCCGAAGTGGAATACGAAGGCTACTGCCAGTGGACGCGCGTGCAGGAAATCATGGAGTTCGCCCGAAAGATAGGGGCGCACAAGATAGGCATCGCCCACTGCATCGGCCTCATCCGCGAGGCACGCATCTTCGCCCGCATCCTGCAAGCCAACGGCTTCGAACCGCTGGCGGTGATCTGCAAGGTGGCGGGCCAGGCGAAGTCGTCCATCGGCATCCCGCAGGCGTGCGAATCCATCGGGGCGGCCATGTGCAACCCCATCCTGCAAGCCCGCCTGCTGAACGAGGCGCAGACGGACCTGAACGTGGTCATCGGCCTCTGCGTGGGTCACGACAGCCTGTTCTACAAGTACTCCGAGGCCTACGCCACCACCCTCGTCACCAAGGACCGCGTGACGGGCAACAACCCTGCCGCCGCCCTCTACACGGCGGAGTCGTACTATCGGAAGAAGTTCGGCTTGGAGCGGTGAAGAGGACAGAATTTCTTGCTCCAGCCAAATTCGCTCTGCCATGCAGCAAATTCTTGACACAAACCTCTGTTTATGAAATAAATCTTTGTAACTTTAGCCTCCAAGAACAATATGACCATTGAGTAAGGGAAAAAGCATGAAAGAAAATTCACTATATGATAAGAAATCTATCCGCGAGATTACCGGAAAAAATGCAAAATGGGACGAAGTGGCAAAAGACTGCGTGGCTTTCAGTAATGCACAAGGTGGTGTGATAGATTATGGCATAGAAGATGATGCGGACGCGCCACCGGCAAACCAGAAGATACCGGAGGAAACAGTCATCAGTTTAGAGAACAAGATCAGTGGAAAGACACTGAACGTATCTGCCCATGCCGAAATCATGACACATGAAAATGGCGGACAATACATCCGCCTGTATATACCTCGTGGAACATCCTCGGCTTCTACTACCTCCGGCAAATATTTCACACGGATCAGTGATGAAAGCAGGCCGATTACCGGAGATGAGATAAACCGTCTTTCAGCAGAAAAAGGGTATTACCGTTGGGAAGACGAAGAAAGCAGATGGAGCTGGAAGGATGCCGATAAGGAGAAACTGAACGTTTTGCTCCAGCAACTGCGGACTTCAAACCGCGTATCGGATTTCATTAAACAGAAGGAGGATAAGGAATTGCTGGACCACTATTTCCTGACGGTGGAGGAGTCGGACAAAATGACCAACTTAGG
>ULOG01039733.1_pt1 | contig 24206 bp, 16 predicted proteins | sample 1952401 | NCBI WGS metagenome assembly ULOG01 (sample SAMEA4835598, study PRJEB28245) | human gut metagenome | biome: gut microbiome; material: fecal sample | place: Denmark | collected 2008
AGCGTGGCGGCAAAGAGCACGATGCGCTTGTCGGCAGGCAGTATCACTTCCGTATCCTTCTCGGTCAGCGGGATGGCCAGCTTGAACAGGTAGGTGAATTCGTAGGGATGGTCGCCTGTGGCCGAATGCCGGTGTGTGCCCGTAAAGACCACGTCGGCCGGCTTCACGTAGCCTTCCGTGTGGTTCTCATGCCCCCACTGGCCGATGAATCCGGTGTACGAGGGTACGGTGAGCGCATGGCTGTTCTTGCCCGTGCGGAAGGTACCCCGTACGTCCTGTCCGTCCGTGGCGGCGGCAGCCAGCAGGTAGAGGCGGTTGTAGCCTTTGCCGGCGGGGAGGCGGAGTGTGTCGCCCTGGCAGGTCATGCCGTTCAGTTCACGGTCGGTGGCCAGTGTGAAGGGGATGCCGGCAGCGGTCAGTGAAGCCGGAAGCAGTTCGCCGGCATACGAGTAGCCCGCCTCGAAGTCGGCCTCGTGGGTGAAGCCGTTCCAGCTGATGCAGCGTTTGTTGTAGGTCAGCGGAAGCATTTCGGTGGCCGCAGGCTGCGGAGTGGGGGCGGCGACGCGGATTTTATAGGTACGGATGCTGTTGGGCGGGAGGCTCACCAGCAGGCTGCGTCCGTCGAAACGGGCCGGACCGGTTTCCTTTTCGGTGCCGTCGGCTTCGACGGCCGACAGGAGGTCGGCTGCAAAGGTGAGCCGGGCTTCCTGTGCCTGCTTGCCGCCGGTCTCATAGACGCGCACCACGTATTCGTCGGAGGTCTCGGCCTTTTTCAGTGCCTTGATGAGGACGTTGGGGTTGTCCGACGAGGCCAGCGAGAAACTTCTGCCCAGCGTGCCGCGGTGCTTGGGAGCCGTGAAGGCCTTGATGCGCTGGTTCAGCTGCTCGGCCTCCTGGCGGACGAGCGCCAGGTCCGGTGTGCCGGTGTGGGGCAGGAGGCTGTATGTAAAGGTGTGGTGTCCCCAGTCCTGCCGGTTCTGGTACGTGTAGCGGCCGTCGGTGCCGGGCGTATGCAGCAGGGTGAGGCGCAGGGTATGGTCGTCGGGTTTGTCCCAGCCGTATTTGCTGTCGTTCATCACGGTCACGCCGTAGCTGCCGCTGCGGTCGGTCAGGTCGGCCCAGTACTGGGCGTAGACTTCGTAGGCCGTGGGGGTGTTGTTGCCGCGCTCCACGGTGCCGATGCCGAGGTCGTAGGTGGCCTTCGCGTTGGCGGCGCTGAAGGGGAATTCGGCCTTCAGCAGGGCGTTGGTCTCGCGCCAGTCCACTTCGTTGTAGAAGTCGATGCGGCGGGCCAGCGCGCCTTCGTACAGGCGGATGTATTGGCGGAAGGAGGACTGCCCGTACTGCTTCTCCACACACAGCGTCTTGCGCAGGTTGCCGTCTTCGACGAGCGTCATGCGTACGTTGCCCGTGATGGAGACGGGTTGTCTGTCAATCGTTTCCTTCAGGATCTCCCAGGCAGGCCAGTCGTGCGAGGGGTTTTCGGTGAAGAGGGCCAGGCGGATGGGTCTGCCTTCCTCGACGAGTTCGCGCCGGTTCTGCTTGTCGTAGAGGGAGCGGATGTCACCGTTGGCGTCCAGCGTCAGGGTATAGACGGAGTTCTCCAGCATGGTGCGGGCGACGGCTGTGGCGGCTTCGCGTCCCTTGCCCGAGAGGCGGACGTCGTAGACGGCAAAGCCTGTGGACGGTACGGTGGCCTGTACCAGCAGGTGTACGCGTCCGTCGCGGTAGTTCAGGAGCTGCGAAGGTACCGGACGGCCCTGCTCGTCGTAGACGGAGGCCCGTTGCGGGAAGTGGGGAGCGGCTATCTCCAGCTCTACGGCATCGGTGGCGGTGAAGCCCGAGGGGTTGTAGAGGAGGACGGGTGTCCCCTTGACACGCGTGTCGAGCTGCTGCGAGAGGGCGTTGGCCGAGGCGGTCAGGATGCCCGAGAACTGCTTGAGCGACAGCAGTTCGTCGTTCCACGAAAATTCGTAGGCGCGCGGGATGCTGGTGCCCGTCAGGTCGTCGTGGAACTGGTGGAAGATGAAGCGCTGCCAGGCTTCCGTCAGGCTCTCCTTGGGGCAGGCGGCGGCTCCCAGCCATTCGGCGGCCACCGAAGCCCGCTCGGCAGCATCGCCCAGCAGTTCGTTCTGGCGGTTGTAGAGCTTCATGGCGGCCTGTGAGGTGTAGCAGCCCGTGCCGTGGACGTCCATCAGCAGCTCGCCGCTGTAGACGGGCAGTTCGGGATGCTGGTCGTAGGGCAGGTAGTCCTTGAAGAGCCGGTCGCTGGTGGCGCTGATGATCTGGAGCGGCCCGTTGCCCTCCATGCCCTTGATGACCGAAGTGACGGAGCCCATCGTGGGCGAACCGCCTACGTCGCCCGTGCCGTAGTAGCGGTACACGGTGTGCAGCGGGGTGCGGGTGGCCAGTTCGGCCAGCTCCTTGTCATGGGAGAGGTCGGTGTCGTTCCATCGCTTGCCGTAGTCGTAGCCGTGGGCCAGCATCACCTGCGACCCGTCCACGCCTTTCCACAGGCCGATGGTGAAGGGATGTTTGCTCTGGCCGTAGAAGGGGCGGTGGCGCCAGTCGAGCTTCTGCGACGAGAAGCCGATGAGGCCGCAGTGGGCGGCAACGGTGGGCAGCGTCCAGCCGAAGCCGAAGCAGTCCGGCAGGAAGATGTCCGTGCTCTCCACGCCGAACTCCCGGCGGTAGAATGTCTGTCCGAGCAGGATGTTGCGGATGGCCGACTCGACCGACGGCACCAGCGCGTCCGTGGCGTCCCAGCTGCTGCCGCTGATGTGCCAGCGTCCGTTGCGGACGAAGGTCTTGAGCTGTTCGTATTGGGCCGGATAGTATTCCTTCATCCAGGCGTATTTCACGCCGCCCTCGAAGTTGAAGATGTACTGGGGATAGCGGTTGAGCAGGAAGAGGTTCCGGCTCAGCGTGTTCCACACGTATTCGCGGATGGTGGTCTGGATGTCCCAGTTCCACTGGGTGTCGAGGTGTGCGTCGGCCACGGCATAGACTTTGGCACGAGGCTCCGCAGCCTGCTGTCCGAGTGCCGTCCCCGCGCCCAGCGTAAGGCCCAGGCCGAGGGTGCACCACCCCTTGACGGTTGTAAAGGTGTTCCGTTTCATGGCGATAAAGTTTGTGGTTGGAGTGATTTGTTCGTTGAGCAAAGTTAGGAATTTCTTTTTCCGTCGGCTCGTCTTTTTGTACCTTTTTCTATAAGAATACGACCTTTTGATGCAAATGATTGCTTTTTTTGCATCAAAAGGTCGTATTCTTTCAGCCAAAGGCGGCTATGTTTTCAGCGGGTCCGAAGCCGCGGGAGCCTCATGCCTTCTTCCGCCGTCCGTAGAAGAACATGCAGTAGAGGCCGATGAGGACGAAGGGCACGCTGAGCCACTGGCCCATGTTGAGCGTCATGCCGTTCTCGAAGTCCACCTGGTTCTCCTTGAGGAACTCGATGAAGAAGCGGAAGACGAAGATTTCCGTCAGGCAGAGGCCGAAGAAGAAGCCGCGGTGATAGGGCGGGACAACTTGTGCGTCGGCCTTGGCACCCTTGCTGAAGTCGGTACGCGGGGCGGCGGGAGCCTGTTTCTGCCCGCGGTGGTAGAGCCACATCATGCCGAGGAAGAAGATGAAGTAGGCCAGCGCCTCGTAGAACTGGGCCGGATGGCGGGGCACCATGTCCACCCGCTCGAAGACGAAGGCCCAGGGCACGTCGGTGGGCTTGCCGATGATCTCGGAGTTCATCAGGTTGGCCAGGCGGATGAAGCAGGCGGTGATGGGTGTGGCTACGGCTATCATGTCGAGCACGTCCATGTAGTGCATCTTCGTCTTGCGGCAGTAGAGCCACAGGGCAATGATGAGGCCCAGGGTACCGCCGTGGCTGGCCAGCCCCTCATAGCCGGTGAACTTCCATCCGCCGCCGGGCAGGAACTTCACGGGGAGAATCATCTCCCAGAAGTGATGCAGGTAGTAGTCGGGCTGGTAGAAGAGGCAGTGCCCCAGCCGCGAGCCTATCAGGATGCCGAAGAAGCAGTAGAAGAACAGCGGGTCGAACTTGTCGTCGGCGATGCGGCGGTCGCGGTACTGCTTGCGCACGATGAAGTAGGCAAAGGCCAGTCCGATAACCCAAAGCAGGCCGTAGTAACGGATGGAGATGCCGAAAAGGTTAAACAGTTCGGGATCTGGGTTCCAGTTAATGTAGAGTAACGGTAGCATGACGTTTCTTTCTTGGTTTTATGGTTACAACTGCCAAAAGTAACATTTATTTTTGAGGCCGCCAATGATGGCCTTAAAGATTTCGGAACTTTTCCGCCACCATCCGGTAGGTGGGGATGTCGATGCCCTGCGCTTCGGCGGCGGCAATCATGTCGAACAGCAGGCCCTGCACCTCACTCTCATGTCCGCGGGCCAGGTCCTTCTGCATGGAGGCGGTGCTGTGCGGGTCGAGCTTGTCCATCACCTTCAGGTTGTATTCCACCAGGTCTTCCTTGGGCGTTATGCCCAGTTTGCGGCCCAGGGCGGCACTCTCGCGCGAGAGGCCGATGAAGGTGTCGCGCACGGGGCCGGGATTCTGTACTTCGCCCATAGGCACGTCGTAGTAGGCGCCCGTCACGGCCATGGCCGAGATGAACGACCACTTGACGAAGGTGTCGCGGTTGATGTCGTCCGAGATTTCGGCCTTGATGTCGCTGTCCTGCAGGTCGTGCTGCACGGCTTCGAGTGTTTCACGGGGAACATCTGTCCCTTGGTGCGCACCATAGACCAGGCGGAAAATCCGTCCCATCTGCGTGATTTCGCCCCGGCCACTGACGAAGCCCACGATGTAGATGCAGCCGTCGAGTACCTTGACGCCCGGCACCAGCCGTTGGATGCGGGGCCCCGTGCCATAGACGTTGAGGATGGGGATGACGATGGTTTCGGGTTTCGACGCGCGGCGGATGAGGTCGGTGATGGAGTCGACGGAATAGCCTTTGACGCAGACGAAGATGACGTCCGCCTTGTCCTGATATTCCTCGGCCGTACAGGCGGGGATGTGCAGGGTGTGTTCACCCTTGAGGTCGGAGTGGAGACGGAGTCCGTGTTCGCGGATGGCGGCCAGGTGTTCGCCGCGGGCAATGCAGCTGACGTTCTTTCCCGCCAGCGCCAGGAAGGCGGCGATGCTTCCGCCTACGCCGCCGGTACCTGCAATGAGATAGTTCTTCATGCTGTATTTGTTTTTGAGGGTTGATAGTTAGTGGTTGATTCGTTCCAGCAGTTCCTGCGGGCTGAAGTGCAGCCTGGAGAAGGCAAACCATTTCTTGCCCAAGTCCTTCAGCGAGGCTCCGATGTGGTAGACATCGGCGTCGATGATGAGGAAGCGGTCGTGCGACTGCCGGTATTCCTTGACCGTAACAGGGGGATATTCGGCGTTGTGGCGCTGGATGTCCAGTTGCAATGCCTTGTCGATGCGGGCGGTGAATATGGTGGCTTCCACTTCAGGATTCCGTTTGCTCAGCAGCATCAGGGTACTTTCGTCCACGTAATTGTCGATGAGGACAATCCGCTGGCGGGCCGCTTTGATAAGGTCGGAGGCAAAGGCATAGGCGTCGAATATCTGTCCTTCGAAGAAGATGCCTTCGACGGGCGGCAGCGAGGTGCGGACGAAGAATTCAATCCGTTCGTCGTGCCGGGCCACCGTCTTTTCCAATTGCTCGATACGGCGGTTGATGGAGTAGCCTTTGAGGAGATAGTCTTTCAGGACTTGGTTGGCCCAGCGTCTGAATTCTATACCTCTTTGTGACTTGACTCTGTATCCTACGGATAGAATCATATCGAGGTTGTAATATTCTATTTGACGGATGACATCCCTTTCTCCTTCTTTTTGAACTGTCGCAAATTTTGCGACAGTTGCCAGATTGGCAAGTTCTTCCTTTAGTGCATTTCCTATATGCTTGCCTATTGTCTTGATGTCTCGGTCGAATAAAGTTGCCAATTGTTGCCTGTTCAGCCACACCGTTTCATCTTCCAGCCGTACTTCCAGCTTGAGTGTCCCGTCGGGTTGATACAAGATGATTTCTCCTTCCTTTTCCATGTTCATATATTCTTTCCTTTGGGGAATTAACGGTCTTTCCCTGTTACATACTTTTCTTTTTCCATATAGTAGAGCCCTTCGCCACGGTCGCCGTTGTCCAGGTCTTCCAGCTCTACCTTGAAGACGTGGTAGGGCAGGGCGGTGCTACGCTTGGGGCGGTCTGTGGTGAGGAGGTAGGCATTCCCCCATTCGTTGGCCGAGAAGTATTCCTTGATTTCCTGTTTCATCAGGATGGGCACTTCCTCGCCGTCGATCCATACGGTGGCCTTCAGACGGTTGGGGGGAGGAGCGAGGCGGACGGCACGTGCGTCGTCGCGTGCGGCTCCCTGCTCGATGTTGCTCACGTCTTGGGCGTGCTGCGCCTGGGAGGCTTCCATCTGCTGGAAGCGGGTCAGGCTCATGGGGCGGACGAATATCTGATAGCAAGGCATGGCTCCAGGGATGCGGAACACGCGCAGGCCGTAGACTTCCATGCGGTGGTAGCGGATGTCGAGTGTCGTGTCGCGGTCGGCGATGAAGTCCCATGCCCAGAATTCCAGCCGTTGGTCGGCTGCTGGCAGGGTCGAGCCTTGGGGCGTATGCGGATAGGTGTCCATGCGCAAGGCTCCCATGCTTTGGTACTTGCCGCAGGGAATGCGTATCGAGTAGCGCCCGTCAGCATCTGTCATGGCCTGGGCTGCGTCGTCGAACGAAGGTGTCTGCCAGAAGAGCGAACAACTGTCGATGGGCTGTCCTTCGTAGTCGGTCACACGTCCGCAGATGGTTACGCTGTCGGTCGCCGTCTGTGCCTGCAGGGGGAGTACCAGAAGGGCGAGAAGGAGTAGGAGAATGGCTTTCATGGAGTTATGGTTGTTTTTGTATCAGGGGGTATAGTTTGACGAGGCCGTCCGGGTGCTTGCCCCGTGGCCTCGTCCTTTATCTTGTCTTTGTCCTTACACGTTGAACCGGAAGTGCATGATGTCGCCGTCCTGCACCACGTAGTCCTTGCCTTCGACGCTGAGCTTGCCGGCTTCACGTACGGCGGCTTCGGAACCGTACTTGATGTAGTCGTCATACTTGATGACCTCGGCGCGGATGAAGCCCTTCTCGAAGTCGGTGTGGATGACGCCGGCACATTGCGGAGCCTTCCAGCCCTTGTGGTAGGTCCAGGCCTTGACTTCCATCTCGCCGGCGGTGATGAACGTCTCGAGGTTGAGCAGGCTGTAGATGGCCTTGATGAGGCGGTTGCAGCCGCTTTCCTTCAGGCCGAGGTCTTCGAGGAACATCTGTTTCTCCTCGTAGGTTTCCAGTTCGGCGATGTCGGCTTCGGTCTGGGCGGAGATGATCATCAGCTGGGCGTCTTCACCCTTGATGGCCTCGCGCACCTGCTCCACATAGGCGTTGCCGGTGGCGGCGGAGGTGTCGTCCACGTTGCACACGTAGAGCACGGGCTTAGTGGTGAGCAGGAACATCTGCTTGGCGCAGGCTTCCTCTTCCTCGTTCTCGCAGGCCACGGTGCGGGCGCTCTTGCCCTGCTCCAGGGCGTCCTTGTAGCGCAGCAGCAGGCCGTATTCCACCTTGGCCATCTTGTCGCCGCCTACCTTGGCCACCTTCTCCACGCGCTTGAGGCGGTTTTCAACCGTCTCGAGGTCCTTGAGCTGGAGCTCGGTGTCGATGATTTCCTTGTCGCGCACGGGGTTGACGGAGCCGTCCACGTGGACGATGTTGCCGTTGTCGAAGCAGCGGAGCACGTGGATGATGGCGTCGCACTCGCGGATGTTGCCCAGGAACTGGTTGCCCAGGCCTTCACCCTTGCTGGCGCCCTTGACGAGGCCGGCGATGTCGACGATGTCGCACACGGCGGGCACGATGCGGCCCGGGTGGACGATTTCGGCCAACTTGGTCAGTCGCTCGTCGGGCACGGATACCTGGCCCATCTGGGCGTCGATGGTACAGAACGGGAAGTTGGCTGCCTGTGCCTTCGCGCTGGACAGGCAGTTGAAGAGTGTGGATTTTCCCACGTTGGGAAGGCCCACGATACCTGCTTTTAATGCCATAGTCTGTCTTATATTTTAGAGTTATCTTCTTGTTGTCAGTCGTTTTCAGTCTGCAAAGATAGTGCAAACCGTGGGAAAGGCAAAGCGAAACGTCTGTTTTCGGCTTTCCTTTCCGGAGCGGCGGCAGGGGGGAATGAAAAAGCCGGAATGCGTCGCGCACTCCGGCTTTCTGCAGTTAACTAAAAAGGTTTGGTTTATTGTTAGGAGTAAAATAGTTTCTATGCGAGAGAGTATAACGGAAACCTGTGCAGGTTTATCGGGCAGTCAGGTACATGGTGACTGTCTTTTCGGGTACTTCCACGTAGCAGCCCTTGCGGTTGCTCCACTTGTAGTAGCTGGTGGTCACCTGGTTGTCGTCGTAGGCGTAGCGGACGCACATCACCTTCTTCCAGGTCTTCTGGTTTTCGTCCCAGCATACGGCTTCGTGCTCCACGATGCGCTGCTGGTCGTCGTATTTGAAGTGGTACTCCAGGTAGTTGGACAGCAGGTTGTTGTTGTTCTTGTAGACGCTTTGGCTTACCTTCAGTCCGTTCACTTCTTTCGAATTGTAAATAAAGTCGTTGTTCTGGAAGGCGAATGCGCTTACACCCAGTGTCAGGAACAAGGAGGATACAATCAGTTTCTTTAAGGATACTTTTGCTTTCATGATTAATATCAATTTATGTCTATTCTTACTTTTTTCTACACTGCTTTTCTGAAAAGCGGTGCAAAGGTAGATATTATATTGACACATTGTTCAATATTCGATGGTTATTTTTCAAAGTGTAAGCATCTGCCCGTTTTATACCCTTTCTTTTTGCCCGTTTTCTATCAAAAAAAATGTCCGGCAGATGGTTTGCCGGACATTTTGCATACAAAGTGCATTTTAATTAATTCCTTTTGGCTGCTTTCTGATTGTAAGTTAAAGTTTGTTATCCGCCGGTTTAGTGGGCCTCCAGCCAGTTCTTTCCCCATCCGCAATCGGCTCTGAGAGGCACGTGCATGCGATAGGCGTTCTCCATTTCCTCGATTACAATTTTTTGAACGAGCTCTTTTTCGGCCGTCGGAACGCTGAAATTCAGTTCGTCGTGGACCTGTAAAATCATCTTTGCTTTCAGATTGTTACTTTGAAAGCGCTGGTAGATGCGGGCCATGGCCACTTTGATGATGTCGGCGGCGCTGCCCTGGATGGGCGCGTTGATGGCGTTGCGTTCGGCATAGCCGCGCACGACGGAGTTGCGCGAGTTGATGTCCGGCAGGAAGCGCTTGCGATGGAAGATGGTTTCCACGTAGCCCTGTTCGCGGGCCACGTTGATGCTGCGGTCCATGTAGGCCTTCACGCGGGGATAGGTGGCGAAGTAGCCGTCTATCAGCTCCTTGGCTTCCTGGCGGGAGACGTTCATGCGTTCGGCCAGCCCGAAGACCGAGATGCCGTAGATGATGCCGAAATTGGCCGTCTTGGCCTTGCGGCGCATGTCGGAGGTCACCTCGTCGATGCCCACCTTGTAGATCTTGGCGGCGGTGGCGGCATGGATGTCGTGGCCCTCGACGAAGGCTTCGATCATGTTGGGGTCTTCGCTGAGGTGGGCCATGATGCGCAGCTCGATCTGCGAGTAGTCGGCCGAGAAGAATTCGCAGCCGTCGTCGGGGATGAAGGCCTTGCGGATTTCCTTGCCGTCCTCGTCGCGGATGGGGATGTTCTGCAGATTGGGGTTGCTCGAGCTGAGTCGGCCGGTGGCGGTGACGGCCTGGTTGAACGACGTATGGATGCGTCCCGTCCGCGGGTTGATAAGCTGGGGCAGGGCTTCGACGTAGGTGCCCAGCAGCTTCTTCAGGCCGCGGTGCTCCAGTATCTTGCCCACGATGTCGTGCTTGCCGCGGAGGCTTTCGAGCACCTCTTCGGAGGTGACGTATTGGCCGGTCTTGGTCTTCTTGGGTTTCTCCATCAGCTTGAGGCGGTCGAAGAGCACTTCGCCCACCTGCTTGGGCGAGGCGATGTTGAAGGGTCCGCCTGCCAGGGTGTAGATGTCTTCCTCGATTTGGCTGAGGCGGGCGTTGAAGTGTACGGCCGACTGCTTCAGGGCTTCCGTGTCGAGACGCACGCCGTTGCTCTCGATGTTCACGAGGACGGGCACGAGCGGCATCTCTATTTCATAGAAGAGGTGTTCCACGCCCTGCGCCTTGAGTTCCTTCTCGAGGACGTTCTTCAGCTTCAGGGTGACGTCGGCGTCCTCGCAGGCGTAGCGGTAGACTTCGGCGGGGGCGAGGTCGCGCATGCTCTTCTGTCCCTTGCCCCGCGGGCCGATGAGCTGGTCGATGTGGATGGTGCGGTAGTGCAGGTAGATTTCGGCCAGGTAGTCCATGTTGTGCCGCAGCTCGGGCTGGAGCACGTAGTGGGCGAGCATGGTGTCGAAGAGCGGGCCTTGCACACGGACGCCGTAGTTCTGCAGGACAATCATGTCGTACTTGATGTTCTGTCCTACCTTCACCGATTTCGGGTTTTCGTAGAGCGGTCGGAGTTCGTTCACAATTTTTAAGGCTTCTTCCCGATCGGCCGGAACGGGCACGTACCACGCCCGATTTTCGGCGTCGCTGAAGCTCATGCCTACCAGTTCGGCCTCCATCGGCTCGGTGCCCGTGGTCTCCGTATCTATTGAGAGAATTTCCGTTGTCAACAACTTTTGAAGGAATTCACGTCTTTTCTCTTCTGTATCAACGAGTTGGTAGTCGGTTTCTATTGTTTCTAAGCTGCTGAGAATCGAATTTTCGGCGCCGCCCGCCCCCTCGTCCGCAAATAACGCAAACAAATCGCCTTGGGCAGCGGCCTTCGGAGCGGCCTCTTTCGTAGCGTCGGGCTGGGCGAAGAGGGTACCGGCAAACGGGTCGGCCGGAGCGGCAGGGTGGGGGGCTTCGTCTTTGCCAAGCACGCGGTCGATGAGGGTGCGGAATTCCAGTTCCTCGAAAATCCGTCGCAACGCTTCCTTGTCCGGCTCTTCGCGGACGAGGGCCTGCATGTCGAGCTCGATGGGGACATCGGTCTTGATGGTGGCCAGGAATTTGGAGAAGACAATCTGCTCCCTGTTCGTTTCGACCTTCGTCTTCAGGGCACCCTTCAGCTGGTCGGTGTTGGCCAGCAGGTTCTCGATGCTGCCGAACTGGTCGATGAGTTTCTGTGCCGTCTTCTCGCCTACGCCCGGGCAGCCGGGGATGTTGTCCGACGCGTCACCCATCAGGCCCAGCATGTCGATGACCTGCAGGGTGGACTGGATGTCGAACTTCGCCTTGACTTCCTCCGTGCCCATCACCTCGAAGCCGCCCGTGTGCTTGGGGCGGTACATGAAGACGTGCTCGCCCACCAGCTGGCCGTAGTCCTTGTCGGGCGTCATCATGTAGGTGGTGATGCCCTGCCGTCCGGCTTCGGTGGCCAGTGTGCCTATCACGTCGTCGGCCTCGTAGCCCGCCACCTCGAGGATGGGGATGCGGTAGGCGCGGATGATGTCCTTTATAATAGGTACGGAGAAGCGGATGGCTTCGGGCGTCTCCTCGCGCTGGGCCTTGTACTGTTCGTAGGCCTCGTGGCGGAAGGTGGGCCCAGCCGGGTCGAAGGCCACGCCGATGTGTGTGGGGTTTTCCTTCTTGAGCACCTCTTCGAGGGTATTGACGAAGCCCAGGATGGCCGAGGTGTTCTGCCCCTTGGAGTTGATTCGCGGGTTCTTGATGAGCGCATAGTAGGCGCGGTAGATGAGCGCGTATGCGTCGAGCAGGAAGAGTTTATCGGTTGAATTCATACATGTATCTTTTTTGCAGGGTAAAAGTACAAAAAAATACCGTATGTACCGTTTTATTCGTATTTTTAAATGAAATGGGTGGAGGTTCGGGGCGGGGAAATGAAAAACAATGTGATTCATTTGTCTATGCGCTCGCCTTTCACTATTTTTGCACCCAAATTACGCCCCATGGATATAGCATCAGTGATACAATCCCCCATTACTGCCGAACTGGAAGACTTCAGACAGCTGTTTGAACGCTCGCTCTCCAGCTCCAATCCTCTGCTGAACCGTGTGATAGAACACATCCGTCAGCGGAGCGGGAAGATGATGCGCCCCATCCTGGTGCTGCTCACGGCCAAGCTCCACGGCGGGGCGGGTCTGGAGGCTTTCCACTCGGCCGTGGCGCTGGAGCTGCTCCACAACGCCAGCCTGGTGCACGACGACGTGGTCGACGAGAGTGCCGAGCGTCGCGGACAGCTTTCGGTCAATGCAGTGTTCAACAACAAGGTGGCTGTGCTTTCGGGCGACTACCTGCTGGCTACGGCGCTGGTGCAGGTGGCCCTGACGCGCAACCATGACATTATCGACGTCGTTTCGGCCCTGGGGCAGGACCTGGCCGACGGCGAACTGCTCCAGCTCTCCAACGTGAGCAATCCCGATTTTTCCGAACAAGTCTATTTTGAGGTCATCCGCAAGAAGACGGCCGTGCTCTTTGCCGCCTGCACCAAGGCGGGCGCCCTGGCCGCCGGAGCGCCGGCCGAAGCGGTGGAGAAGGCCCGTCAGTTCGGCGAGTGCATCGGCCTCTGCTTCCAGATCAAGGACGACATCTTCGACTACGACGAGAACGCTGAAATCGGCAAGCCCACGGGCAACGACATGCACGAAGGCAAGCTGACGCTGCCCGTGCTCTATGCCCTCAACTCGACAGGCGACGAAGAGGCCTGTCGGATTGCCCTGCGGGTGAAGTCGGGTGCTGCGTCTGCCGATGAAATCGAGCGTTTGGTGGCCTTCACCAAGCAGAACGGCGGCATCGAGTATGCCGAGCAGGTGATGCGCGACCTTCAGCGGAAAGCCTTCGCGCTGCTGCCTGCCGAGGGTGATGCGGAGGTGCGCCGGGCGTTGGAGGCTTACCTCAACTACGTGGTGGAACGGCAGAAATGACGCTTCCCGAAACAAGGCCGCTTCCGGTCTGAAACAATGCTTTTTCTGATGTAAAACAATGTTTTTTCCGGCGTAAAACTATGCCGGATGTGAGGTGTGTGCGTTCTGCTCCGTCGGGGGTGGAGGCGGTGCTGTCTGTCGCAAAAATCAAAGGAACAGGGACAAAAAAACGTCATCCCGGCCTTGAGCCGGGATCCATAGCTGCACGACTGGCGGAGTGTGGATTCCGCATCAAGTGCGGGATGACGGAATGTTCGTATTTTTTCTTTTGATTCAGCCTTCTTCAGCCTTGGGGCGCGTACCCGTTTTCAGAAGAACTTCGTCTCCTTGCCCAGGATGTCGCTCAGCAGCAGGTTGGCCAGGCGGCTGGTGCCCAGGCGGAACAGGGTGTTGTTGAGCCATTCCTCGCCCAGCACTTCCTTGACGATGGTGTAGTAGACGAGGGCGTCGTGCACCGTATTGATGCCTCCGGCAGGCTTGAATCCCACTTTATTGCCCGTTTCATCGAAATATTCCTTGATGGCCTGGCACATGACGTAGGCGGCTTCGGGCGTGGCGGCAGGCTCCAGTTTGCCGGTAGAGGTCTTGATGAAGTCGGCGCCGGCATACATCGACAGGATGGACGCGGCCTTGATGTTCGAGGCCGTGCGCAGGGCGCCTGTCTCGAGAATCACCTTCAGGTGCTTGTCCTTGCACGTTTCCTTCAGTTCCTGAATCTCGTCGCACATGCTTTCATAGTCGCCCACGAGGAATTTGCCCACGGAGATCACGATGTCTATCTCGTCGGCGCCGTCCATGACGGCCATGGCCGTTTCAGCCACCTTGACTTCGGTGAAGGTCTGCGAGGAGGGGAAACCGCCCGATACGCAGGCTATCTTCACGTCTTCCACTTCGAGCGTGTCCTTCACAATTTCGGCGAAGTTGGGGTAGACGCAGATGGCGGCCACGTTCTTCAGGTCGGGGAACTCTTCGTCGAAGCGGTTCACGTTCTGGGTGAAGCGCATCACGCTCTCGTCGCTGTCGGTGGTCTTCAGTGTGGTGAGGTCGATGCAGTGGAAGAGGAACTTCTTGACTTCGGGGGTATTGTTGGCGGCCACCTTTTCGTCGATGATGGCCTTTACTTGCGCAGCCACTTCCGCGTCGTCGAGGCGGGTGTTGTACTTGGCCAGCGCTTCATCGTACTTGCTTTTGGTAGGTTCATTTTTCTCCATGTTCCTTCAGTTTAGGGTTATTGATATGTCTTTCCTTGTCTCTTTTCGTCTTTTTCTCGATGCTGCGGGCAAAGGCCTGGGTGAGGTCGGTGCCGGTCTGGTTGGCGATGCAGAGCAGCACCCAGAAGACGTCGGCTATCTCTTCGTCCAGATTGTCCTTTTCACCGCTTTTGAACGACTGGTCGCCGTACTTGCGGGCCATGACGCGGGCCAGTTCGCCCACTTCTTCGGTCAGTACGGCCATATTGGTCAGTTCGCTGAAGTAGCGTACGCCGTACGTCCGGATCCAGTTGTCCACTTGTTTCTGTGCTTCTTCCAGTGTCATGTCGATATGTTTTGGGGGTTATTCCTTGTTCTTGGTGTCGATGCAGATGGTGACGGGACCGTCGTTGAGCAGCTCCACCTTCATGTCGGCGCCGAATTCTCCCGTGCCCACTTCCTTGCCCAGAGCCGTCGAGAGATCCTTGCAGAAGCGCTCGTACAGGGGGATGGAGATCTCGTGCCTGGCGGCGCGGATGTACGAAGGGCGGTTTCCTTTCTTGGTCGAGGCGTGCAGGGTGAACTGGCTGACGACCAGTATGTCGCCTCCCGTGTCGAGGACGGAGCGGTTCATTACGCCGTTTTCATCGTCAAAGATGCGGAGGTTCACGATCTTCTTGCAGAGCCAGTCGATGTCTTCCTGTCCGTCTGTTTCCTCGATGCCTACCAGTACCAGCAGGCCCCGTCCGATGGACGCCTTGCAATGTCCGTTGATGGTCACCGACGCGTGTGCGGTGCGTTGTATCACTACTCTCATGTCTTGGTATCTTGATTTCCGGTCGACAAAGGTACAAATTTTTTGTGACGTTTTCGCGCTTGCCGGCTGTTTTTCGGCAGAAGGGGGGCGGGTCAGTCGGCTTCCGTCCCGTCCTTGTGCGTGGCGAAGTGTTCCTGCAGGATGCGTGCCCGGGCTTCGCCCACGACGGCGGCCCATTGCTGCGGGGTGGCTTCGCGGAGGCGCTTCACGCTCTTGAACTCCTTCAGCAGTGCATTTTTGCTCTTTTCACCGATGCCTTTTATCTCGTCCAGCTCCGAGGCCGTCTGCCGCTTGCTGCGCTTGTCGCGGTGGAAGCTGATGGCGTAGCGGTGTACTTCGTCCTGGATGCGGGTCAGGAGGTGGAAGAGGGGCGTGCCCTGTTTCAGTCCGATGGTTTGCGGCGGAAAGCCGTAGAGCAGTTCGTTCGTGCGGTGGCGGTTGTCCTTGGCCAGTCCGGCGATGGGGATGTCCAGCCCCAGTTCGTCGACAACTTCCTTTACGGCTCCCATTTGGCCCTTTCCACCGTCGGTGATGAGGAGGTCGGGCAGGGGTGCGTTCTCTTCCATGGCGCGCTTGTATCGCCTCCATACGACTTCTTTCATCGAAGCATAGTCGTCCGGACCCTCCACCGTCTTGATGTTGTACTTACGGTAGTCCTTCTTCGACGGCTTTCCCTTGACGAAGACCACGCATCCGGCCACGGGGTCGGAACCCTGGATGTTCGAGTTGTCGAAGCATTCGATGCGCAGAGGCAGGCGGTCCATGTGCAGCTGCTCTTGGATTTCCTTCAGCAGGCGGGTGGTGCGCTGTTCGGGGTTCAGCTTTTCCTGCTGCTTCAGGCGGTCCACCTTGTACTGCTTCACGTTCTGTATGGACAGGTCGAGCAGTTTCTTCTTGTCGCCCCGCTGGGGAACGGTGAAGGTGACGTCCTTCAGCTCCATGTCCAGTTCGAAGGGCACGATGATTTCGCGCGAAAGGCTCTTGTAGCGTTCCCTCATCTCGACGATGCCCAGCTGGAGCAGTTCTTCCTTGCTCTCGTCCAGCTTCTTCTTGTATTCGAAGGTGAACGCCTGGTTGATGGCGCCGTTGGTGATGTGCAGATAGTTGATGAAAGCCACCTTTTCATCGTCGTCCTCCTCGATGGAGAAGACGTCGATGTTGTGGAGCACGTTGCTCACCACCTCCGACCGCGAGCGGTAGTTCTCGATCAGCAGGTACTTTTCCTTCACCTTCTGCGCTTCCTCGAACTTCATTTCGGCGGCCAGGTCCTGCATGCGGCGGTAGAGCATCTGTTCGATGTCGCGGGTGTTTCCCTTGAGAATTTCCTTGATTTCACCGATGTTCTGCAGGTATTCCTCCTGTGTCTGCCGCCCGATGCAGGGCCCTGCGCAGTTCTTCAGGTGATACTCCAGGCAGACGTTGAACTTGCCGGCCCGTATGTTCTCAGGCGTGAGGTTGAGGTGGCAGGTGCGGATGGGATACAGGTGCTTGATGAGGTCGAGCACGGCATACATGGACGGCAGGTGGCTGTAGGGTCCGTAGTACGACGAGCCGTTGCGGATGATGCGGCGGGTCTTGAAGATGCGCGGGAAGTATTCGTTCTGGATGCAGATGCTGGGGTAGGTCTTGTCGTCCTTCAGCAGGACGTTGTAGCGCGGCTTGTATTTCTTGATGAGGTTGTTCTCCAGCAGCAGGGCGTCTTCCTCGGTGTTGACCACGATGTAGCGGATGTCGGCTATCTTGCTCACCAGTACGCGGGTCTTGCCGGGACCGTGGTCGCGGTTGAAGTAGGAGGAGACTCTCCTTTTCAGATTTTTGGCCTTTCCAACGTAGATGATGGTTCCTTCGCTGTTCAGGTACTGGTAGATGCCGGGGCCTTCGGGCAGGTTCAGCACGATGCCTTTCAGGTAGTCGTTGAGCTTCAGTTCGGGGTCTTTGTCCATGCGCGTATTGTTTGGTGGGGAGGAGTGGATGGGATCAGGGCACGGACGGGACGTCTGCCAGCTTGCGTAGAGCAGGAGCGCGTCCGGTCCGTGCCCGTGTCTATTTTATAAGGAAAGCACGCTTTCAACGTCGATGTCCTTGTCGAAGACATCCTTGCCGTGCAGGTCTTTCAGCTCGATGATGAAGTTCACGTAGATCTTCTTCGGGTTCATCTGCTTCACCAGCTTGCAGGCTGCGGCCATGGTGCCGCCGGTAGCCAGCAGGTCGTCGTGCAGCAGGATGACGTCGTTTTCATCGATGGCGTCCTTGTGCATCTGCACCGTGTCCTTGCCGTATTCCTTCTCGTAGCTTTCCTCGATGGTTTCGGCGGGCAGCTTGCCGGGCTTGCGGATGGGCACGAAGCCGGCACCCAAGCGGGTGGCGAGGATGGGGCCCATGATGAAGCCGCGCGACTCGATGCCCACGACCTTCGTGATGCCCTTGTCCTTGTACATCTCGTACATCGTGTCTGAAAGTTCCTGCAGGGCAGCAGGGGCCTTGAACAGGGTAGTCACGTCGTAGAACAAGATGCCCGGGATGGGGAAATCGGGTATCTCACGGATGCTTTTCTTGAGAGTTTCTTTGCTCATAATCAGTTGTTTTATTAGGTTTATTGAACTTTTTGTTTCACGTGGAACGTAAGGCCCGTCAGCGGCCGCAAAGCACCAGCAATACGTTGATGTCGCTGGGCGACACGCCGGGGATGCGGCTGGCCTGGGCAATGGTCTCGGGATCGATCTTCACCAGCTTCTGCCGCGCCTCGGTGGAGAGGGACTGCAGGGAGTTGTAGTCGAACTTGCCCTTGATTTTGATGCTCTCCAGACGGCCCAGCTTGTCGGCAATCATGCGCTCGCGTCCGATGTAGCCTTCGTACTTGATGAGGATTTCGGCCGCTTCGAGGATTTCCTCGCGGCGTTCGGTCACCTTGTCCAGCTCGCGCTTGAAGGCGCTGACGTGTTCGGCGATGTTGGCGATGGTCACTTGCGGGCGGTTGATGAGGTCCACCAGCTTGCAGCCCTGGCGGAGCGGGGTGGTGCCCAGCGCTTCGAGTGCGGGGTTGATGAGTGCCGGCTTGATGGAATAGCTGCGGGCGAAGTCCAGGATGTGGTGGATGGCGTCGCGCTTGCTGGTCAGCAGGTCGTAGCGGTGGCGTGTGGCCAGGCCCAGGCGGTAGGCGCGTTCCGTGAGGCGCATGTCGGCGTCGTCCATGCGGAGCAGAATGCGGTATTCGGCGCGCGAGGTAAACATGCGGTAGGGCTCGTCCACACCTTTCGTCACCAGGTCGTCGATGAGTACGCCGATATACGCCTCGTCGCGTGCCAGGGTGAAGGGTTCGCCGCCGTGGCAGTTGATGTGGGCATTGATGCCCGCGATGATTCCCTGTCCGGCCGCTTCCTCGTAGCCCGTAGTGCCGTTCACCTGTCCGGCCAGGAAGAGGTTCTTGATTTTCTTCGTTTCCAGCGTATGCTTTAGCTGCGTGGGGTCGAAGTAATCGTATTCGATGGCGTAGCCGGGACGGTAGACCACCAGGTCGCGGAAGGCGGGAATCTTCTTCAGCGCCTCCAGCTGGATGTCCATCGGCAGGGACGAGGAGAAGCCGTTCAGGTAGAGCTCGCGGGTCGTTTCGCCTTCGGGTTCCAGAAAGAGCTGGTGCTGCGGCTTGTCGGGGAAGGTGACGATTTTCGTCTCGATACTGGGGCAGTAGCGCGGCCCGATGCTCTGGATCTGTCCGTTGTAGAGGGGCGAGTCGGGCAGGCCGCGGCGCAGCACCTCGTGCACTTCCTCGTTGGTGTAGCACGTCCAGCAGGGCAGCTGGCGGAGCTGTCGGGTGGGGGTGTCGAGGAAGGAGAACTTGTGGAAATCCGCCTCGCCGTCCTGCACCTCCATGTCCTCATAGTGAACGCTGCGTCCGTCGATGCGGACGGGCGTACCGGTCTTCATGCGGCCGTAGGTGATGCCGTGGGCGGCGATGGATTCGGTCAGTTCGTATGAAGCCGGTTCGGCCATGCGTCCTCCGGGCAGCATGGTGCGGCCCACGTGCATCAGTCCGTTCAGGAAGGTGCCGGCGGTGACGATGACGCAACGGGCATGGAACGTCACGCCCCACACCGTCTCCACGCCCCGCACTTCGCCGTCTTCGACAAGCAGGCGGCGTACGGTGTCCTGCCAGATGTGCAGGTTGGGCGTATTCTCCAGCACTTCGCGCCAGGCCCAGATGAACTTGCCGCGGTCGCACTGGGCGCGGGGGCTCCACATGGCGGGGCCTTTCGAGCGGTTGAGCAGGCGGAACTGGATGGCGGTACGGTCCGTCACCAGACCCATGTGCCCGCCCAGGGCGTCGATTTCGCGGACAATCTGTCCCTTGGCGATGCCGCCCACAGCGGGGTTGCAGCTCATCTGCCCGATCTTGTTCATGTCCATCGTAATGAGACACGTCTTCGAACCCAGGCCGGCGGCAGCGGCAGCGGCTTCGCATCCCGCATGTCCGGCGCCTATCACGATTACGTCGTAGTTGAATTCCATTTCTTTGCTAACTTTTTACGCCACAAAGGTACGAAATTTCTTGTTTCTACGTACGTAAGTTCCTCGTCTATTGCGGGGAGGCCCGGCATAATTGGACGGAAAAACTTTGTTTTCGTTTTTGTACTTCTCTCGGTTTGCACTATCTTTGCCCTATAACAAATTGTCTGCTTATGAAGTACCCCATCGGAATCCAGAGCTTTGACCGTATCATCGAGGACGGATATGTCTATGTCGACAAGACGGAACTGATTTACAACCTGACGCACGAGAGCAGCATCTATTTCCTGAGCCGCCCCCGCCGCTTCGGCAAGAGTCTGCTCGTGTCCACGCTGAAGAACTATTACCTGGGCCGCAGGGAGCTGTTCCGCGGGCTGGCCATGGAACGGCTGGAGACGGAATGGGCCGTGCATCCCGTGTTTCAGGTGGATTTCAATGGGGCTGTGTTCAGCAATGCCGGGCAGCTGGAAGCAATGCTGCGCGACTATGTGGAAGGGTGGGAAAGAATGTACAGCCTGGTACCTGACAAAGAGTTGGGATGGGGACTCCGTTTCCGCCATGTGCTCCGTGCCGCCCACGAGCAGACGGGACGCCGGGCCGTGGTGCTCATCGACGAATACGACAAGCCGATACTGGACGTGCTCGATGTGGACGCCTCGCTCGAAGACCGGCACCGCAACGTGCTCAAGGCTTTCTACTCCGTGTTCAAGGCGGCGGACGAGCACCTGCAGTTCGTGCTGCTGACGGGCGTGACGAAGTTCTCGCAGGTGAGCGTGTTCAGCGGCTTCAACCAGCCGAAAGATATCAGCATGGACGGACGCTACGAGGCGCTGTGCGGCATCACGCAGGACGAGATAGACCGCTACTTCCCGCAACCCATTGCCGACATGGCCGCGGACTACCGCTGCACGCCCGGGGAGATGAAGCAGCGGCTGAAGCTGCAGTACGACGGCTACCACTTCAGCGACCGGCTGACGGACGTGTACAACCCCTTCAGCCTGCTCAACGCGCTGGACAGCCGGCGGATATACGACTACTGGTTCCGTTCGGGCACACCCACGTACCTCATCCGCCTGCTCGCCCACTTCAACGAGAACATCAACGAGCTGACGGGCAAGTATTACCGCCCCGAGGAGTTCGTGGACTACAAGGCCGACGTGGAGCGTCCGCTGCCTATGATTTTCCAGAGCGGCTACCTGACCATCAAGAACTATAATTTTCAATTCAACACCTTCCTGCTGGACTTCCCCAACAACGAGGTGAAGAACGGCTTCCTGACGATGCTGGCCACGTCGTATCTGAAACCTCAGGAGGAAATGGGCACGTGGATACGCAGCGTGGTCATGACCCTTCAGGAGGGCGACACCGACCGCCTCCGCACCCTGTTCACCTCGTTCCTGGCCAGCATCCCCTACACCATGCGGCGCAAGGAGGGCGAGGCCGAGCGCGAACGCTACTTCCAGTACACGTTCTACCTCATCATGCGCCTGGTGAGCGTCTACACCGTCTACGTGGAGAAGGCGCAGAGCCAGGGACGCGTGGACTGCGTGGTGGAGACGCCGCAGTATGTCTACATCTTCGAGTTCAAGCTGGACGGCACGGCCGCCGAGGCCCTGCAGCAGATCGAGGACCGCGGCTATGCCCGCGAGTATGCCACCGACGCCCGGCAGCTCTACCGCGTGGGCGTGGGCTTCTCGTCGGAGACCGGCACCGTCAGCGACTGGGCGGTGGTGCAGGCGTGACGGATGGCACCTTCCCTTACTCTTTTCTTAAAAACCTTTAAAACACGGGTCCGGAGGAACGCCGCAGTTTCTTCGGCCTAATTTATTGCATGCCAGCCGGATGGGCGGGCAAAAGTGCGGTATCCGCCAAAATCCCTTTGTTGTTTTCTTGCGTGCTTTGCGTCCGTGCAAGGGCAATGGTGCCCCTGCCTGACTTTAAAAAATTACAAAAATGTATGGAAACAACTACTGAAACATCCATCGGCTTCTCGCGCTTCAGCAGCGTGAGGAGCAAGTGTGCTACGGCGACCACGCTCGCGCAGTTCGTGGCCGACATCCGCAGCGACCGTTTCCGCCCGCAGGTGGAGCGGTACCGCCGCCTGCGCTCGCAGGGCGGACAGGAAGCCGAGGCGCAGCGCGTCAAGTCGGCCATGCCCTGTGTGACGCCTTCGGCCCACTGCTTCGGCGGGCATGCCGTGAGCGACCTGCGGCAGTACAGCGGCCTGCTGTGCATCGACCTGGACCATACGGCGGACCGCACGGACGCCATCGTGGCGCTGGCTGCCGGACTGCCCTATGTGGCTGCCGTCTTCCGCAGCATTTCGGGTGAAGGGGTGAAGGTCTTCGTCCGCATCCGCACGGAGGACCTGGACCGCGGCTACGCGCCGCTCTATGCCGCTGTGGGCCGGGCCGTGAGCCGCTGTGTGGGCCATGCCTACGACGAGAAGTGTGCCCCCGTCACCCAGCCCTGCTACTACTCGTGGGACCCCGCCGCCCACTTCCAGCCCGACGCTTCGCCCTTCCCCTATCGTCCGGAGGAGGAGGCACCGGCGGCTGGTACGCCCTGTCCCGTCGCTCCGCAGGGAGCGGCCGGAGCCGTCCCCGCTCCCGTTGCCTCTGCGGGCAAGGACGGAACGGACGGCGGGGAGGCCGCTGCCGATGTGCCGGGCGAAGGCTTCCTGGAAGCTTTTGTCCACCGCTTCGAGCAGGAATATCCCTTCCGTCCCGGGCAGCGCAACGACATCGCCCTGCGCCTGGGACGCTCGGCCCGTCGTAAAGGTTTTTCGCGGCAGGAACTGGACGGGGTCATCGGGCTTTACGCTTCCCGCCACGCCGCGCCCGATTTCAATGCCGACGACATCCGTCAGCGGGTAGTGTCTGGCTATCAGTACGTTAGTCGGCAAAATCCGTCGGAAAAGGCGGTCGGGAGGGACCAAAGTTGGTATCAGGGTTCTTTTAAACCCGGTTTTTCCGCGAAACCGGAGGAAGACGAGGGAGAGGTGTTGGAAAAAAATGAAGCCCTCATGGCCGCCCTGCCCCTCATTCCGCAGGAAGTGTATGCCGCCCTGCCGCCGCTGTTGGAGCGGTGTGTCCGCCCCGCGGCCAATGCCTACGAGCGCGACTTCCTGCTGCTGGGTTCGCTCAACAGCTGCAGCGCGCTGCTGCCCCGTGTGCGCTTCCTCTACAAGCGGGTGGAGTATTCGCCCCACTTCTACCTGGCCGTCGTGGCCCCGGCCGGTACGGGCAAGGGAGTCGTGGCCTTCACCGCCTCGCTGCTCGACGCCACCGAGGACTGGTATGCCCGCCTGCGCAGCGAGCGGAAGCGGAAGGACGAGGAGGCGCAAACGCTGTGGGAGCAGGAGCTGGCCGAAGCCCGCAAGCAGCACCGCAAGCCCGACTTCGCCCTGAAGCCCGAGGAGGAGAAAATGCCCTACTTCAAGCTGCCCGCCACCATCAGCAAGAGCCGCCTGATCGAGTGCCTGGCCGCGGCGGGCGAGGCCGGCTGTGCCATGGCCACCACCGAGATGGCCACGCTGACCGAAGCCATCGGGACGGACTACGGCCGCTTTGAGGACATCCTGCTGAAGGCGGCCCACCACGAAGAGGTGGCCTCGTCCTACAAGGTGGACGGGCTGCCGCTGGTGGCCCGCCGTCCGCGGCTGGCGCTGGCCATGTCCGGCACGCCCGAACAGTTTGCCCGCTTCTTCCGCTCGCTGGAGACGGGCCTCTACAGCCGCTTCGCCGTGTGTACCCGTCCGCTGTCGGTCTGCTGGGAGTCGTGTGCGCCGGACAGCACGCAGCCCGACCTGGGCTCGTACTTCCACACCCTGGGCGAGGAGCTGCTGGGCATGCACCTGGGGCTGCTGGAAAGCCCCACGCGGGTGAACTTCACCCCTGCGCAGTGGAAGCAGCACACCGCCTTCTTCAGCCGCCTGCTGGCCGAGACCCACGCCGAGGGACGCGACACGAAGCTGGGCATCATCTTCCGCCACGGCCTGCTGGCCATGCGTCTGGCGGCGCTGCTCACGGTCTTCCGCAAGTGGGACGGCTTCCGCCGCTCGCCCGAATACACCTGCACGGACGACGACTTCCGCTCGGCGCTGCTCGTCACGCGGACGGTGCTGGAGCACAGCCTGCTGCTCTGCACCTCGCTGCCGGACAGCAACCACCCCGTGCCCGTGCTGCGCAAGAGCCACCTGCTGGAACACATATTGTCCGTTCTTCCGAAGAAATTTTCGTACACCCAGTTTGTGGAGACGGCCATGACATGTGATATGTCCATCAGCACGGCCAAGCGGATGCTGCAGCGGGCGCATAAATCGCAACTGATTGTGAAACAGAAAGATAAGTACCGGAAGAAGCGTGCGTGGCGCCAAACGTTGGGTTTAAGTGAACCTGAACCCAAAAAACGAACCCCCAAATCGCCGAAACCGGCAGAGAAAACGATGAAAAGAACTGACAACCCCGTAAATCCTGAAGCCCATGAAGAAGCCTGACCTCTCTTTGCTGCCTGCCGACGACGCCCCGTTCGTCCTCCGTCCCTACCTGAAGATGGATCTGGCGCGCCTCTACAGTCCCGGCCTGGCCGACCGCTCGGCCATGAACCGGCTGAACCGCTGGATCCGCCACAACCGCGACCTGCACGACCGCCTCTACTCCGGCCGTGAGGGGAAGAACGACG
>ULOG01049251.1_pt1 | contig 23830 bp, 19 predicted proteins | sample 1952401 | NCBI WGS metagenome assembly ULOG01 (sample SAMEA4835598, study PRJEB28245) | human gut metagenome | biome: gut microbiome; material: fecal sample | place: Denmark | collected 2008
AACAGTAAAATCTGTGAAGTAAATTTAGGCATAGTCAAAGTACGACTTATTTCGTTAATGAAGTATATATCCTATGACACATGCAGTATATATCCTATAGCATTTGAAGTATATCTTCGTAAAGAGGAGTTTCAGGGCCAAAATAAAAAAGGCGAGGATCTTAACCCCCGCCTTCTATCTGTAGATATAGAAATCCTATTTTATCCACCGAAATCATCGAAGTGCAACATCTCACGAGGTACACCCAAGTTATCCAGCATATTTTCCACGGCCTTTGACATCGGGCCCGGACCACACATGTAGTATTCGATATCTTCCGGAGCCTCGTGATCCTTCAAGTAAGTATCATGGATTACTTGATGAACGAATCCAGCCGTATATTTAACACCCGCAGCATCAGCGGCAGGATCAGGACGGTCAAGCGCCAAGTGGAACGTAAAGTTTGGGAATTCTTTCTCTATTTCCAAGAAATCTTCCAAATAGAACACTTCGTTCAAGGCACGCGCGCCATAGAAGTAAGACATCTTACGATCCGTAGTCTTCAACGTCTTCGTCATGTGCATGATTTGGGCACGCAACGGAGCCATACCAGCACCACCACCAATCCACATCATCTCTCTCTTAGAATCGAAAATTGGGTGGAAATCACCATAAGGACCACTCATAGTCACCTTATCACCCGGTTTCAACGTAAAGATATAAGAAGAAGCGATACCCGGCATCACATCCATGAAACCAACTTGTGGTTTCGGTTTGAACGGCGGCGTAGCGATACGCACGGTCAACATGATACGGTCACCCTCAGCAGGATAGTTAGCCATAGAATAGGCACGGATAGACGGTGAGTCGTTCTTACACTTCAAACCGAATAAACCGAATTTCTCCCAAGCCGGCAGATACTCGGGGCCGATCAAGCTCTTATCGATATCCTTGTTATAATCCATTGAGTATGTAGGGATCTTGATCTGAGCGTAAGAACCCGGAATAAAGTCCATGTGCTCACCTTTAGGCAACGCAACGATAAACTCCTTGATAAATGTAGCGACGTTCTTATTACTGATAACCTCGCATTCCCATTCCTTAACGCCAAATACCTCGTCTGGTACCTGAACGACCATATCCTCTTTCACCTTGCATTGACAAGCCAAACGCCAATGATCTTTCACTTGTTTACGAGAGAAGAAACCTTTCTCAGTAGGTAGGATCTCACCACCGCCATCAATAACTTGAGCACGGCACTGACCGCATTTACCACCACCACCACAAGCGGAAGACAAGAAGATGCCACCGCTCTGTAGCGCACCTAGCAAAGTTCCACCAATCGGGGTCTCTATATCTTTCTCTCCGTTAACCTTCAAGCTTACATTCCCTGAAGGCACCAATTTTGCTTTGGCGAACAAAAGCAAACCGACCAAGATCAGCGTGATCAATAAGAATACTATTGCGCTGACACCAATCGTAAGTCCGCCCGACATTAATAAAGTCATCTTTATATTTTGTTTAATGCGTTAATACTTAAATCTTCAGACCAGAGAAACACATGAATGCCATACCCATCAAACCCGTGATGATGAAAGTAATACCCAAACCTTTCAAAGCATTGGGGACATTTGAATATGACAATTTCTCACGGATAGCCGCCATACCTACGATAGCCAGCAACCAACCGATACCAGATCCTAAACCATAAACAGTGGCGACACCTACATTAGGGAACGCTTTTTGTTGCATAAACAGAGAACCACCCAAGATAGCGCAGTTTACAGCGATCAGCGGCAAAAAGATACCAAGGGAAGCATACAAAGACGGAGAGAATTTCTCGACTACCATCTCGACCAACTGCACGAAAGAAGCGATAACGGCGATAAAGATAATAAACGCCAAGAAGCTAAGGTTCACCTCCGCATATTCCGGGCCTAACCAACTTAACGCACCTTCTTTCAATACATAATTCTCAAGCATATAGTTAATCGGCAACGTACAGAAAAGTACGAATGTCACTGCTATACCTAATCCTAAAGCGGTCTTCACGTTCTTTGAGACAGCCACGAAAGAACACATACCCAAATAGTATGCGAAGATCATGTTGTCAACGAAGATCGAGCGGACGAATGTGCTTAATAATTGTTCCATTCTATTATTCGTTTAATCGTTAACATTAATTTTCTTGAAGTTCCTTGTTCTTAGCACGATGAACCCAAATAATAACAGCGATCACGATCAACGCCATCGGAGGCAAGATCATCAAACCATTGTTCACGTAACCCAGATCATAGAATGCCTGCGGAATCACTTGGAAACCCAATAAGGTACCAGATCCTAGCAATTCACGGAAGAAACCTACGATAATAAGAATAATCGCATATCCCAGACCGTTACCAATGCCATCCAAGAACGATTCCCATGGGCCGTTACCCAAGGCGAACGCTTCCAGACGTCCCATCAAGATACAGTTCGTAATGATCAAACCGACAAATACGGAAAGCTGTTTGTTTACGTCATAAGCAAAAGCTTTCAACACCTCACTAACGATTGTCACCAAAGCGGCAACTACCACCAATTGCACGATAATACGGATACGGTTCGGAATCGTATTACGCATCAATGAAATGATCACGTTAGCGAAAGCTACGACAGCCGTCACCGAGATACCCATCACGATGGCCGGCTCAAGTTTTGATGTTACAGCCAACGCAGAGCAAATACCCAACATCTGAACGACAACCGGGTTGTTAGCGCTCAACGGGCCTAACAGAACTTCTTTATTCTTTTCAGATAATAATCCCATCTTCTACTTAATTTTGTGAGGTCAAAAATTTAACATAACCGCTCAAGCTGTTGAATAACATTTCATCCACACCTTTACTGGTAATTGTACCACCTGAGATACCGTCTACATAATCCTGTCCCGCTACGCTCTTACCCGGCTTAACAACAGCGACAGACTTGAATTCTCCACTCATGAAGATCTTCTTACCTTTGAACTCATTGCTGAACGCCGGTTTAGAGATCTCAGCTCCCAGACCCGGAGTTTCACCTTGGTGGCTGAAGTCAGCACCATAAATAGTATTCTTATCACTATCTACAGAGATATAACCCCATAACGGACCCCAAAGACCTGCTCCATGCAAAGCCATGATATATTTCGGTTGACCATCTACATTCGCGACGAAAACCGGATATTGATGCTCAGTAGCAGCCTTAACTACATCCGTAGCGAAAGCGTCGCCTTCAACCTTCTCACCATTCTCGTTTACCAAGAAAGCTTCCTTGATCAACTCGTTGTACTTGGTCTCAGCCTCAGAAGAAGAAACATTTACGTTGATAGAACGCAGAATTTGTTGTCTCTTATCGTTATCCTCGTTCTGTTTCTGAAAACTTCTCAATGATTGTGAAGTAAACGCCAATACGACAGCCACTAGCACAACCATCACAGCCGCATAAACAACCGTATAAACATTGCTATCCCGGTTTATGCCTTTCTTAGCGGCGCCCTCCTCCTTGATTTCCTCAAATTCGGAAGCAGGAGCGGAACATACCGGGCAAGTGTCAGGAGCCTTATTTCCCTCGTGGACATAGCCACATACCTTACATTTATATTTAGCCATATTCCTTCTTACTTTATTTTATTACACGTTTCAATCTGCGAGAGATATTAGCTTCCACAACATAATAGTCGATCAGGGGAGCGAACACGTTCATCAACAGGATAGCGAGCATCATACCCTCTGGATAACCCGGGTTCAACGCACGAATAATAATGGCCATAGCACCTACAAGGAAACCATAGATATATTTACCTGTCTCCGTACGAGCGGAAGTCACAGGGTCTGTAGCCATGAACACGGCACCAAAAGCGAAACCACCTAAGAACAAGTGATCCAGCGGAGATACGCACATAGCGACCGTAGTACCGATCATATTAAAGATCAATGACATGAAAGCACCACCCACGAACACGGAAACCATTGTCTTCCAACTTGCGATACCCGTAACCAACAAGATAACCGCACCGATCAAAATAGCCAATACGGAAGTCTCACCGATAGAGCCCGGGATCAAACCAATAAACGCATCCCAAGTAGAGATCGGGTTGCCTAATACGTCAACAGCTTGGAAAGAACCAATCATCTCCTTACCGGCGATAGCGACTTGTCCCAGCGGAGTAGCTCCGGAAAAGCCGTCAACTACTTGGCCAGCCCCGATACCAAACGTATCAGCCGTACGAACGAACACTTGATCACCAGACATTGCTGCCGGGTAAGCGAAGAATAAGAACGCACGTGTAACCAATGCTACATTAAATATATTATATCCCGTACCACCAAATACCTCTTTCGCGAAAATAACAGCGAAAGCAGTAGCTACAGCGATCATCCATAACGGAGTATCGACCGGAACGATCATCGGAATCAAGATACCGGAAACCAAGAATCCTTCTTGAATCTCTTCCTTCTTCACTTGGGCGACAGCGAACTCTATACCCAAACCTACCACATACGAAACAATGATCTTAGGCAATACCGCCAAAAATCCAAAAATAAAAGTCATCAAAAATCCCGGATCAGCCCCCACAGCTAAATTGTGCTGATAACCGACATTATACATACCAAAAAGCAAAGCAGGCAACAAAGCGATGATAACCACGGTCATGGCACGCTTTGAATCAATACAGTCATGAATATGTACGCCCGTTTTAGAGGTCTCGTTCGGAACAAATAAGAATGTTTCGAAACCGTCAAAAACAGAACGGAACATCGCCAGCTTTCCGCCTTCCTCAAAGTTAGGCTTAATCTTGTCGAGATAATTCCTTAACGCTTTCAATGTATTATAAGTTTTTTATGTTATTAATTCATTTCCTTATACAACAGGTTCAATCCGTCGCGAACGATCTTTTGCAACTCGATCTTGGAAGTGTCCACGAACTCGCAAAGAGCGAAGTCCTCGGGAGCCACCTCATAGATACCTAAGTTCTCCATCTTGTCGATATCGAACGCAATGATCGCTTTCAACAAATACTCCGGATAGATATCCATCGGAAACACCTTATCGTATTCATTAGACATGATCATGGCACGTTTACCACCTTTGATACGGGCGTCGATCACATATTCCTTGCTAGTGCCTAACCAGCTAAAATAACTATGGCTAGCGCTGAACTGGTTGAAACGAGGCATAGCGAAACCTAAGAACTCATGCGTCTCATCACCTTCCGGAATCACGGTGATCTGGTTATCATAAGCGCCTAGGTAACCATCCATATTCACCTTGGTACCTGTCAAAACATTACCGCTGATAATACGGATATGTTCCTGTCCTAACACTTTACCGTTAACCAAGCTCTTAATCGTACAACCTGAAATCGTTTTAACGTAGCCTCTCTCGGTAGTCTCGGAACCGGTAATAGCAACCATACGGCTGAAATCGGCGACACCCTTGTTAAACAAGCGTCCGATAACGATCACGTCTGCCGGATTAACCGTCCAAACTACCTCACCCTTGTTAACGGGCTTGATATGATTGATCTGCACGCCAACGTTCGCTGCGGGATGCGGACCTTCTACTTCCACGATCTCCACACCTTTCATTCCGCTCACGACAGAACCACTTCTTACACCCACATACACTTTTCCATTCGTTAATTTAGCTAGGGCGTTTAATCCAGTCTGGAAATCAGCCTCCTGACCTTTTACGATAAAATCGAAGTTTGGAGCCAACGGAGCGGAGTAAAAAGCCGAAACGAAGATATCACGCGGAGTATCCAATGGAGCGGCAACGATATCGTATGGGCGTTGCTTGATAAACGGCCACATACCAGCGTTCAGAAGTACCTCTTTCACCTCTGCTCCCTGTAGGGATGCTACGTTCTTCTTACCGAACTCCTCATACTCGATCTGCGCATCCGGCTTCACAACGATGCTTAGCACCTTACGCTTCTCTCCTCGGTTTACGGCAGTTACCTCGCCACTGACCGGCGAAACAAACTTGATCTCGGGGCGGTTCTTGTCAATCATCAGTACAGAACCGGCTTTGACTTTTTCTCCTACTTTCGCAACAACTTTGGGGAGAATACCGTTATAATAATCGGGGACGATCGCGTAAGACTCGCTCTTGCCGCCGTTTAACAGTACATCCGAAGCTTTGCCCTTCAGATTAATGTCTAAACCCTTTTTAATCTTAATCACATTTGCCATGATACAACTAAAATTGTTTATATGTAATTTTCCTGCAAAAGTAAACATTTTTTCATGCTTTAGAGCAGGGAAAGGCAAATAAATAGAGAAATAATTCCATAATTTTGCGTCGTTAAAGAAAGTAATAAGAAAATGAAAGTTTTTAAAATCCTATTTCTGCTGCTTATCACGGTTTTAGTACCGTTGAACGCTCAAGTGACTTACTTCACCAACGTTAGCGATAAGCAAATAAAGACCCTCCAAGTGAAGGTTGCCGGCGAGATGTTCTCCGATCCATTCATCGAACTGGGCGGTGAGAATCGTATCGAGGTTAATTTCGATGCTTTTAATCCGGGCTTCGGGCGATACGCCTATAATCTGGTTCATTGCAACGCCGATTGGACGCAATCGAATCTTTCCCCGATTGAGTATATGAATGGTTTCCAAGGGAGCACGATCGAGGATTTCGCCAATGCGATGGGTACTACGGTGCAATACACCAACTACCGATTACTTTTCCCAAACGATGATGTTCAACCGAAGGTCTCGGGGAATTATGCCTTGCAAGTATATAACGAGGATGATCCCTCCCAGATCGTATTTACCGCTTGCTTTTCTATTTTCGAGCCGATGGTTAGTGTCGCCGCTACGGTGAGCGGAAATACGGATATCGATACCAATCAGTCACACCAACAAGTCAGCTTTGCGATCAATAACAAGAATTTCCCCATCACCTATCCTCAGACCGACTTGAAAATCTGGGTTTATCAGAATAACCGCAGGGATAATGCCGTAACAGGTCTTCAGCCTATGACTATTTTAGAAAACCAGATCTCTTATACGAACAATCAGAACTTGATCTTTCCCGCAGGAAACGAATATCGCCGTATGGAATTTTTGAGCAACAAATACAATGGCATGCACGTAGAAAGTATCTCGTTCCATAATCCATACTACCATGTAGAGTTGATGACGGACTATCGGCGTGACCAATTATCGTATCAATACGATCAAGATCAAGACGGCCGTTTCTTCATCCGTTGCAGTAATTGTAACGACCCGGATACGGAAGCGGACTATTACATCGTTCACTTTACCCTCGCCATGGACTTAATTCCCGATGGAAACGTGTATTTGAACGGCGAATTATATAATAATGTATTGGACGAGAAAAGTAAGATGGGCTATAATCCGGAGACGCATCAATACGAGAAATCCGTCTTACTGAAACAAGGCAGTTACAACTATCAGTACCTCTTTGTCCCTAACGGACAGACCGTAGGACAGACCGGCCCTATCGAGGGTAATTTCTTCCAGACGGAGAACGAATATAGCATTTACGTCTACTATTGTCCAATGGGAGCACGGTATGATCGTTTAATCGGTGTAACTAGTATCAGAAATACAATGCCCGTGCTATAATTATTCGCGAAAAAGGCATACTTTTACGCATAAAATAATTGAGCATGAAAACGAGACGTATTGTTATCAGTACCGTATTATTAGTCGGGGGACTTCTCTCGATCGTTCAAGTTATGCCTAAAAATCCACTATTGATAGGCGAAAGGTTATTTCCGTATGGAGGATGGATACAAGTGATACTTGCCATGCTATACGGTGGTTGGCTCTGCTATAAGATGCAAGATCGGCAAGAACGTCCCAAATGGAGAAAACGAGCGTGGTTGTTATTCTCGATCGTTTTTTTCGGGCAACTTGCTCTAGGGATTTTTGCCGATCCTATTTTCCTTATGACCGGAAAACTGCATTTACCGATCCCCGCGGTAATCTTGGCCGGACCGCTTTATCGCTTCGAGGGATTATTCATGCCCATACTTTTTATCAGCACCTTATTACTATCCGGTCCCGCTTGGTGTAGCCAGCTTTGTTACTTCGGGGCATTTGACGCATGGAGTGCCCGAGGAAAATTGGAACGAAAAAGGTTCCCCTATCACAAGCAAATGCGATACAGCATATTATTTCTGGTTATGTTGGGGGCCATCCTACTCCGAATATTCGGGGCGAGCGGCAGGATAGCCACCGCTTTTGGAATAGCGGTCGGAGTTATCGGCCTACTTGTCATGCTATTGTTTTCCAGAAAGAGACGGAAGATGGTGCATTGCAGTAGTTATTGTCCGATCGGGACTTTAGTGTCTTTCCTCAAATACCTCTCTCCTTTCCGGGTACGACTGACCACGGATTGTTGCCATTGCATGGCTTGCACAAACGCTTGCCGTTATGATGCCCTACATAAAGAAGAGATCGAGAAGGGAAAGATCGGCTATACCTGTACCTATTGCGGAGATTGCCTCTCCGCTTGCAAGCACGGGGCTATAGAATATCATTTCCCGGGATTGCGCCCGACTACTGCCGAGCGCCTATGGATCGTCGTAACGGTCGTATTACATACTTGTTTCTTGATGATCGCACGAATCTGAGCCGTATACTTGCTTGCCCATTATATAAGTACATACCGTATTCCGGTCATCGCCGAGGGTTTGCAGGCCAAACAGCTTATTCTCGATCGTCCATTTATCTCTCGAACGAAGATACTCCATACGCAATTTCTGGACAGAGGTAGCGGCATAATCCACGACTATGAAATCCGCTTCACGGCCAGGGAGGAAACTTCCGATTCGGTCGTCCAACGATAAGGCCCGTGCAGAGCCTAGCGTACATTTATAGATAGCCTCCAAAGCTGTCATCGGATAACCGTTCAACTGTTGTACCTTATAAGCCTCTCCCATCGTACGCCACATAGAGAAAGATGTACCCGCACCGACATCTGTCGCCAAGGTAGTACGTACGCCGTAACGGTTCGCTTCCTTCATATCGAATAATCCGCTTCCAAGGAAAAGGTTCGAGGTCGGGCAATGGGCGATAATGCCTCCCGTTTCTCCCAACCGCTTATATTCCCGATCGGTTAGATGGACACAATGCCCGAATATCGAACGATCGGTCAACAATCTGGCACGCTCATAGACCTCCAAATAATCCGCATGACCGGGACAGAGCGATAATACAGATTCAATCTCTCCCAGATTCTCCGAAAGATGTGTCTGTATATAGGTACTGGGATATTCGGCATGTAAACGACCGGCAGACTTTAATTGATCCGGCGTACTGGTTATGGCGAAACGGGGCGTGATCACATAGTGATTCCGTCCTTTCCCGTCCCAATCCTCGATTAAGCTACGGCAGTCCAACTCACCCTGATGCGTGGTATCCATCAGATAATCCGGAGCGTTCCGGTTCATCATCACCTTTCCAGCCAAGATACACATATTATACTCCGTAGCCACGGAAAATAATGCGGTTACGGAAGCAGGATGAACCGTGGCATAAGCAGCACAAGTCGTAGTTCCGTTCTTCACCAGTTCCTTCACGAAAAAGCGAGCGATATCTTGTGCATATTCCATGGAAGAGAAAGCTTCCTCGGCGGGAAACGTATATTCGTCCAGCCAATCCAGAAGTTGCTTGCCATACATTCCCTGTATCTCCGACTGGGAGAAATGGATATGGGAATCAATAAAGCCGGGTGTAATCAATTTACCGGAATAGTCTGTCACCGGGAAATCCGGGTAACGGGAACGCATCGCCTCGAACGGCCCCGCCTCTACAATCTTTCCATCAACAACAGCCAGTCCCCCATCCTCAAAATAGCGGTAAGCCTCCACATAATCCAGCGGGGAAGCGATCAAATAGAACACTTCTCCCCTATATAAGTTCTTCATCATGGTCAAATAACAATTCGTTTATTTAATTGGTTCCACGTGCAAAGCGATGTGCGTAGCCTGACCGAACTTATCACGCAGATTCTGTTCGATCTCTTTCGTCAAGTCATGGGCACGAGTCACGGTTATCTGTCCGTCCACCCGTATATGCGCCTCGATAGCAAAATTATTACCGATGCGGCGGGTACGTAGATTATGCGGGCTCTTTACCTCGGGAACCTCACTAATGATCGCCAAGATCTCATCCTCCACCTCCTTCGGCAAAGATTTCTCCAATAAGTCATTGATTGCGGGGATCACCAGCTGCAAGGCTACTTTTACGATAAACAAACTGACAATCACAGCCGCCAACGGGTCCAGTACACGCCAATTATCCCCCAACAAAATCGCCCCTCCGATACCTAAAGCCGTACCGATCGAGGAAAAGGCATCCGAGCGATGATGCCAAGCGTTAGCGATAACGACTTGACTATTCTGCTTCCTTCCTACCCAAACCGTAATATGATACAGTAATTCCTTGATCACGATGGAGATAAGAGCGGCAACTAAAGCGATCATTCCCGGACTTTCCAACGGAATCCCTTTGAAATAAAAGTCATAAATCTTGTTCGCTCCCTCCCAGAAAAGGCCAAAACCTACACAAAGCAAGACGATACCGACAATTGAAGTCGCCAAAGTCTCGTATTTACCATGCCCGTAATCATGGCTCTCGTCCTTTGGCTTGGAAGATATATTGACAAAAAGAAGTACGATTATATCCGTTACGAAATCAGATAACGAATGTACCGCATCGGCGATCATAGCGCTACTATGCCCCCAGATACCCGCCACGAACTTGAATACCAATAAAACAAAATTAGCGAATGACCCTAAAAGTGTCACTCGCATAATCTCTTTTTTCCTCGCCTTTGGTGCCTCCTCCATAGAATCCCATTAACAAGATTTACCGGTCATGATGTCCAGCACCAGACGATCCGTCGCCTCCATTCCTTTAGAACCGATAGCGGTCAAGTTCGCGATCGATTTATCCACATCCTCATCGATGATACCTTCCACGGAAGTCACCACCTTATCCTCCATGGCCATCAAAGCGGAAAGCATCGCCGTAGATACGCCACTAGATACTTTCATTGCGCAACTCGGCTTGGCACCGTCACAGATCATTCCGGTAATATTACCGATCATATTCTTGATCGCATAAGAAATCCGCGCCTTATTTCCTCCCATCAAATAGGTGATAGCGCAACTCGCTCCCGTAGCGGCAACCACACAACCGCAAAGGGCGGACAAGCGTCCCAGACTTTGCTTGATATAGATCACCATCAAATGGCTTAACATCAACGCACGGATCAGTTGTTCTTCCGAGCATTGAATATCCTCGGCGAAAGAAAGAACCGGAAGCGTAGCGGCGATTCCTTGATTACCGCTTCCCGAATTACTCATCACCGGGATCATAGCGCCGTCCATGCGAGCGTCGCAAGCGGCGGAAGTCATGATCAACATATGCGTATAAGCGGAATCTCCCATGAACTTACGGCCGAAAGCACCCGAGACTGTCTTGCTTACGGTATGTCCGTAATTGCCTTTCATGGAAGCTTGGGCGGCTTTCTTATTCAACTCGGCCGTTTCTAAAATAAAACGAATCTCATCCAATGGCATTTCCATGGCAAACTCATAGACCATAGAGAAGGAAAGACGTAAATCCTTATTCTCACATACTTCCTCGCCAGAAGCGTTTGCCGTACGTAAATCAGTCAATACCTCCCCGTTTTTCTCTACATATATTATATGGGTATGCTCATGGCAAATGATCACCCTTGAACGATCGTTCCCTGCAGAACTTATAATTTCGATATAAAGTTTATCTACATTCTCTTTCAGGTCTATACCGATACATTTCTTGCAGACCATTTCCTTACCTTCTTTCAATCCCTCCGGAGTCAAGTCTTTCAGCACCTCTAGCCCATAAGCGGACTTACCGATGATCGATCCCAAGGCGATAGCGATAGGCAACCCCACCATGCCAGTCCCCGGGATTCCTACTCCCATGGCATTCTTCAGGATATTGGCGCTCAGATAAACCTCTATCTTCTCTGGCTTACGCCCCAGCACTTCCGCCGCTTTTGCGGCCGCCAAAGCCACGGCAATAGGTTCCGTACATCCGATAGCAGGGATTACCTCCCTGTGAATCAAATCTATAATTTGAGTTTTTATGATAGTATCCATACTGATAGTCTTTATTTAGAATTAGATAGTTAATATACAATAGATTAAGAACAAAACTCAACAACGATATCTCGCAAGGCATCGTATTGTTTTCCCAAAGCATCTTCATAACGCAACGCTTCTTCCAGATTCCCATCTCTCAACAGCGATAGTATATTATTCGATACATCGAATAGATTTACCAGACCTAAATTAGCGGCTATCCCTTTCAAGGTATGCGAATATAGCTTGGCATTCTCCAAATCCCGCTCTACTAAAGAGCTCCGTAATTTCACATACGAACCATCTGTAGTAATAAATTTATATAGAAACTTTTTGAAGAGGCTATCACTATTCATAAAACGATCTAAGGTATTCTCTTTATCCCAAGCAGCTACATCTATTAATGCGTTATAAAAAGCATCGTTCTCATTCATTTTTTTATGATATTAGTTTTCGTACAAAATTAGGAATTTTATAGACACTACCAACGTTAGCGGTATTCTTTTTCTTTACTTACCGCAACTTGGGTACGGAACGATAATTTTAGTACTTTTGTCGCCTACTTCGGGACCTAGAACGCCCGGGCTGTATTTATCCGATTAATAGAATTGAAAAAGGAATGGGAATTTCATCGCCGCTTGTAGATTTGCAACATCAATATGATCTCCTGCAGAAAGAATATGAATATGAGAAGGAAACATACCGACAGCAATCCGAGCGTACGGGTTTGCGAAAACGAGTGGCGCAGGGCCTCTGTTGGTATCCGGTCACTCCGGGACGCAGTTATTATAACTCCTTAAACCAATTGGTGATCGAGATCGAAAGGACAGAAGACCGGGAGATCGAGCATAATTTTGAGTACGGGCGCCCGGTTTGCTTCTTTACGGCAGATATCAGTGGTAAATTTAAGTATCTGGATTTCTCCGCCACGATCAGCTACGTGCAAGAGGACAGGATGGTGGTAGTTCTCCCCACTCCTTCCGCCTTGATGGATATACAAGGAAAAAGCAATGATCTCGGCGTGCAACTCTACTTCGACGAGACCAGCTATAAAACGATGTTTTCCGCTCTCTCGGACGTGATGCGGGCAAAAAACAACCAACTCTCCCATCTTAGGGACGTATTGCTGGGGCAGGAAAAACCGGGACAGCGTGAATTATTCCCGATCCGCTTCCCTTGGTTGAACCGCTCGCAGGAAGAAGCCGTAAACAAGGTATTGGGAGCGAAACAAGTATCTATCGTACACGGCCCTCCCGGAACCGGGAAAACAACCACCTTGGTGGAAGCCATTTACGAGACCCTTCACCGGGAGAATCAAGTGATCGTTTGCGCCCAAAGTAATACCGCCGTAGACTGCATCTCGGAGAAACTGGTAGATAGAGGCATTAACGTCCTGCGCATCGGGAACCCCACTCGTATCAATGACAAGATGCTCTCTTTCACATATGAACGCCGTTTCGAATCGCATCCGGATTATCCCGAGTTATGGAGCATCCGAAAAGCGGTACGGGATATACAATCCAATATGCGAAAGAAAAGCCGGGAGGAACGGGATACGATCCGAAACCGCCTCTCCCGTTTGAAATTCCGGGCGACCGAACTGGAAGTCAAGATCGATACAGAGCTGTTCGACGAGGCTCGTGTTGTCGCTTGCACCTTGGTTGGCTCCGCAAACCGGGTCATGATGAACCGGCACTTCACGACCTTATTTATCGACGAGGCCGCCCAAGCCTTGGAAGCCGCTTGCTGGATAGCGATCGGCAAGGCGGACCGGGTCATACTAGCGGGCGATCATCACCAATTGCCCCCTACTATTAAATGTATAGAAGCGGAACGAGAAGGCTTAGGACGTACCTTGATGCAAAAGATAGCCCATGCGAAACCGGAAACGGTCTCTCTCTTGAAGATCCAATATCGTATGCACGAGGATATCATGCGCTTCTCCTCCCAATGGTTCTATCATAACGAACTCGAATCCGCTCCCGAGGTAAGTGGGCGGGGAATCTTGCGACTGGACACTCCCATCGTATGGTTCGATACGTCCGAGTGCGATTTCACGGAAAATACGAGAGAAGAGACCATGAGCCGTGTCAACAGGCAAGAGGCGGAATTGCTCGTGGAACAATTACGCTCCTATATACAGAAAATATCCAAGGAGAGAGTGCTGGAAGAGAATATCGACTTCGGATTGATCTCCCCTTATAAGGCGCAGGTACAATACATCCGTAAATTGATCAAACAAGACGCTTTCTTCAAGCCTTTACGCAGACTGATCACCGTACACACCGTTGACGGTTTCCAAGGGCAAGAACGCGATGTCATCTTGATCAGTTTGGTAAGGGCCAACGAGGATGGAAAGATAGGCTTCTTGAACGACTTGCGGCGCATGAACGTAGCGATCACCCGTGCCCGTATGAAACTGATGATCTTGGGAGACGCTTCCACCCTTACCCGGCACGCATTTTATAAAGAACTCTATAATTATATCTCCCAAAGAGGTAAAATAATCACGATCAACACGAAACAAGAGCATGAACTATAAATTATTGGTACTGGATTTAGACGGTACACTGACAAACAGTAAAAAAGAGATCACCCCGTTTACGAGGGAAACCCTTCTGCAAGCGCAGGAAAAAGGATTGCATCTGGTCTTAGCCTCCGGCCGGCCCACCTACGGTATCGTGCCTTTAGCCGAGGAACTGAACATAAAGCAATATGGTGGTTTTATCCTTTCCTTCAACGGCGGTAAGGTGATCGACTTGATGACAGACAAAGTACTTTTCGAACAGGCTTTGCCACCCGATATCGTACCTGTTTTATACAACCGCTCCAAAGAAGCGGGACTGGCTATCCTTTCCTACAACGGTAAATATATCTTAAGTGAGCACCCGGAAAATAAATACGTACAATACGAATCTTTCTTAACCAAAATGAAGATCAAGGCTACCGACGATTTTCTGCGGGATTTGCATCAGCCAGCCGATAAATGCTTGGTGGTAGGCGAACCGGAGATGTTGGTACCGTTGGAAGAGAAGCTCCGCCAAGAATTAGGGAAACGTATCAACGTATATCGTTCCGAGGCATTCTATCTGGAGCTTGTCCCCAAAGGCATCGACAAAGCCGCCTCGTTATCCCGCTTACTAGAGCGAACCCGGATAAAACAGGAGGAAGTGATCGCTATCGGCGATGGTTTCAATGACGTATCCATGATCCGTTTCGCCGGATTGGGAGTCGCTATGGCCAACGCCCAGCCCCCTGTCAAGGCCAATGCCGACCGCATCACCCAATACACGAACGATGAGGATGGAGTGGCTCGTTTCATCCAAGAATTGCTTTGAAAAAAAAACACGTACGTATTTTCCGAAAAACATGTACATGTTTTCACAAGAACACGTACGTGTTTTTTCAGAGACATTTACACCAGTATCGACACAGGCCAATGCCTATATCGGCATAAGCCTGTACGTATATCGCCGCAAGGCTACACCGATATAGGCGTGAGCTTGCGCCGATATACGTAAATTCCTTTCATGGAAATGTCTTCTAACTATCAACTATTTTATGTATATTTGTATTCTAAACCATAAAAATAAGACGCCATGAAGTACAAATTATTAGTCTTAGACGTAGATGGGACGTTGCTTAACGACAAGAAAGAGATAACTCCCCGGACCCATGCCGCCTTGTTAAAGGCTCAGCAGATGGGAGTTCATGTTGTATTGGCATCCGGCCGACCCACCAACGGGGTTCAACCCTTGGCGGAGGCTCTTGAATTGAATCATTACGGTGGTTTCATATTATCTTATAACGGAGGTCAGATCATCAATGCCCAGACCGGAGAATTGATGTTCGAGAAACGAATCGATCCGGCCATGATTCCTTATTTAAACCGGAAGGCGAAGGAAAATGGTTTTGCTATCTTCACGTATCACAAGGACTATATCCTGACCGATAGCCCGGAAAACAAACATGTCCAAGAGGAGGCCGAACTCAATAAGATGCGCATCATCGGTGTGGAGAATTTCCCGGAAGCGGTGGATTTCGCACCCTGTAAGTGTATTCTTACCAGCGATGACGAAAACAATCTAGTGGGTCTCGAAAATCATTGGAAGAAACGTCTGGACGGGGTATTGGAAGCTTTCCGCTCCGAGGACTATTTCTTGGAGGTAGCTCCTCATTTCATCAATAAGGGAAATACGTTGGCGGTATTGATGGAGATGTTGAATATCACGACCGAAGAGGTTGTCGCTATCGGTGATGGCGTGGCCGACGTATCCATGCTTCAATTAGCCGGTACCGGCGTGGCGATGGGTAACGCACGCGATTCCGTAAAAGCTTGTGCCGATTTCACGACCTTACCCAATAATATGGAAGGTGTGGCGGCAGCGATCGAGAAAGCGATCCTTGCCACGATCAAACCCACAGAGGTTCCGTTAGGTCAACTAAACGCACGGGCCAAACATGCTTTAATGGGTAATCTAGGCATTCAATATACCTATGCGTCGGAGGATCGTGTGGAAGCGACCATGCCTGTAGACGAACGGACCCGCCAGCCTTTCGGTATCTTGCACGGAGGCGCTACACTGGCTCTGGCAGAGACCGTGGCCGGACTAGGTTCCATGATTCTGGCGAAACCGGACGAGATGGTAGTCGGCATGCAAGTTAGCGGCAGCCATATGTCGTCCGCCCACGAGGGAGACACGGTACGTGCCGTCGGGACGATTATCCACAAAGGCCGTTCATCCCATGTGTGGAACGTAGACATATTCACCTCTACCGACAAACTGGTTTCCTCTGTACGGGTAATCAATAGTATACTAAAGAAGAAATGATTCCAAGAGATTCTTACGAAATAATAGACACGTTGATCAAGCAAGGCCGGAGTTTCGCTATTTGGCGTATTCCCGGTGAGGATAGGCTCCATTTCAGGATGCAAAGTGCCGGCTCTCCTTGCCTATTATACGACATAAAAGACTTAAATGAACGGAGCGGTTTTGTAATCGCTCCGTTTCAGGTGACAGCGGAACGACCTATCGTTTTAATCCAACCGGATTGCTTTGAAATCCCCTCCGAATCCGATTGGGATTTCTCTCGAGAGAAAAACGAATTCCCTTCGAATGAAATCGAAATCCCGTCCGAATCCGAGGAGAAGGAACGATACGCTTACCATTTCTCCCTGTTTACCAACCCTTTGCTAAAAGGAAGCCAAGATAAACTAGTCCTATCCCGTAGCAAAACGATCTGGAAAGATCCCTCTTTCTCACCCGGCAAGGCATTCTTCGCCGCGGAAGAACGATATATCCGCTCCTATGTCTACCTTTGCCATACCCCGGAAACCGGAACTTGGATGGGTGGGACACCGGAAATCTTGTTATCCGGCGAGAAAGGTGACTGGCAAACGGTAGCTTTGGCCGGAACCCAATCCTTACGAGACGGGAAATTACCGAAAAGCTGGGACCATAAGAATTGGAGAGAACAGCAATTAGTCGCCTCCTATATACGCCGCCAGCTGTCCACCTTGGGTATTACTCCCGAGGAGAAGGGGCCTTATTCAGCCCGGGCCGGAGAGGTTTCTCATTTGAAAAGTGATTTCTTCTTCTCCTTGCCGAATCCCGAGAAGCTGGGTGATGTCCTTCAACTATTACACCCTACTCCAGCCGTCTGCGGTCTTCCCAAGGAGGAGGCTTATCATTTCATCATCGAAAATGAGGGGTACGATCGTAGCTATTACTCCGGTTTCATCGGTTGGCTGGATCCCAAAGGCAAAACAGATCTGTACGTAAACCTCCGTTGCATGAATATCCTCCCCCAAACCTTTACGCTGTATGCCGGAGGCGGTCTGTTGGCGGCCTCGCAGCTAGAGGATGAGTGGCAGGAGACAGAGGATAAATTAGATACAATGCGGAGAATAGTGGGTAATTTATAATTTTATATCATATAATGTATAGCGATAAAAAGAACATCCTTCAATTGGTAGCCTTGCTGATAGAGCACGGCGTAAGTAATATCGTGCTATGTCCGGGAAGCCGGAACTCTCCGATTGTGCACACATTGGCAAACCATTCGTTCTTCAATTGCCATTCCGTGACGGATGAACGAAGCGCGGGATTCTTTGCCGTAGGGCTAGCGTTGCACGGAGGTAAGCCGGCGGCTGTTTGCTGTACCTCGGGCACGGCCTTGCTGAATATACATCCGGCGGTAGCGGAGGCTTTCTATCAGAAAGTTCCGCTTGTCGTGATATCCGCCGACCGCCCCGCCGCATGGATCGGGCAAATGGACGGACAGACCTTGCCGCAACCCGGGGTGTTCGGCTCGCTGGTAAAGAAGTCGGTGCAGCTACCGGAAATACATACGGATCAAGATGAATGGTATTGCAATCGATTGATCAACGAGGCGTTGTTGGAACTGAACCATCACGGCAAAGGACCGGTGCATATCAACGTTCCGATCTCCGAGCCTTTATTTCAGTTCACGACACCCGAATTGCCGAAGGTACGGGTAATCACCCGTTATCAAGGCTTGAACGTGTACGACCGGAAATATGATGACCTGATCGAGCGCTTGAACAAATATAGCAAGCGGATGATGATAGCGGGACAAATGAGCTTGATCTATCTCTTCGAGAAGAAAATATGCAAGTTACTATACAAGCATTTCACTTGGCTCTCCGAGCACATCGGCAACCGTATCGTACCGGGATTACCGATCAAGAATTTCGACGCTATCCTGTATGCTACCCCGGAGGAGGAAAAAGAGAAGCTAGTTCCCGAGCTCGTAATCACCTACGGTGGCCATATTGTCTCCAAGCGGCTGAAAGAGTTTTTGCGGAAACACCCGCCTAAGGAGCATTGGCATGTCTCATTGGATGGAGAGGTAGCGGATTTATTCGGTAGCCTGACCACGGTGATCGAGATGGACCCTTTCGAGTTTCTGGAGAAAATCGCTTATATGCTGGAGAATAGGCAGATTGAATATCCGAAGGCTTGGGAATACAAATCCCGGAACCTGCCGGAGCCGGAGTTCGCTTACTCCGAAATGGCGGCGATCGGTGGTTTGATACGCTCGCTTCCGGCTGAATCGGCCTTGCATCTGGGGAATAGCTCCACCGTACGTTACGCGCAATTGTACACCGTACCCGAGACGGTTGAGGTTTGTTGTAACCGAGGTACGAGCGGGATCGAAGGCTCCTTGTCTACGGCCATCGGATACGCCTCGGCCTCGCAAAAACTAAACTTTATCGTTATAGGCGATCTTAGTTTCTTCTATGATATGAATGCGTTGTGGAACGGTAACTTGCACAATAACCTTCGCATCCTGCTCTTGAACAACGGAGGTGGCGAGATCTTCCAAGCCTTGCCGGGATTCAAGATGAACGAGCGTACGCACCGTTACGTTACCGCCTCCCATCAGACCTCAGCGGAGGGATGGGCCACGGAAAGGGGATTCTCCTACTCCGCTGTCCATAATGCCGAGGAGTTGGCAGCGGCGATGAGCGCCTTTACCCAAACGGAGCAACCGAGCGAACATCCCCTATTCATGGAGGTTTTCACGGACAAAGCGGAAGACGTACGATTGCTCAAGGAATATTATCATCAACTAAAAAATTCATCCCAAGCACAAAACGTATAATATATGGAAACGAAAAGAGAATGGACAACCATCAAGGAATACGAGGAGATCTTATTTGATTTCTACAACGGCATCGCCCGCATTACGATCAACCGGGAACGGTATCGCAACGCTTTTACCCCGACTACGACCACGGAGATGAGCGACGCCTTTTACATCTGCCGGGAACGCCCGGACATTAACGTAGTCGTTCTGACAGGAGCCGGAGATACGGCGTTTTGCGCAGGAGGCGATATGAACGTGAAAGGGCGTGGCGGCTACGTGGGTAAAGACGGCGTACCTCGCTTGAACGTATTGGACGTACAAAAGCAGATCCGCTCTCTCCCGAAACCCGTCATCGCGGCCGTGAATGGTTTCGCTATCGGCGGCGGACACGTATTGCACGTGGTTTGCGACCTTACGATCGCTTCCGAGAACGCTATCTTCGGACAGACTGGTCCTCGTGTGGGTAGCTTCGACGCCGGGTTCGGCTCTTCTTACCTCGCCCGTGTGGTCGGACAGAAAAAGGCCCGTGAGATCTGGTTCCTATGCCGCAAGTACAATGCGCAGGAGGCTTTGGATATGGGTCTGGTAAATAAGGTAGTCCCCTTGGATAAATTAGAGGACGAGTACGTTCAATGGGCCGAGGAGATGATGTTGCTTAGCCCGTTGGCTTTGCGCATGATCAAGGCGGGCTTAAACGCCGAGTTGGACGGACAGGCCGGTATACAGGAGTTGGCCGGAGACGCTACCATGCTTTACTATATGACGGACGAGGCGCAGGAAGGCGGTAAGGCATTCTTGGAGAAACGCCGTCCCCGCTTCGAGGATTACCCGAAATTCCCGTAGGGAGTGGACAGTTGGCAAGTGACAGTTATGAGAAGATATTATCAGATAGAGGTGGTTCCCCGGTGCTTGACTTTCAAGCGACCGGCAGGAACCTCACGGGGTGTTTACACGACCCGGAAATTGTGGGAGGTCCGAATCCGCAAGGAAGACGAACCCTCGGTTATTGGTATCGGAGAATGTGCCCCCCTGCCGGATCTCAGTTGCGATTATGGAGTGGATTACGAGATCACGTTATCCAAGGCTTGCCTCGATCTGGAACAGAAGGGATATGTTGACACCGAATCTTTGCGCCATTACCCATCCATCCTTTTCGGGCTGGAGACGGCCATGCGCCATTATGAACAGGGCGGTTGGCGGCATTACGACACGCCCTTCTCGCAGGGGCAGGCGGGCATCCCCATCAACGGACTGATCTGGATGGGCGATTATAAGTACATGCTGGAACAGGTAGAGGAAAAGATGAAGGAGGGCTTCCGCTGCGTCAAGCTGAAGATCGGCGCTATCGATTTCGACCGGGAACTCTCTTTATTGAAACACATCCGTGCGCATTTCTCTGCCAAGGAAATAGAGCTTCGGGTAGATGCCAACGGCGCTTTCACACCCTCGGAGGCGATGGACAAACTGAAGCGGCTCGCCGAGATGGACTTGCATTCCATCGAGCAGCCTATCCGTGCCGGGCAGTTGGAAGAGATGGCACGCCTTGCGGCAGAGTCACCCCTTCCCATCGCTCTCGACGAGGAACTGATCGGCTGTAACGCCCCGGACGAGAAACGGCGGTTGTTGGAAACGATCCATCCCCAATACATTATATTAAAGCCTTCCCTCCACGGAGGTATCGCCGGATGCACGGAATGGGTTCACTTAGCGGAAACTATCTTAGGGAGCACCCCCGAGAGGCCCAAATGGTGGGTCACCTCCGCTCTGGAATCGCAAATCGGACTGAACGCTATCGCCCAATGGTGCGCCACGCTAGGTAACCCGCTACCGCAAGGTCTGGGAACCGGCGAGATTTTCAAGGACGATAAACATAAGTTGATCCAACGAAAAGGAGACACCATCTGGTTCACCTATGACCTTTGACCTATGCCGATACAAGATGATTTACAAGCATTCTTAGCTGAATGGCACGATCCCTCCCCTTTTCTGGAAGTCCAGACTTCTGGCTCCACCGGTACGCCCAAGCGGATGCGAGTACGCAAGGACCGGATGCTGAACAGCGCCCGGCTTACCTGCGATTATCTGGGGCTTAAGAAGGGCGACAAGGCCTTGTTATGTATGCCCCTACGCTATATAGCCGGAAAGATGATGGTAGTCCGCTCCCTATACGCCGGACTGGATCTGGAGGTGCGCGAGCCCTCCGGACACCCGTTGGCGGATTGGGGGGATACGCCCCTGCGCTTTGCCGCCATGATCCCCTTGCAGGTTTACAATACATTGCGAGTACCCGAGGAACGTAAGCGGCTGGAGCAAACGGATATCCTGATTATCGGCGGCGGGGCGATCGACGCGGCCTTGGAACAGGAGATACGGCAGATGCCAAACACGGTTTATTCCACCTACGGAATGACGGAGACGCTGTCTCACGTCGCCCTGCGCCGGCTGAACGGGCCGGAAGCCTCACCCTATTACCATCCCTTCCCCTCGGTGACGTTATCCTTGTCGCCGGACAATACCTTGGTGATAGACGCCCCATTGGTTTGCGACGAGCGGCTGGTGACGAACGATGTCGCCCGCCTGCTGCCGGACGGGAGTTTCGCCATTATCGGAAGGAAAGATAATATCATCAATAGCGGAGGTATCAAGATACAGATCGAGGAGGTGGAAGAGCGGCTACGGCCCTACCTCGACCGCCCCTATGCCATCACCTCTGTACCCGACCCTCGATTGGGAGAGATGGTCGTGCTACTGCTTGCCTCAAAGCCACGAGGTACGATACCTCAAACCTATGAGGCACGACACCTCAAACCTATGAGGCACAACACCTCAAACCTACGAGGTGAGATGCTAACAGAGGCTATCGACAGGCTACCCAAGTACCTCCGCCCAAGGCACATCATAAAGGTAAGCGAGATCCCCCAAACCGGAAGCGGCAAGATCGACCGTGCCGCCTGCCGGGAGCTAGCGAGAAATATCATTACAAAAACACTATAAACATGAAAAGAATTCTAACAATCACCGCGGTCTCCCTATTGGCCTTATCGCCTATGTACGGGCAGGATTCTTGCCGATACCCGCAAGATCCTACCTTGGAGAAATCGCAAGCCTATGCAGGATACGACTGCGTCACCTTGCTGGACAGCACCGCCGTTACGGTACAACCTACCGGCTCGGGGGCTTTCGCCGTATGCAAGGCTTTTAAGGTACAGACTCCCAAGGGAGCCGTCGCCAACCGTATCATCAAATACGATTACGACCCGCTGACGGCGCATGCCGAGTTTCGTTACGCCACGATCTACCGTGCGAATGGCGACGTGATCAATCTCGACGTGACCCAAGCTTGCGACTATGCCGCCCCCGCACGTGCCATCTACTGGGGCGCCCGGCAGATCATGCTGGAAGTGGGCCGCCTGCAACCGGGAGATGTCGTGGAGTACGAGATCGCCAAGAAAGGTTTCACCTACGCCTTGCTGACGGCGGGCGACGACGAGCGTTTCATCCCTCCTATGCGGGGACAGTTTTACGATATCGTCCCCTTCTGGGCTACCGAGCCTACCGTGCGCAAGGTGTACCGGGTATCCATGCCGATGGAGAAAGAGTTGCAATTCCAGTTCTACCAAGGCGAATGTACCTCTTCGATGCGATACGAGGACGGACGGAAAGTATATACCTTCGCCTCCGACGATATCCTTCCTTTCGCCAAGGAACCGAACATGGTAGACCTATTCGACGCTGCCCCGAAGCTCATGATGTCCAGTACTCCCCGCTGGGAGGATAAATCCCTTTGGTTCAATAAGGTTAACGAGGATTACGGAAGCTTTACCGCGATCCCGGAAGCCCAGAAAAAGGTAGACGAGCTGATCAAAGGCAAGAAAACGGAAATGGAGAAGATAGCCGTGTTGACCCACTGGGTGGCCGATAACATCCGTTACTCCGGAATCTCGATGGGTAAAGGCGAGGGTTTCACGCTTCACAACCTGAAAATGAATTATACCGATCGTTGCGGTGTCTGCAAGGATATCGCCGGTACGTTGATCGCCTTCCTCCGCATGGCCGGCTTCGAGGCTTACCCGGCGATGACAATGGCGGGAAGCCGTGTAGAAA
>ULOG01034849.1_pt1 | contig 23125 bp, 22 predicted proteins | sample 1952401 | NCBI WGS metagenome assembly ULOG01 (sample SAMEA4835598, study PRJEB28245) | human gut metagenome | biome: gut microbiome; material: fecal sample | place: Denmark | collected 2008
CCAGCGTGCTGTTGCGCTCAACAGCCTTGTGCTCGATAACGGTGTGGTGAATATTACCGACAAGTCGGTCAACGCTACTGTTGAGAAGCTGTCGGGTTCCGGCACGGTTCGCCTCGCCACGGATCTCACCGCTGACGAAGGCCAGCAGGCCGGCACCTTCACGGTTGATTCTGCCGACGCCGACTCCTCCCTCACGGTGAAGCTCGCCAACGAAGAACTGACGAAGGACCTTACATCCGACGACGTAACAAGCGACCAGGCGAAGCAACTTCTCGGCAATGTCGCCGCTGAGGGCGTTGAGACGACCATGAAGGTTGACGAAGGCATGTACAACGAAGGCTTCATCATCGACAGCGAAGCCAAGGTGCACTCCACAGGCCCGAACTCCCTGATGCAGTCCACCCTCGAACTTGCCACTATTGCTCCGCTGGCCCTTAACCGCATCCTCACGAATGATGTTCACAAGCGCATGGGCGACATTCGTTCGATGAAGCAGACGTCGGGTGCCTGGGCACGCTATGACGGCGGCAGGCTCTCCGCCGAAAGCGGACTCGAAAACGACTTCCACACGATCCAGGTGGGCGTCGACACCGTGCCGACCGCCGGCGCTCCCCGCTTCGGCGTGGCCTTCTCCTACACGATGAGCGATGCCGACTACAGGCGCGGTAAAGCTGACATGGACGTCTACAGCCTTGCGGCCTACGGTCTCTGGATGGGTGAGAACGGTCAGTTTGCCGACGTCGTCGCTCGTCTCGGCACGGCCCAAACCGACATGACCGTCGACGGCAACAAGAAGGGTTCGATGGACAACATCGTCACCGCGCTCTCCGGAGAGTTCGGCTGGCGCTTCGACCTTTCGAAGTCCTTCTATCTTGAACCTCAGGTTGAACTCGCCTACACGCATGTGGATGCAGACGTCCTCTCGCTCTCCGACGGCTCGACCTATCGCTTCGATGACGCCGACAGTCTGATGGGACGTGCGGGCTTTGCCTTCGGCATGCGCTGTCCTGAAAACGGGAACACGGCTTATCTGCGCGTCTCCGCAGTGCATGAGTTTCTGGGCGACAACGCCGTTATAGGCGGCAACGGCAAGGTCTATGACATCGACGGCAAGGATACGTGGGTCGAATACGGCCTCGGAGCCAACTTCAACCTCACGGATTCGACCTACGTGTGGGCCGATGTCGAACGCACGAGCGGCGGCTATCTTGACGAAGACTGGCGCGCCACCGTGGGCGTGCGCCACGCTTTCTGACTTCCAGCCCGCATCAACTGACTTCCAAATGATGACCCGTTAGCTCATCACGGACAGTCGGCTTCAGAAACCGCCCGAGCTCACAGCAACGAGCTCGGGCGGTTTTGCACGTCACAAGCGCCCGGCCGAACAGAGATTCACCTGCATTGTTCCACATGACGAAAAAGGCCCCGACGCTTGTCGGAGCCTTCACTGGCGTTCAATTCCCTGACGAGGGCTTGATTACGTATTAACGCGGTTGCTTGACGATCTTGCCTTCCGCCTTGAGCATTTCGAGGACCTGGTCGACAGGAAGCGCCTTGGTGACCTTGCCGTTGTAGCCCTTGACGTCCTTCGCCTTGAAGAGCGAATTTACGACGGCTTCTTCGGTGGCCTCGATCGTGGCCATGAAGATCGGCGTCATGTCGTCATTGGCGACGTTGACGTTCTGGAGCTTCTCGAGCTTCTTAGTGTTGTGCGGAACGCGGTTTTCCCTGGCGGTCGAGAAAGCAATCGCAAAGTCGCCCGAGCCGTTGGAGGCGATGCCGCCAGCCTTGGCGAGGCCCATGAAGGCGCGCTTGGCGACGCGCTCGAGGTTGCGGGCATCAATCGGAGCGTCGGTGGCAACGACCATCATGATCGAGCCGTCGGCGCATTCGATTTCCTTCTGCCACGGATAGCCGCCGAGCTTTTCGCCCACGGCGACGCCGTCAACATTGAGGAAGCCGCCAAAGTTGGTCTGAACGAGGACGCCGACCGTGTAGCCGCCCATGCTCGCGGGCAGCTTGCGGGACGACGTGCCGATGCCGCCCTTGAAGCCGAAGGCCTTCGTGCCGGAGCCTGCGCCCACGACGCCTTCTTCAACGGGACCGGACTTGGCCGTCTGGATGGCCTTCAGGACGTCCTTGGAGGTGAGGAAGCGGGCGCGGATGTCGTTGATGCCGCCGTCGTTCGTTTCACCGACCACGCCGTTGACGCTGCGGCAGTCGCCGTTTTCCTTGAAGGAGAACGTATAGTCGATGATGCCGTCAAGGCCTGCGGCCACGTTGAGGGTATTGACGAGGACAATCGGCGTCTCGATGTTCCCGAGTTCCTTCACCTGCGGATAGCCCGTCATCTTGCCGAAGCCGTTCGCGAGGAAGATGCCCGCAGGAACCTTTTCCTTGAAGAGGTTGCCACCGTGCGGAAGAATCGCGGTCACGCCCGTATGAGCGCCCTTCTTGTCGTCATGCACGTTCACCTGGCCGACGAGCACGCCTTCAACGTCAGTGATGGCGTTGTTCTGGCCCGGTTGCAGGACGCCGAACTGGATGCCGTATTCGCGCGGACGCAGCGAGTCTTCCTGGGCGCACACCGCACCTACCATCATCGCACCGGCCACGGAGGCGGCCACCAGAGTCTTCATGAAATTCATTTTTGTTAGCTCCTTTCAAACCGGCTGGTCGTGCCGGCAGAAGTGAGCATACCCATGTCGCTCAAATATGACTACTCGGGTTTTCACGCTCGCGAAAACGTAATCTCCACATTTTCCCTGAGTTCCGTTTCCCGAAAATCGTGCATTCGCCGCTCCCGCAGGCTGACCGCCGAAAACACCCTCCCCGCTCCCCGAACCCTTGCGCCGCAAGACCTTGAACCAAGGTTGCATCCCGAATCAGGCATTGTATGCTTTCGGCTTCGTCGGGATAGGGTACGTAAAGACCCTGCTTCCATTTGTCCGAACCTTTCACAAAGGCCCGCCCAAAGGGTTAATCCGATTCAGTTCTTCGGCAGATGCCGCCTAAAATCGACAGGTGTCAAAACCGATTGAGTTTTATTATCCGCGTGCCCCGTGGTCTCAAAGACATCAACATGACCGCACATACCGAACAATACGTTGACCGCATGGTCGAGGACCGCCGCAGCTTCCCCATGAATCCGGATCAAGGCTGGCTCGAATTCGAAACGACGGCCTTCAGGTGATCAATCCCGACGCCGTCATGGCCCGCAAGCCCGAAGAGGTCGAGGCCGCCATTGAGCTCGCCCGCGCCGCAGGCGTCTCGGAAGCCCTCCTCGAGCGCATGGGCGGCTACACGGGCTGCGTCGGCGTGCTCGACACGGGCCGTCCCGGTCCCGTCACCACGCTTCGCTTCGACATCGACTGCCTCGCCATCGAGGAGCTCTTCGACGCCAACAAGCTTGATCAGAAGACGCTCGAAGCCACGTTCGCCCGCTACAACGAACTCACGCAGCCGGCAAGGACGCCGACTTCGGCCGCCGCTTCGACAAGAAAGCAAAGCCGATCGGCAAAGCGCCCTTCTACGTCTCCGAAATGAGCCCGAAGGTCCATCACTGCATGGGCGGCATGGCCACGAACGTCGCGACCGCCGTGCTTGACGTTGAAACCGATCAGCCGATTCCCGGCCTCTTCGCGGCCGGCGAATACGTCGGCGGCATTCACGGCGCCGTCATGGACTGCCTCGTGAACGGCCGCCAGGCAGGCCTGTCCGCCGCCAAGTACAAGCTGTAATTTGCCGAAAGCAGCGGCATGAAGTGACGAACATCAACTCATGCCGCGCTACCGTCATTCTCAAGACTCGCCGGATCCGTTTTCATCCGGCGAGTCTTTTGTTATTTGTTATCGACGACGCCTGTTGTAAAGACGGCGCAGGACGACCAGGTCGCAGGAAGCTTCGACGGGAAAAGAGGCAACTCAAGGGTTTTCACGAGAGTTCGCAATTAGCGAACAGGGGGAAAAATTGTCCAAACAAAGCCGATATTGATTCTTCTATGATGATCTCATGTTCGAGAAGATGATTTCTTCGAAAGGACACATATCTACACAGGAGAGACCAAATGTCGCAAAACCTTTCTCGGCGCCAGCTGCTTCGCGCAGGCCTTGCCGGCAGTGCCACCCTGGCTGCCGCCGCCGTTCACGCCGCTCCGGCGGGCCTTTACAAACCCGGCACCTATACTGCCAAGGCTGCCGGCATCGCCGGTGATGTCCGCGTCAGCATGACTTTTGAAACCGACCGCATCGTTGACGTCGTGATTGATGCGTCGAGTGAAACGCCTTCCATCGGCCAGGCCGCTGCCGAAAAGCTCAAGAAGGCCCTTCTCGCCTCTCAGGGTGCCGAAATCGATGCCGTTTCCGGCGCTACGGTGACCTCCAACGCCGTTACGCGTGCGGCCCGCAAATGCATTGAACAGGCTCAGGGCAAGATTCCCGTTGAAGTCATTACTGAAAAGACGGCTGAAGAAGCGTCCAAGACCGGCGACTGGCTCGGCAAGCCGCCTGTCATCGACGAGAAGGACATTGTCAAGACCGTCAAAACCGAAATCCTCGTTGTCGGATGCGGCACCAGCGGCATGTTTGCCGTTGCCAGCGCCGCCGAGAGCGGAGCCAAGGTGATCGGCATCGATCGATTTGTCGTCGGCACCGGCGTACGCGAAGGCTTTGCCGCCATCGGATCCCGCTACCAGAAGAAGTGGGGTACCAACATCAACAAGTTTGACTTCGTCACCCTTGCCACCCAGGCGGCCGGCGGCCATGTCGACCAGCGTCTCCACCTTACGTTTGCCGAACGTTCCGGCGAAGTGATGAACTGGTACGGCGACCGCCTTGCCGAACGAGGCGTCGAACTTTGGCATGAAACCGTCGACAATGTCGAAAACACGCGTTATCCCGCCATCCCGACGTGCCACACGCCGAGATGGCCGCAGGCCCGTTGGGAAAACAATCAGAAGGGCCAAAAGCGCCTCAATGGCAACGTTGTTCTCTACGATTATGCCGTCAAGCACGGTGCGGAATTCCACTACAACACCAAGATGGTGAAACTGGAAAAAGCAAACGGCCGCATCACCGGCTGCATCGCAGAAAACTCGGACGGCCGCTATGTTCGTTACCTCGCCTCCAAAGGTGTTGTGATTGCAACGGGCGGATATTGCCGAAACTATGACATGCTAGAGGCCCTTCAGCCTTGGAATCTTCGAATTCTGGGCGGCAACAAGTCCATGCCCGGCGCCATGGGCGACGGCATTCGTGCCTGTCTGTGGGTTGGCGCGAAGATGGACGAAACCCATTCCATGGCACAGTTTGACCGCAGCGCGCTTCGTCCAGATCAGGAACCCGGCATCGAAGCCATGAAGAAGACCGACATGGGTACGTTCTGGCCCGGCAGCCAGCCGTGGCTCAAGGTGAATGCCGACGGCGAACGATTCTTCAATGAGTCCGGCACTTATGAAGGCATTCTTCATGCCGACGAATACCAGAAGGGACACTGCCACTATTCGCTTTTCGACTCCACGTGGACGGACTTTGTTCAGCATACGCGCATGGCCGGATGCTCTCGCCTGCATCCGCACCCCAACGGCGCGCGTCCGATTTTCGCATGGGAATTCATCGAATCCACGGTTCTTCCCAAGCTGATCGCCGACGGCTTCGTACAGAAGGCCGATACGATCGAAGAGCTTGCACGCAAGCTTCGTCTGCCGCCCGAAGCCCTCAAGAAGACGGTTGCACGCTACAACGATCTCGCACACAAGGGCGTGGACGAAGATTTCGGCAAAGAATCCTTCCGTCTGTCCCCGCTTGAAAAGCCGCCTTTCTATGGCGTCAAGAATGCCGGCTACTCGCTTTGCACGCTCGACGGCATCCAGATCAACACGCACATGAATGCCATCGACACGGAAGGTCATCCTATTCCCGGTCTCTACGTGATCGGACAGGACAGCGGCGGCTACTTTGCCAACACCTATCCCAATCTTATTGCCGGCATGTGCGCGGGCCGCGCCGCGACCTGGGGGTGGCTGGTCGGTCGTGAATTGGCTGCCGCCTAAAAAAAGCGCCCTGCTCTATCAACCTCTAACATCACCAACCGGCTGCATGCACCGGGATGCATGCAGCCGACATTCAGGAATGAGTCATGAATAACACAAAGTTCTCATCCATGGCAGTCGCCGGCGCGCTGTGCGCTTTTGCTGCACTCCCGAGCACCGCTGCCGACGTGCAGGTTTACGGCGTCATCGACACCAGCCTCTCCTTTGTTTCGAGCGATGCAGACGTTGCCGGCCACGACCGCGTCAACACGTTCTCCATGGAAAACGCCAAGGAATTCGGCTCCCGCTTCGGCCTTCGCGGTTCCGAAGATCTCGGCAACGGCTACAAGGTCGGCTTCGTTCTCGAATCCGGCTTCAAGTCCGACGACGGTCAGTTCGACCAGACCGGCAAGCTCTTTGGCCGTGAAGCCCATGTCGACCTGACAGGGCCCTTCGGCAAAGTCTCCGCAGGCGTTCTCCCGCTCTTCGGCAGCACACTCGGCGCCGACGGCCTCTTCCGCGCCATCGATCCTCTGTTTGCCAACTACACGAAGGCTTTCGGTTCCAGCTGCATCTCCGCATCTTCCTGGACCCGCGTCGACAATGCGATCAGCTACGTGACCCCGACCTTTGCCGGTCTGACGGGCTACGCGATGTACTCCTTCAAGAGTTCCGGCCTCACCACAAGCACCGAAGGACGTGGCGGCGAATCCGACCGCTATGCATCCGTCGCCGCCCGCTACAAGGCCGGCGCCGTTGAAGCCATCGTGGTGGCCGACACGACGATGTACGGCACGTACCGCACGGGCGCAGCCGCCAGCAAGGACGACGGATGGACCGTCACCGTCGGCGGCAACTACACGTTCGACGGCGGTGTAAGACTCCTCGCATTTACGCAGTTCTTCGGCGACCAGGAGCTTCCCGCCTTCCGCGGCGGCGTCGGCACCGACGGCATCATGGCCGTAACCGGCGGCAAGGGCTACGGCTTCGTTGACGGCTACGGCGTCAGCCTTGGCGTGAACGTCCCGGCGCTCGGCGGTGTTGCCAAGGCCAGCATCGGCTACCGCGACATGGAAAACAAGATCGACGTCGACTTCAAGCGCGTGATCGCGGCCCTCGGCTACGACTATGCCATCTCGAAGCGCACCGCCGTCTACGCCATGACCGGTTGGTCTCAGGAAAAGGTCGAAACCGCCGCCATGGAAGCCAAGCCCAACGGCTATGAATTCACGGCCGGCATCGTTCATCGATTCTGATTATCAATCCTCCCAAAGGCGTCAGGCTTCCTGCATTGAAGAACCTGACGCCTTCTTCATGTCACAGCGGCCATCGGGTTTACCCTGTCTTGATCCCCTGCCGTCATCAATGGCGGTTAAGATCCTTTCAATTGCCGGGTCTTTATGACGCAACCCCCGTTCCTTTATGCACAACGGAGAGTCCGATGAAAATTCGCCAGGTCAAGGCATTTTTGGCTGTTGTAAAGACAGGAAGTGTCAGACGTGCATCCGTTGAACTCAATCTCACACAGTCAACCGTCGCCAAAGCCGTCTCCCAGTTGGAAGCAGAACTCGGTAGCCCGCTCTTTGAAAGAAGCGCCCAAGGGCTCAGGCTCAACGAAGCCGGTGAAAGTCTTCTGCCATATGCGGAAACCATTGTCGCCAATGCCGACAAGGCTGCCGCAGCAGTCTCAGCCATAGCAACAGGCCATTTCGACAAGCTGCGCCTATCGGTAACGCCGACTTTGCCGCCCTGCATTCTTGCCGATGCCATGACGCACTTCAGAAGCCGCTTTCCTGAGACTAAAGTCATTTTCAGCAGCGGTTTTCTAACCGACTGCCTCTCACAGCTCGTGACGGACAAACTGGACTTGTCCGTTGTCATGATCGGCGACCATCAGCGTGAATCACTTGCAGCTCTTGAAGAAGAGCCGCTCTTTGAAGTAGACCAAGGCGTTATCGCCTCTGCTTCACATCCAATCTTCAAGCCCGGCGCCGATGTTCACCATCAACTTGCCTCGTGCGAATGGCTGACGACTGTTGGCGATGAACCGCTGCTTTTGTCCAAGCTCAACTCAATCGGCATTACAGCCCCTCGCAGCCTGACCATCTGCGATTTTTACGGCATTGATGCGCTTAACGGACGTCACAACGCTCTCAGCCTCTCCCCCTTGAGCGTAGCGGAAGATGAGAGATATGAAAAACGAGTCTCGGCATTGCCGGCATCCTTATTTGCTTTGCCGCCATTGACCATTTCTTTTTTCCATCGCAAGGGCGTCGAGCTTTCCACTCCAGCCGACTATATGCGCCACACCATTAGACAAGTTTTTGATGCATGGTACGCTACCAAACCCAGACATCTCGTCAGGCGAATCGAACGCAGGGAATCGGCTCAATAGTATTTGAGGCTTCTCTCGACAGCACAAAGGCAGCGAGGCCTCCGGTTAAACACGCGATTGCGTAACTCGTAGCTCTCAAGCTACCACTAGCCCCGTTTCAGAGCTGATGCTGTCTTGAGTTAAGATGCAACCACAGCCCTCGGCAACCGCCGGGGGCTTATTTTTCGGACTTTTTATCGGCAAACCACCCTACAATTGTAAGCAGTCGTTGCCGTCCCTCTGTCACTCTGTTGGGCCTTCAGCCGGTCAAAACGTCGAGTCCGAGCAGACGCCCGTGCTGACGTTTTCGACTGCCCGTAACGCCCGCAGCAGGTGCCGATTCAGTCCCGAAGAACGCCTTTTCGTCGCGCCAGTTGAACGAAATGGAAATTTCGTTCATCAAAGAAACAGCCCGCTGCCCCCCTGTTGCTAAGCTCCCCAGGCGGTGTGCTGCGGTGCTCCTCCCCTTTCAGATGTACGTCGATGGTCTTCGATCATGCCGTCGGCGACAAGCACCGACTCACTTTGTTCGGATGTCCTCTCGGTGGACAAGAGAGACCTGGTTCCCGTCACTCAACTGCTCAGCCAGAAACCCGTAGGTGCGACTATCGGACCAGGCGGCCCAGTCGACAATCAAGCCGTTGCACAACCTGGCATCTCCCTCACCCGCCAGGCCATTGAAAACCTCCTTGAAGGTCATCACAAAGGCGGGAGGAGGAGCTTCCTTCTCCCTGCTCTTGCGATTGCGTTCCGAATCCCATACGGCAAAGCTGCCGTCAGCCATCAAATACAAAACCAGGCCGGGCGATGCGAGATCGCCTTGCTTGAGGATCCAGCGATCGTAGTCGACAGAAAAGGCTGCCTCGACGCAGGCACTTTTTTGCACCCCCTGAATTTCCGCCTTGAGGACGGCTTTTTGAGAAGGAGAGGAAGGACGGGTAACGGAGCTGTTGGCCAGCTGAGGGTTGGCTTCAGAAGGCCACTGTCTGGTCATGGCGTACCAGATGAGGTCCAGCAAAAAACTCTTCCCGAGCCCATTGTCCCCAGTGATCAGATTGAGGCGAGGACCGAAGGTGAGATCGAGCTTCTGCAGAGGGCCGACATTGGATGCGTTCAAGTTTTTTTTATCATCATTCTTCCCCACAAACCGTCTTTGCCCGGCATACCTTTATTCGGGACAAGTCTGCCGTTTTGCCCTGTTGCCTACAGGCATTCTCGTGCTATATGAGCTCGAGCCGCGCCGCGCCCCACGACGAAACGCGACATCTGCTCGTCCAAAGAGGACCGTTTCGAAACCACAGGCTGTTCTCAAGCTGTCTATGAGACTAGTTTGAGTACGGGTTGTTTTTTATACCCTACCCGCCTCGAGATTTTCCGTTGTAAGGGGCTGAAGACCGAAAGTCCTCACCCCTTATCCGATTGTGAGCCTTGATCTAATGTGTGGCGGTGTGTATAATTGAGACGTTGATAATGAAGGGGCAAATATGAATAGTTCCGCGATTATCAGCAAGCTTGAGGCCGAAGGATGGACGGAAGTTCGCGTACGAGGAAGCCATCACTACTTCAAACGTCTTGGGTCGAAGATGACGGTGTGTGTTCCGCACCCCAAAAAAGATCTGCCGATCGGTACCGTGAGAAGTATCGAAAAGCAAGCCGGGATACGCTTCAAGTGATGTTGAACTGGGGTGGAGTTCTCTAGAACTCCGTCCCACTCTTAACAGAGGACGCTATGCGTTATCCAATCGTAATCGAAAGAGGCGACGATACTCATGCTTATGGCGTGGTTGTCCCTGATCTCCCCGGTTGCTTCTCAGCTGGGGATACGCTGGATGAAGCCTATGTAATGGCTAAGGAAGCTGTAGAAGGATGGCTTGAATGCGCCATTGACGACGGGAAGGCGATCCCTGAGCCTTCAAGCATGGAATCTGTCGCGAAGATTGATGAGTACCAAGGATGGATTCTGGGTACGGTTGATGTGGATCTTTCCAAGCTCTCTGACAAGTCGGAGAGGGTCAACATCACGCTCCCGAAGCGAGTCCTTCACCGCCTGGACGGATTGGCGACCAGAAACGGGGATACTCGTTCGGGATACATCGCTCATCTCGTGCTGTCTGCCTCTTAACCCGAATTTTGCATGAGCCACAAAAAACCGACCTGCGAGCAGGTCGGTTTTTCTTGTAAACGGCTGTGTGGTAACCAAAAAGAATGGTCATCCTTGCTATAATTTTGTTTGCACCAAAAAAAACAACAAAAAGTTCCTTTGTCATGCCTTTGAAGTCTTCTCGATGCATCCGGCTAAAGAGTGATTGCGCATATGGAACGATAAAATCGCTATGACAAAAGATGGACTGACCCTTGCTGATGAATCCAGCTGATCTGATTTCTCCCGCCCAGTCGTAAATATCGCCAAAAAGATATTTGTGCATAGCTTGCAGATGCTTCAGGTCGTAATGCCCTCTGGGGAGTTGGCGCGTCTGGAGGAGAACCAACTTGGCTTCCGTGATGCGCCGCTCTACCTTGCTGAGCACTGAAGAGTCGCGAATGTTGAATTTGTTTCTTAAGATAGCTGTGCCTGAATAGGTGTATGGATCCACGATGCAGTCGTATTTGTAATTGTACTCAAGGTGCATGTATTTTCTGATCCTCTTCAATAGCTTCAGAAATATATTGCTGAATCAAAGTGTCTGCAGAAATTTCTCCTCTGGCCAGGCGCCAGAGATTGTCAATATCTTCACTCGGCGTTGTCATGCCTTCACATGCTGAGGAGTGAATGGCAAAGTTAATGGCTTCCGCAGCCGTTGAGAATACCCCTGCTTTATGGGCTTTAGGTTCGAAATCGACATGCATACGAATCCCGACTGCCTCTGCGTAACGTTCCAGAGTTTTCAAGGTTACATCTGCATCAGACAGCAATCTTTTTTCTAGTCGTGCAACTGCGGATTGTGTAATAGACATAGCTGTTGCAACGTCTGCCTGCGTCAAGCCCGCGTTTTTACGGAAGAACACTAGAGATGATATCGAGAGGCTAGGATTGCTCATGCGAATCTCCAAATATGATCTATGTATAATATTATAGCGATTTTCTCATATTCCCCCCTTCTGGAGCTGACCATCTAATTAACTGCTTCCCCCATCGCTCAGAGATGGGGGTTTTGAAGAGCTTCCTTTAAGGGTATAGACTGAGCGAAGTCGATTTGCGCCGTTCCGGAGCGTCATCCGTTTCACAGCAGGTCAGGCAATCCATACACAGCCGTCCGCCTCGTACCTGAACGAACCAGCAGCCCGCTTTGCGTCATCTTCTTGAGGAGTCTGTACGCCTGCTGAGGAGTCATCCCGACCGCCTTGACCACGTCTTCTCGTCGCACAACACGCCTCTCCCGCACCAGCCTGATGATCTCTGCCGTTCGATCGGAGTACGGTTCAAGCGATCCATCGTATTTCGGCATGCGGTCGGGCGATGCGGCGGAAGCGTTCAAAAGCCTGTACCCGCCTCCGATCACCTCGATCATCTCTTCATGCAAAAGCGTGCGGATCTGCCCGCTGATGCGCAGTTCAGACATGCCCGTACGGCGCCGGATCTCTGCGGCACCGCATCCCGGTGCGTCCTCAAGCACAGACATGATGAGCATGGTTGCAGTCGAAAGACTGCGCGCAAAGCGCTTCCTGTAGCTCAACACGCGCTTGAAAAACGCCAGGTTCGGCTCGGCACGCAGGACTCGGACCCGCACGAATTCATCGGTTGACTCCGAATAATCCGGCCACGGCCGCCCATAAAGCGCAGTGGCTGAATAAATTAGCTCGATTCCGAGGCCTGATTTCTCGGCAAGCCCGATCCGCCTGAAGATGTTGGCCAGCAGCGGATTTCGGCTTCGAGGCTCTGTCATGAGAAGGTTTTCCAGGGAAACACCGCGAACAAAACCTCCCGGACTTGTGATGGAGATGTCTTCATCGCTCATACGGACGCAGACACCACCAGGGACGGCATGGTCTCTATGCACGAACGCATTCACCAGTGCCTCGCGAAACGCCCGTTCGGCGAAATCCGGCACATGCACGAGTTCCGGACCGTCGGCAAATTCCCGCTCGACGTTACGGGCCCGAAACCGAGAAAGGATCTCCTCAAAGGCTCGAAGCAACGGCAGCCGCAATTCGTCATGGTCGATCACGTCGGTGCCGCTGATTGTCTGGAAAACCGCACCACTGGACGGAAGGAGGCGATGAAGGCTGGAGGCTCGACCGATGAGCAGCAAGCCGGCATTCGTCGGGCGCCACCCTTCCGGTGTTTTCTTGACTAGCCCGAGCGCCTTGTCCAGTTCTTCGTCATCGAGCTCCATCAGTGCCGCTTCCGCCTGATACGTCTTCATCACACGGCGCAGGCGCGCCCTCTCATTTGGATCAAGATCCTCTATTCCAGCCGCCGGCAGAACGTTGTCCGTGAAGTCTAAGAACCCTTGATCGGAAAGCGCCCTCGCGTATTCCTGAGGGTACAGCGGAAAATTGCCGGGCGTCTTGTCAAGCCGCATCCGACGCTGGATTACTCGCCCATCACGGGTCGCCGTCAACCCCCTGCCCGCAGGCACATGTACTGCCATGATGGGCAGATCGTTTTGGGCATAAAGCAACTCTGCGCGCAACATGACGGGCGGCACGGTATGCCCAATCAGAAAGGCCGCCACCATGTCGGGATCCGACCATTTCGGAGAGCGAACGCCACTTGCCATCCCGTCATCATCAATGCCGATGAAGAGCGTGCCGCCCTGGGCATTGGTCATGCCGACGACGGATTCGACCACCAGGTGAGCAGACGTCCCTGCCGAAGGTTCGCTTTGGAATCCGACGGTTAATGTTTCGCGAGTTGGGATTGAAGGCATGGCACATGTTGACGGTGTTGATCTCATCCATCAGATTATGCATCTTTACATCGCTTAGCATCATTAACCATCGCCAACTGTTGTACGCTGCAACGATTTCAGGAGACGCGAGGCACATCTTCTCCCCTCTGCTCTCGCATGAACGCCGTGTGCTTCGCAAGGACGTCGGCGACGCGGGTTCCTGAAGCGGCACCCGAAGTTCGAATTGACAACAGAGAACGACGGTTTCATCGAAGAGGCGGCGTACTCCGTATCTGGCGCACTTTCTAAAGCGTTCAACGTAACGGATTCGTAAGCAATGCATGGCTTTACTGAAAAATATTCTCCATAAACTTACCGCATAACGATCACTTAAATATCTTTCACCAAAAAAATACCTCTTCAGCAAGGGCTTCAATGCATACCTTTACACTGACGAAGTTTCGCTACGAGTCAAGATCTATATTCTCTCTCGAAGAATTACTTCACAAGTTATCAGCTCTAGGCGCGGACAGTAGGCAAGCCTGATCGAACAAAGTGTGCTAGAGTAAATCTCCATCCTCACTTTTTAGTTACTGGTCTTTCGCGCACCGACTTATGAGGAGTTTTTCAGATGCCCCGAACTCTTACTTGTCTTGACGTTGCAGAATACTTCCTCTCGAAATCAGAGGTTGATGCTGGCGACGTCATTACCAACCTTAAGCTTCAAAAGCTTGTTTACTATGCGCAAGGCTTCTCCCTAGCGATCAACAACCGTCCACTTTTCAATGAGCAGATTCGTGCTTGGCAGCATGGTCCCGTTTGCCCTGAGCTTTATCATCATTACAAAGCGTATGGGGCCATGGGTATTCCCGTACCTGAAAATGTCGACTTCTCAAAATTTTCCTCTGAAGACATTGAATTGCTCGATGAGGTTTACGATGTCTACGGACAGTTTTCCGCGTGGAAGTTGCGCAACATGACTCACGAAGAAGATCCGTGGAAGAACGCTATGATTGATGATGTCATCACTCATGAATCAATGAAACGCTTTTTCAAGAGTCGCCTCAATGGGTAAGCGCTCCCCAAATCGAATCAGTATTCCTACAGCGCAAGTCGGCCCTCGAGTTACACTACCGACTTATGCCACCAAACGACCGGATGATTGCCATCCGGTCTTTTCGTTCGAGTACATGGTCGATACACACAGCGTGGAAACATGTCAAAAAGATGAATGTGCCAGTTTGGCCTTGAAACTTTTCAAGTTAAGCCGCCTGACATGGCAACAAATCAATCAGGCTCCCCGACATGGTCTTGGCTTCGAGATTATCAAGCGAGATTGTATAAAAGCCCCCATTCCTAACATTGTTACTCCCGAAGTCAATCTCGTTGCTTTTCGTTTTCACAGTCTTGCGCCCATGGTAGGGTTCCGTCGTGATCACATTTTTTTCATCATTTGGCTCGATCGAGATTTCACCCTGTACGATCATAGCTGACTAATATGTTGGGCTCCGTGTTAGCTCCCACTTTCAAGATACTTGCCCTCTTAGGTCACCTCACTGAAACTCATATTTCGCGCGCCCTGCACCGCCACACCATTCCCTTATAGGAACCAAATTGAAAGGCCCCGATCCACAGGGGATTCGAGGCCTCCTTTCTCATTCAGGCAGTCGAGAGGCGACTGCCCGTAGGGTCATCAGAAGGCGTAGCGCACGCCCAGGTTGACGCGGTAGTCAGTGTCGATTTCAGCACCGCTCGTCGCCTCCACGTCCGCATAGACGTGGACCTGCTTCGTGGCGTTGAAGTTCGCGCCGATGCCGAACTCGGTCAAGGTGTCGCCCAAGTCGCCCGAGATCGTGCGCATGGCGCCGTCCTTGCCGAACCTGTACTCGGTCTCGCCCTTCCAGTCGTGGAGGACCGATGCGCGCACGTAGGCGTTGCCGCGGTCATTCGGGCACTTGACGCCGAGCACCACGCCCGCACGACCGATGAGCGTGTCGGCAGCGTCCTGTTCGACCTTGACGCCGGTCGAGGTCGTGTAGTCTACGCTCTCAACATGGCCGTACATCACCTCGACCTGAGGCTCAACGAAGAAGGCGTTGTGCAGCGGATAGAGGCGCCAGCCCGCTTCGGCGGACATCGAGAAGGCGTTCGTGTCGTAGTCGGCCGTCGTGCGACCCACGTTCGAGACGATGTCGAACTCGTTCTTGATGCGGCCGTACTTCGCGGTCACGTCAAGGAAAAGACCGTTGTCCCAGAGCTTAGAGCCGTAGCCCGTGAGCGCCAGCACGGAATTGTCGCCGCCGCCCGCGCTGAAATCGCTGCTGCCGTCGGTCCACGAAAGGGCGCCGCCGATCCAGGTGCCGGGTACAACCTGACGGTCGTAGCCGAACTGGAAGGCCGTGTACTTGTTCTCGATGTTGAGGGAGCCGCCGGAGGCCTTGCCGTGGTAGACGCGGGCCCAGACGCCGTTTTCCTCTGCGGTCGAATCGCGCAGCTCACCGAGGCGCTTGTTCATGTCGTTGATCTCGTTGCGCCAGATCTGAAGGCCGAGCACCGTCATTTCGGCAATGCCGTGCGTATTGACGTTGGCGCTGGTCTTGACGCCCGTAACGACGGCGAACCTCAGTCCGGTGCGCCGATCGTGCTTATCAGAACACGTGCCTCACGCCGACGTTCCAGCGCCACATCTCGCTCACTTCACCGCCCGTCGTCCTTTCGAGGTCAACGTAGGTGTAGGTGGCGGGCGTCAGGCGGAAGTTCGCGCCGACGCCGAATTCACCCCAGATGCCGCCGATGTCGTCGGACATGCGGACGCTCTTTGCACCCAGGCTGGCAACCGCCTCGCTCTCTCCCTTGAAGTCATGCAGCACGGAGGCGCGGGCGTAGACGAGGCCCTTGTCCTTCGGGAAATTGAAGCCAGCGCGAACGCCCATGCGGCCGATCAGGCTGTCGAAGTCGTCCTGCTCGATCCTCACGCCCTCGGAGTTGAGGAAGTCGTCGCCCATGATGCGACCCCAGGTCACTTCAACCTGCGGTTCGACAAAGGCGCCGCCCGCCAGCTCGAAGTGACGGCCGTATTCGGCGGAGAGGCTGAACGCATTGTTTTCGAATCTGCCGCTGGTGCCCTTGATGCCGTAGTCCGTCTCGAGCCTGCTCACCTTGGCGATGAGGTCGACGAAGTGACCGCCCTCGCCCAGCCAGGTGCCGTAGGCCGCCAGACCGCAAGCCTTGTGGTCAGCACCTCCAGCCGTCATGTCGGAGGAGCCGTCCGTGTAGGAGAACGCAGCACCTGCCTTCCAGCCCATGCCGACGTCCGCATCGGCGCCGACCTGAACGGAGGCATTCTTCATGTCGATGCCGTCGTGAGCCTGTTCGGAGCCGTAGACGCGCGCCCAGCCGCCAATGCCTTCGGGACTTGTGCGAAGTTCGCCCATGCGTTTCATGAGATCGTTCATGTCGTGGCGCCACTGGAGGGCGGACAGAACGGAGAGCGTCTTCACGGCTTCAATCTTCTCGTTGGCCTTCTGGACCACGGTGAAGGTTCCGTCATAATTGCGGGATGCCTCGACGGCGCCCGCGAGACGGCCTTCTTCAAAGTAGACGTTAGCGACGGAATTGGAGAGGTCATCGCCCAAAATGGCGTTCGCAGCGGCGTTCACCGCATCGCTCGTAGAACCCGTGTAGGCGTCGTTGAAATCACCCGACATGACGGCATTGATCTTGCCGGAGCTCATGTTTATGAAATTGTCTTCGACGAATGTAATGTAAGACTCACCGGCTGCAGGCAGCTTGTTCATCTCCACAACCGTCGTGCCCGACCCAATCGTCAAACGATCCTTCACATTCAGTGTGGCATCTGCAGACGCGAAGGAAAGAAAGGCACTCTTGCCGTCTCCTTGTTCTGTCAAGGTAAGCGAAGTGACGCTGCTTTCCTCCGTCACGTTCCAGCGAGCGCCGTTGTCCAGCTTGACGTAGATCAAGCCGTCACCCGAAGTCGCGCCGGTGAAGGTGCCGCCCTCGGACAGGTTCATATCGGCCATTGCCATTTGGGTCATGTAGACATCGCCGACAATGTTCGTGACAGTATCCTCGTGACTCCAGAGGTAGATGTTGGCGCTGGCGCCATTCCCATCACCATAGAAGGCATATCCGTCGGAAACAATCTCAGCACCGTTGTAGAAACGTACGGTGGCCTCCCAATCGGCATCACCGTTTTCGACAAAGACCGCTCGGGAAACTCCTTCATATTCCTCGCCATCTGTTGCTGTCGTCTTGATCACGGCATGATCATTGAAGTCCACAAGTGTGCGGGTTCCGGCCCAAACGCCGACGGCCGACTGCTTACCGGAAGCCTCAATGCGGGCTTCGCCGTTGAACTCAGTCCCGGCGTACTCGAGGGCCAAACCACGAGCCATGACACCCTCAGCCCTGATGTCGGTCCTGCCTGTAACGACAAGCGTGCTCTTTTCAGTGGCTTCTGCATGTGTGTCTATGCCCACCCCCACCCGATCGTCGGACTTCGCGAGGATCGTCAGATCATTCACGGTCATCGTCACCGAATCGCCCAGAATGATACCCGAGGCCTTGTCGGTGTTCGTGACCGAAATGTTCAGGCTACCTGTGGTCACAGTAGATTCGTCCGCAAGGAAACCATCCGCCTTGTAATTGCTTCCAGTGTCGGCCCGCCCTTTCACATTGATCGACACGTCACCTGCCGTCAGCTCGCCATCCTTGAGCCAAACACCCTTGGCATACTTGGAATTTCGAGACTCGACCACGACATTCATGGCTTCGGTGACGGACACCTTGGCCTCCGTAGCTTCAAGCCCCACGGCCTGATAGTCGTCACCTGACACGTTCTGAGCGTTCACCCTGATCGACAGATTGTTGGTGGCCAGGCTCCCGCCCGAGCTTGAGATGCCATTGGCGGACGGCGAATTGGTCGCGTCGAGCACGATGTTCATGTTGCCAGTCTCGACCGTAGAATCCTGGGCATAAAGGCCGTAAGTACCTTCAGAGTAGTCGAAGGCGGGGGACGCATTACCAATCGACTCAACGTCAGGATCAACTTCCTCAGCAGCCTTCACATTGATCGTCAAGGTCTCGGCGGACAAATCCCCCACAAAAGCGAAAACGCCACTTGTGACTGTGGACTCATAAGACTCCACCCCAACGGTAAGGTTTTTGGCTTCAACAGTCGAGCTGTTGACAAAAAGGCCAAAAGTAGCGGAAGGCACCTTCCCTGCTGAGGCGTCTGCGTCAGATGGCTTCGACGTATTCTTCACCGAGATGAGAGCTTCATCCTGCAACTTAAGCAGGCTTTTGGGATCGAGACGAACACCAGCGAGCAGCGAGGCGTGAGTCTCCGTGGCCGAAACATCAACCCGGAACTGCTTGTTGACGGTCAGGGATCCAACATTCACCCCCATCTTCTGGATGAGGACGCCGGCACTGTTGTCCAGCTCCGCCCCATCCGTGTTCTTCACAATGAAGTTATCGTACACATCCTGCTCTCCGTGGTTCTCATAAACCCCTTCGGAAAAGTCTGCGGCAACGGCTGCATGGGCGCCTAAGGCGGAGAGAACCGCGGCGGCGAGAATGTTGCGGGCAAAATGTTGAGCCTTCATGGGCCACCTCTAAAATTCGTTTGGAAAGCCGGTGCCGACAGTCGGCACCTGATAGTACGACTGTACCAAGAATTCTACTCGGTCCCAACACAAACAGGAGCAATCCTGATTTCGAACTTTTTATCGGCAAACCACCCGATAGGGTGCTTACTGTGAGCTGTCGTCTGAAATCAATAAGATACGCCAGTATGACTGCAAATTTTCTATAAATTTCGCAGTTACGATTGCGTTTTTCACTTCTCAGGCAGATTATCAGCACCGTCAACTGAGATAGGAATTACTTTTACAGCCTCTCCTACCCTCTCAAACCTATGTTCTCGTACAAAAAAAAATGATAAAATTCGCCAGTACGATTGCGAATTTTCTATAGATTTCGCAGTTACGATGGAGATTTTTACAAATGCCCTATATCCAACGAGAACTGCAACCTCAAATCACCCGTGAAACTCCTCCCAAGGCTGTCGTTATCTTCGGCGCTCGTCAAATTGGGAAAACGACGCTTTTGACTGAACTTTCACAGTATGAAAAGTCCGTTCGCTGGTTTAACGGCGATCTCATCACCGACCATAGACAGCTCCAATTCAGCTCTTCAACTGATGTCGAACTCACCCTTCGCCAAGCCGATACGATCATCATCGACGAAGCACAACGTTTTCCCAACATCGGTTTGATCCTCAAGCAACTTGTTGATGTAAACGTTCGCTTGAACCTCGGAAAAAAAATCTTTGCCACTGGCTCATCCTCACTTGAACTTGCCAAAGGCGTCAAAGAAAGCGCCGTTGGCCGTCTTGTCCATAGACAAATGTGGCCGCTTTCCATCTCGGAAATCGCTGCCGCCAAAGGTTGGGGCGAAATTAGCCAGAACATCGAACGTCTGATGATTTATGGCACCTATCCAGCCGTCTTCACAGATCCCGACCATGCTGAATCGACACTGCGCAATTACTGCGATGGCGTTTTGTACAAAGACTTGTTTGCACTTGCGGGGATCCGCCAGAACGAGAAGTTCATGCACCTCGTCAAGCTACTCGCCTATAACGTAGGCTCAGAAGTAAATTATGACAACCTAGCACGCGACACCGGCCTGAGCAGAACCACAGTCGCCGACTATCTCCAACTTCTGGAACAATGCTTCATAATCAAAATTTGTCCCTCCTTTTCCCGAAATCTAAGCAACGAACTCAAGAAGGGCAAGAAAGTCTACTTCTGCGACAATGGCGTCAGGAACGCGATCATCGGTGACTTCAGCCCAATGGTAGCCAGACCCAGCCAGGATGGCGGCGCCCTGTGGGAAAACTTCTTCTTCATGGAACGCGTGAAACTGCACAGCATTCGAAACGACTTTACCGACATGTACTTTTGGCGCACGACCAGCAACAACCCTCATGAGCTCGATTTTCTTGAAGTCAAAAACGAAAGAATCCGAGCTTTTGAATGCAAGCTTTCCTCGTCTGCCAAAGCGCGCCCTGGCAAATTCACGACTGCCTATCCGGACGCACCCATTGATACCGTGACGCCAGATGACTTGATGAGGCTTTGGTTTGCCGATCAACCCATGGCAGACAACGCCACAGACAGCAGACTTGTCTGACATAGGGCTCAAAATGATAAAAATCGCCGGTACGATTGCGAATTTCCTATAGATTTCGCAGTTACGATGGCGATTTTTATCGGCAAACCACCCGATAGGGTGCTTACTGAAGAAGCGCTTGACCCTGATGACAATTTCTTGATCGCGATTTGTGAGTCTGGCTCTGCAAATAATCTTGTTACCGGGGACCTACGCGCCGGTCTACTCGAACGTACGCATATAGGCGCGACAGAGATACTCACCGCCGCGCAAATCGCGGAACGTTACGTAGGGTGGCATATTCACCGATCGTAGGCTCTTCCAAAAGAGTTGCTCCATTTTTGGCAAACGCATCTGTCCGACGAAGACTTTTCCGCACTTGCTCAATGCCAAGACCGACAGCATCATGCAGATCCTGTACCAGATCGCGCTCGGCCTTCGAATCATGGAAGATCTAGAGACAATCTTAGGGGCAAGCACAATTGCCATTTTCCATCTGACGGCCCATAGCATCGAGAGCGAAGATCCTTTATGCAAGTGCCTCAAAGACTAGCGTCGAAATCGTCATCTGCCTATTGAGGGTCTGAGGGCCGAGACTTTGCCGCGAAATAACCGACAGGCAGAAGCAGATGACCGCCGCGTGCGGATGCATCGGCATTTTCGATCATCCGTACGCATATCCAAGCCTGACTTGCACCCAAGATGCACTGCAGAATAAGGCCTTGCCAACTTCTCAGGCGGAGTGCCCGCCCTCGGCCTTTCTCACCTCATGAGACGCCGCATGTTCGGCCTGCCGCCTCGCTTCATTGAGAACGTGCGATTGATGACGCGCCTCGACAGCCTGAGCGGCTCTTGCTGCAACCGCATCGTCGAAGGCGTCCGCAACCGGCGGCAGCTTTGAGACGACCAGCTTGATGGCTCTCAAGGAGAGACGAATCTCAAGGCTCAGGAACACGGTGGACAGGACGATCAGAGCCACCGAAGCGAGCAGCAGCGCACTGTTGAGAATGTCGGCGCTGAAACCCGTCGCCTCTTCGAGGACACAGAGCGCAACGAGAAGTCCCGACACTACGGCGGAAAGAACGACGCAGAATTCACCGCGGCGCAAAAGCCCCGCCCGGTGGAAGATGAAGTCGATTTCATCGTCGATGTCCGCGCGTTCGTCGTCGGTGAGCTTCGGATCGAGCCGCTCGTTCATCAAGAGCCGAATCCTGCTCGTCGCGTGGTTGTAACGGGCGCTCATGGATAGCATCAGAAGGCCGACGCCCGAGATGAGCGTGATGGGGGCGAGCGCGGAAGCGAGAAGCTCGTTGAAGGACGTCATTTCGATGCCTCCTCGAGGCGCTTTTTGAGAGCGTCGCCTCTGGGCATGTGTTCGACGGCAAGGCCGAGCGCATGGAGCGAAAGCCTGATCTCGAAGGCGAAGGCGAAGGCGACGGTGGCGGCAATGATGAGCAAAAGCGCCAGCACAAGCCAGATGGCGGCAAAAGGAGCCGCGTCGAAGCCGAAGTAGGTGCCGAAGACGTTCGTCGCCACAAGCAGCCCGGAGCATCCGCTCGAGAGCGTGATGGCGAGCATTGAAAAGCGCAACCAGCGCGCCCGTCGATAGATAAGACGAATCTCGCGGTCGATGTCGGGCTCGACGCGAAGCGCCTTGAGGCCCTGCGTGCGAATCTTCACCAAGCCGCGAATGCGATCCATGCAGTGGCTGTAGCGGTTTGTCATGCAGAGAATGAGCATGCCCACGCCCGATATGAGCGTGATGGGCGTGAGTGCGCTTGAAAGCACTTCTTGAAAGGGAGCCGAGGCGATCATCGCACCTCCGTCTTGATCGGCAATTGCGGGTTTTCGACTATAGACCGCTTGAGTTCCGGCGGGTGACGGCGCGAAGAAAAGCGTTGTCCAAAATCAAGCCGCAGCACGGATTTACCACAGGTCGCCAACATCACGAAAGGCAGATTTCGTTCACCCACCCCACGCGGCCGCCCGAAGCCCCAAAAAAAGCCGCACAGGAGAAAATCCCCCAGTGCAGCATGCTTTAGAAGTCAAGTATTGATCAGAAGGCATGCCTCACGCCCACAGTCGCGCGCCAGTCCTCGTCCAGAACGCCGCCCGAGGTGCGCTCGACGTCAGCCCAGAAGTACGTGGCAGGCGTAAGGTTGAAGTTGACGCCGAGACCGTACTCGACCCACGTCACGATCCGATTGACGGCAAGGGAACACCTGAAGCTTACGGAAGCCGGGGCTCTGCCTTCATCCGCGCGATCTTGCAAAACACAAAGGTCAATCCGGATTGGACAAAGGATGGGGTCGCCAAGGTCGTCAGCACGCCCAGGTTTCACATGCAAAAGCGAGCGGTAGAACCTAGATAAGAGCCATAGTCCAATGTATTGCCAACATGCATAAAAATCATTACCATGTCCGTAATCATTGGACGCATCTCCAAGGAGTGCCAATGGCAAACACAAATATCAACATTCGAATGGACATCGACTTGAAGCGCCAGTTCGAAGCATTCTGCGCTGACATGGGCATGAGCATGAGTACGGCGTTCACGATTTTCGCGCGTAAGGCTGTCAGAGAATATCGAATACCGTTTGAAATTGATGGTATTGCTCCGAACCCCGAAACAATCAAAGCAATCGAGGAAGTCCAGAGAGAGCGTCAGAAATTTTGTGTCCATGGGATAATCGGA
>ULOG01014875.1_pt1 | contig 22907 bp, 27 predicted proteins | sample 1952401 | NCBI WGS metagenome assembly ULOG01 (sample SAMEA4835598, study PRJEB28245) | human gut metagenome | biome: gut microbiome; material: fecal sample | place: Denmark | collected 2008
TAAAACTGCTCAGAGAAAATCCTCTCAGCTAGTCAAGAGCCAATATTTTTTGAAGTACCTGAGAGATGGATATCTCCCTTCTCCACCCAATACAGCCAGTCACACTTTTCCACAGTGGTCAGTCGATGAGCGATGACGACAATTGTCATATCTTTACGCAGGCCTTCGATAGTTTTCTGTATTGCCTGTTCGGTAGCACCGTCAAGGGCAGAGGTAGCTTCATCGAATATCATGAGCTGTGGACGCCCATAAAGAGCGCGGGCAATGGACACGCGCTGCAGCTGGCCACCGGAAAGGCGTACGCCACGTTCGCCGATGATGGTGTCGATACCGTCTTCCAGATCATCCAGAAAGTCTATAGCTGCCATGCGACAGCACTCTTCCACACGCTGGCGGTCTATCTTCTGTCCCCACTGGCTGAAAGCGACGTTCTCTGCCAGACTGCCATTGAGCAGGAAGGGACTTTGTGGCACATAGCCGATACCCTTCATCCACCCCACGCGCAGGCTGTCATCCAATTCCTGCCCGTCCACCAGCATTTTGCCGCTGCTGGGCGTGTACAGACCCGTCAGCAAACTGACTATGGTGCTTTTGCCCGCGCCAGAAGGACCAATAAGACCGATCATGCTCCCCTTGGGGATACGCAGACTGATGTCCTGCAAGGCGTTCTTGTGTCCTTCGATCGTATTGGGATAGCGGAAACATACGTTCTCAAAGCGGATCTCTTTCTGCAGGCGGCAAGGACGTTCTTCGGCTACGGACTGTGGCAGAGCCCCAACTTCCCTCACTTTTTTGAGGACTGGCTCCACAGTAGGAAGTTGCTGCTGCATCTGTAACAGGCCCTGCACCACACGGTTCATGATTGGTAACAGACGCCAGGCCACAGCAGCCAACAGGGCCAGCGTGGCACTGACATGAGCCAACGTGGCGTCCTGCCAGCGCAGCAGCAGCACAGTACCCAGCAAAAGACAAATGCCAACGAATTCCAGTATCCACGAAGGCAGGGGCGGGAATACCGGCAGTACGCTCTGGCCTTGCATATAGCGCTGCTCCGCGGCGGCATATTGCTTGATGAAGTTTTCTTGCTGTCCACAAATGAGGATGTCCCGAATGCCATTGAGGCCCGTGTGAATAAGCTTCATAGAAGCCTGTTGAGCATCAGCGCATTGTTGGCTGTACTTACGTACCCAACGGCGACTGCCACGAAAGATCCCCATTGCAGCCAAACCAGTGATGCTGACCACAAGCGTCCCGGCCAGGGGCGCCATGCAGCAGATTGCTACCAGCAGAGTGGCTACCACGAGTAGTTGGGATAGTGCCTGAAGGCTTTGAAACAGAAAAAGGCCGGTGTTGGCGCGCCAGTTTAGTGTCGTAATCAGGTCACTGATTTTCTGGCCAGTGTGCCAGATATAGGGCGCACGCATATACCCCTGGAAGAGGCGTACCCCCAGATGCATGCTGATCATCTGGCTGTAGCGGCTCTGGCGCCAGGTAAGCAGGGCCAGCATTACGGTCTTGAGCAGGGTAGTACCACACAGCAGGCAGAGAAGCAGGGCCAGCAACAAGCGGGGGTCATCCAGTGCCGGGCGCAGTACGGGCAGCCAGTCCACAAGCCGTTGCATGATGGGGTGCTGTACGATGGTCTGGGGCGAGGCCAGAACCACGCCCAGCAGCGAGACTGCCCCAGCCAGGGCGAACTCCGTCAGGGCCACGACGAACGTCAACCCCATTACCCCCCAGAAGCTGCGCTGCAGGGCTGCCGGCAAGATGTGATAGATACGTTGAAAGGCCTCTATGAGCTGGGCTTTCAGCATGGTGCTCTCTTTTTACAGGTAGTGGGTACAGAAATCCTCATAGGCCGCCTTCAGCCCCTCTTCCAGGCTGATGCGGGGCTGCCAGCCCATGGAGAATAATTTACCGGAATCCATGAGTTTGCGTGGGGTGCCGTCCGGTTTGGAAGGATCAGTAAGAATTTTTCCTTCATAGCCCACAACGCGTGCCACCAGGCGGGCGATATCCATAATGGTCATCTCCTGCTGGCTGCCCACGTTCACATGCTCAAAATCAGAATAGTTTTCCAGAAGGAAGACACAGGCATCGGCCATGTCATCCGCATGCAGGAATTCTCGCAGGGGGGTGCCTGTTCCCCAGATGCTCACCTGGGCAAGTCCCTGAGTTTTGGCCTCATGGAAACGGCGGATCATGGCCGGAATCACATGGCTATCTTCCGGGTGATAGTTGTCTCCCGTCCCGTATAAATTAGTTGGCATGGCGCTGATGGCGTCAAAGCCATATTGCTTGCGGTAGGCCTGACACATCTTGATGCCCGAGATCTTGGCCAGGGCATAGGCGTCATTGGTGGGCTCCAGGGCACCGGTGAGTAGGTACTCTTCCCGAATGGGCTGCGGGCAGAGCTTGGGATAGATGCAGGACGACCCCAAAAAAAGGAATTTTTTTACGCCGTTCTGCCAGGCACTATGGATGACGTTGTTCTGGATCTGGAGGTTCTCATAGATGAACTGGGCAGGATAGGTGGCATTGGCGTGGATACCGCCTACCTTGGCAGCAGCCAGGATGACATAGTCCGGCTTCTCGGCCGCAAAAAAGTCGCGTACGGCCTGCTGCTCTGTCAGGTCCAGCTCCGCATGGCTACGAACGCACAGGTTCTCATACCCCGCACGGTGCAGAGCCCGGCAGATGGCACTGCCCACCAGACCGCGATGCCCGGCCACAAAGAATTTTCCATCTTTTTGCAACATGATGTCCCCGATTATGGCACAGGGGCGGATCATACCTCCGTGTGCCACCCCTGAAAATCTAAGACGCGGCGTGGCGCGCTATTCTTCGTGCTTGAAGCTGGTAAAACCGGCGTCCTCCACCACAGCATCACGCAGGGCCAACTCCAGATCATGGCGGGCCATTTCCTGCACCATCTCCTCAAAGGTGGTACGCGGTTTCCAACCCAGTTTGGACTGGGCCTTGGCCGGATCGCCCAACAGAGTCTCCACTTCGGTAGGACGGAAATAACGCGGATCCACCCGTACGATAGTATCGCCTTCCTTGACACGGATCGTCAGTGCCTTGCCTTGGGCTGCCAGCGTGGCCTTGTCCGCATCGATAGACTTCACGGTGGCGGTCTCTTCCAGGCCTTCGCCCTTCCATTCCAGGCCCAGGCCCAGTTCGGCCGCTGCGGCATTGACGAAATCTCGCACCGAGAACTGACGGCCCGTGGCGATGACGAAATCATCGGGCTGTTCCTGCTGCAGCATGAGCCACTGCATCTCCACATAGTCGCGGGCATGGCCCCAGTCACGCTTGGCGTTCATGTTGCCCAGATAGAGGCAGGAAGACAGACCCAGCAGGATACGCGCCAGAGCCCGCGTGATCTTGCGGGTCACGAAGGTCTCGCCGCGCACCGGGGACTCGTGGTTGAAGAGGATGCCGTTGCAGGCATACATGCCGTAGGCTTCGCGGTAATTGACCGTGATCCAGTAGGAGTAGAGCTTGGCGCAGGCATAGGGCGAACGGGGATAGAAAGGGGTCTTCTCCGTCTGCGGGATCTCCTGCACCTTGCCGAACAGCTCCGAAGTGGAGGCCTGATAGAAGCGGGTCTTTTTTTCCAGACCAAGCATGCGGATGGCTTCCAGAAGACGCAGGGTCCCCAGCGCATCTACATTCGCGGTGTACTCGGGAGACTCGAAGGAGACCTGCACATGGCTCTGGGCTGCCAGGTTGTAGACTTCGTCCGGCTGCACTTCCTGCATGATGCGGATCAGGTTGCCGGCGTCAGAAAGGTCCCCATAGTGCAGTACGAACTTGCGGCCTTTCTGGTGCGGGCCCTGATAAAGGTGGTCGATACGATCCGTATTGAACAGGGAAGAGCGGCGCTTGATGCCGTGGACTTCATAACCCTTGTTCAGAAGAAATTCCGCCAGATAGGCGCCGTCCTGACCAGTGATACCGGTGATGAGTGCTTTTTTCATATCGTCATACACAGTTTTTGATATTTCCTCGATATTGACCATACCGCAACACAGCGAACACATGTATTCATAGCCGTGATGGGTCAGGGACAGTGCCTGGGGTGTGCTTGGCAATTCGATGTCGCCGTATAATGCCCGGCACCGACATCGCGAATCTACCCTATTTTTCCCAAAAGTCAAAAAGATGACCGGTATCCTTTACGGCAGGCATGAATCTGTCCTGACATCGTTCAGGATGCTGCCGTTACTACGACGGCTACTACGATGGTCGGCGCAGGCCCCCGAGAGGGCATAGGCCTCCACGCAGGCACCACCATAAGGACCGTTGTGATGACAGGCCTCCGCATGGCCGGGCATACGGTCACCGGAAAAAGCGCTTTGATCGTGACGACTGGGACGATTAAAACGAACAAAAAACAGCCCGTTCACATAGGATACATGTGAACGGGCTGTTTTTTGTTCGCTGGAATATTGGCTGGTTGGGTGATTACCAGATGCTGTTGTGGATGTAGAGCAATTGATTTTTGATCTTTTCCACAGAGGCATTCACTTCGGTGCGCACACGGTTGATGGTCATGCTTTCACCAGAAGAGAGCAGATTGATCGGCTTTGCCTTCGCCGAAGAAATACGACCTGTGCCGAGAAAATCATCGAGCAGCAGCAGATGGTTCGTCGGGTCATCCGTCGTGAACTGTGTTATGTTTTGCCGGATGATGTCGAGTATCTTCTCAACGTAGATCTTCGTCTGCTGGTTGGGCTTGTTCCTGGCGCCGGAAACTGTCGACCAGCCGCAGTGTGTAAGGACGATCATCTGGATCTTCGGCGTATGTCCGTTGGATGGCATGATCTTCCTGAACTCGCTTGCCGGATCGGACAGTGTCTTGATGAGCAGCGTCAGCGAGTTGATGGACTGCTGGTCTGTTCTTACAGGGATGATCATGGCGTCGCAGGCGTGCCATGACAAGTGGGTGGCGCCTGAGAAGAATGGCGACGTGTCGATGATGCACCGCTTCGTGCCGGTCTCCTGCATTTCACGGCGAATGTCGTCACGAAGCGAGAAGAGCATGGCGTCGATGATGCTTTCCTGAAGGCTTCCTGCCATGCGCTGTGCCTGCACCATGGCGGTCGCTATCTGTGAAGGCAAAATGTACAGATGATTGTCGGAAGGAAGATAGAAGGCGCGCTTGCCTTCAAAGAAATCGTTCGTCGCCGCTATGCTTTTGGCAATGCGCGATGCGCTGCCCAGGCCGGGGACAAAATGCGGCAGCAGCATGTCATAAACGGTCAACTGCACATTCTGCAAATAATTGTTGTCGAAGAACCAGGAAAGATTACACTGCGGGCAGGTATCTACGGCCAGGATTTCGTCAGCCAGGTAAGCCAGATTAAAAGCGAGCGATGTTTTTCCTATGCCTCCGCGAAGATTGCAGATGGTATAGGTGTCGAATCTGGGAAGGGGCAGGGCTTCGGCCTCGCCTCTGGCGATCTCGAATTGCCTGCCGATCAGTTCTTCAAGAATGTCCGACATGGCGTACCTCCAAAATTTGTTCCGCAATTTATATAATGAAATGCGGAACAAGTCAAGGAAAGAAGCATGGCCTGCCTAGCCGCTCCAGATATGCTGGTACAGCTCGGGAAGTGGAATGTTTCAATCCACAGTCGCCCCGTCCGCCGACTGACTCCGCAGCCGACGGATAGGGGTCGCGCGGATTGCCCCTCCCTAAAGGGGGGGGGGCGGAAAAGGATTTCATCGGCTCCGCCGTCTTGTCAACTTCTCTTTTTCCCCTGAAGGGGGAGGTCTCAAACCACAAAGGAATTTGTGATGAAAAGACCAGGGTCAGACGTCGCCATTTCGCGGCGCAGCGGATCGTCAAGGCTCACATATCCTTGAACTCCAGACGACTCCATCATCTGCCGAAGCAGCGTTGTCTTTCCGACCTGTCTCGCTCCAGTGACCAGGACAACAGGAAAAAATCCTGATGCTGTAGACACGATTTTTTCAAGGCTTCTCGTCAGATACATACCGACTCCGTCAAATCCATATTTTGATTATGGATCTGACGGTATCCCGGAAATAACCTGGTGTTCAGTCCTCTCACCAGGTCAAGCCTCATCAAACACGCCTTTCTCCGCCAGGTAGTCGACAGCTTCCTTCGCCCGTTCCGCCTGCTTGATGAGCGCACGGTGCATGTAGATGGCCCGCCCAAGCTTTTCCAGTATCTCGCGGCCGCTTACTTCGTGCTCTGTGATCCCGTACATCGCTGCCTCCTGACGACCTAGCTGATCATTCTGAGGACACTGCCCCAGGGGACGGAATTGTCGCTCGCCATGCTTTTTTCCGTATCAGCAAGCAGTTTCAATGTTTGCAGATCGACGCGACCGAAGCGGGCGAAGCCCTGAAGGATTTCGCGTACGGCGTTTTTGTCCAGGGACACCGTGGGAGCGAAATGGACGATGGTCGCGTACCACTCCATGAGCTGCGCCTTGTCGATGTCGCGCAGCAGAGGATCATTCAGGTGCAGGTCTTCGAGCAGGGATTTGCGTCGGATATCGTTCTTGATATTGTTGATGACTTTGCCAAGCACGACACCGCCCGTAACGACGGCCCCGGCGACGGAAAGGCCGGTAAGATTGGTGCGGTAATTGACAGGTCCCTTATTGGTATCAAAGTTCGGCATGGGGCTGCTCCAACTATGCGTACATATATGAGTTGCTGGGATTTATGTTGTTCAGATGCCTGTCCAGATCAGCCTGAATCCGGCCGGCACCGTACATGGCCGGAATACCAAGGTACGCGGCGCGTACCGGGTATTTCCGTATGGCATCCCCTGCGCGTTCCACGCCTCGGGCCCCGGCGCGGGCAAAACGTCCTGTGCCTTTGCCGACGGCTTTGGCACCGTGGTACAACGCCTTCACGGGAGTGGTCGACGTCCGAAGAAATTTGCCGACACCGCGCAGCATCCTGGCACTCAGCACGTCGGCCAACCAGGCATCCTTCTCCATGTGGCCGCAGGATTCCACAAAAGCTCTGCCGGTCTTGGTGATCACTTGATACCTTCCTTTGCCTCTTTCCATCTGTCTCGCAGCGACTGCTCCAGGTGCCCGATCTCTCCGGAAAGTTTGACGATGCAGCTCATGCCATCGCAAATGCCCTCCATGACCTTCATATGGGGCGTCGTATCGTCCACATAGTCCTGATGCGTATCGGCAGCTGTCTTTTGGATCTCGTCTCCAGGGATGTGGAGATAGGCAGCCAGGCCTTCAAGCACCGGCATGGCGACATCCCCGTAAGCGGCAAGGCTGTCGGCGGCGAATTTGCCGAAATCCGGCCCATTCCAGACATGGAACTCGGAAGCAAGGAAGTCGATGCCGTCCTGTACAGTGAGTTCCATCGCCATCTTTTCCTGCCTGCTCTCCGCAAGGCATTTTTCAAGGGAGAAGATGTCCGCCATGCTGACGCCCGGCTTTGTTTCGCCGGCCGAGGCCGTCTTTTCCCGCCCGCTGTGAAAACAGGCGGCGAAGTCGAATCGCGGCGCCTCCCTCCGCAGCAACCCGGTATACACCGCGAATGAGACCTCGTTACGACCGGACTCCGCTGTTTTTTCCTGCCCGGCCGGCATATCACCGTTCCCGGGCTCGTCGCCCGCGTGCGTCCTGCGCAGGACGTCCTCAAGTTCAGCCAGTTTGAAAGAGCCTTTTTTATCCTCCGCCGTCTTGAGGAAGTACAGCGATGCGGCCGTGTTCGTTTTCTCGGTAAGGCGTGTGACTTCTTCAGGGGTGAACTCGCGGTCGACGGCCACTTTGGCGATGCCGTCCGTCAGTGCGACGTCATTCCTGAAGAAGTCATCAACGATCCCGTCGGCAAGAGCCTGAAAATCTGTTGTCGTGGTCGGCATGATAAGCATCAGAATATGTCCCCCAATGAGGGTGTCGGTACGGAATCTTCAGATCGCGTTTTGGTCAGGAAAGCCGTGAGGTCATGGCCGGCGCTCGGGTCATCATCCCCCGAACGCCTCAACGCTTCGTATGCCTTGAGCATGAGTTCCGCGTGCTTCACCGCATTGCGTGTTATCTCGGTTTTTATCCCGTTGTAGTTCATGGCCATCGCCTTGTAGGCCGTAGCCATGAACATCCTTTCCACAAGAGCCTTCTGGGCCGCTGTTTTGGGAACAAGGTTCGCATAGGTGAACAGGACGAATTCGTACCCAAGGCTCACAGCCCTGCTTTTCAGTTCCCTGCCGAAGTCGTCATCGTAGTTGGCCAGATACTCGATCTTGTCCAGATTCGTGAGGAACGCGCCTGTGTCGAAGAAGAGTTCCCTGTACCATGCGGTCGCCTGCCTCGGCACGGCCAGGGCGCTTTCCACGATCTCCGCCGGGCATCCGCTCAGGATGAGGGCTTCGAGGATCTCGCGCTGCGTGTCGCTTTGCCGGATGGAGAGGACGATGCATGCTGTATTGTCCAGCTCGGGGTCGTCTTCCGACTTGCAGGCGTACCAGAAGCGCATGGCCGGAGTATAGGCATCCCCCGGTGCGCGGCCGGCGGCCACATCCGCTTCGACGCCCAGGGCGACGTGCGCCAGTCTGGCTGTGCAATCCGATATCCGCATGTTCCGTCAGCCACTCCAAACCACCTACGCCATGTTGACGTACTGCTTGAGCGCGGTGACGAGGTCGCCGATGGTGATGAAGATCTTGCGGCACGAACTCAGCAGCGTGGTGTATTTTTCCGTGCCGAAGAACTCCTGCAGCTCCTTCTTCTGATAGGACAGCAGAAGGACGATGCGTCCGATCCTGTCCTGGGCCGAGATGAAATCAGGCAGGTAGTCGACCAGCAGGATCTTGATGTCCGGATTCTGGGCGAAGGTGGCCAGGATGCCCGTATCCATCAGTTCCGGGTCCTGGATCTCGGCGATCTGCTCCATGACGGACGGATCGAAGGCAGGGCGGTCGTAGCCTTGTACCGGCATTTCCATGGCACCCTGATCGGGGAGCTGCATGGGCATCTGCTGCGGGATGCCCTGCACTGGCTGCCCTGCCTCGAACGCCGTCTTGCGCAGCACGAGACTTTGCCCGGAATCCAGAACCTTGCGTGCCTGACCGGCGTCCATGCCGTACGTTTCATGCAGCCATGCCGCGGCATCCACACGCCCGGCAAAGGAAGCGGTTTTCTCCGTCGAGCGGTCGGTGATGTCGATGCCGGCGCCGTTGTCGGAGACGACGACCCTGCTTCCCGTACGGATGAACAGGTCTTTCAGCGTCTCCGGAGAAGCGAGGAACGGCGAATCGTGCTCCAGTTCCGAGGACGACAGGAAGAAGCGGCTCTCCGCCGGTACGGCCAGCATGTTGTCCCGCATGATCCAGCCGTGCCGGATGCGTGGCGTGATGCGGATCTCGAAATGGTTGCCCGAGCTCACGATGACATCGTCACCGATACTCTGGATGCTGATGGAGCTCTTTTTCGCGAAGAAACAAGGTTCCAGATCGAGGAAGGTGAATCCGTTGCGGGCCGGGACGATGACATGCGGATGGAACCAGTCGCTTTCCCCAAGCTTGCCGATCTCCCTGCCCAGACGGTCTTTCCCGAAGACGTAGCCGAATTTGTCCAGGAATTCCGGGCAGACGGCATTGCACATGTCGTGCAGCAGGATCTTTCGGGGCGGATCCAGCGCGACGTACCCGTCGGCAAGCAGGATGTCCGGACCGCAGACGAGGCACGGTTTGCATTCAAGGCCCCGCCCGCTGATGCCGACAACTCCCGCACGCATCACCGGCCAGTATTTTACCTGGCGGTTGGCATGGGAGATGCATCGTGCATCGAGGGGGATGCTGCCGTCACCGAAGGTATGGCGGCTGTAGACCGTCAGGTTGAGTTCCGTTTCGATATGCTGCCCTGTCACGCCGGAAAATGGTACGACGGCAACCGGGGAGTCTTCCCCGGTCTTGGTGATGAAGCCATTGGCCAGCAGGTCGGCCCGTTCCCTGGCGTCCAGCTTCTCGGCCACCGCCGGGGCGAGAGCGTCCAGCCGCAGGAACGATGGAAGACAGGCTTCCTTGACATGGGGCGTTTCAACGGACTTCGCCAGCTTGTGGGCCAGTTCCTCCACAGGATAGAAGGAAGCGATCTTGCCAAGGACGTCCGGACGCTCCTTTTCCAGCCAGCTGGCAAGCACTTCCTTGTACCTGTCCGGAAGGGACGCCGCGCCGGCCCGTTCCGACGCCATGATGACATTCGACGAGACCGGCGGACGGATCATGTTGTGGAAGATGGCTTTGGTATCCTCCACGCGCGGGCTTTTCGTCAGAACCTTTGCATCCGAAATGGCGTTGGCGGACAGGATCTCGCGCACATTGTCCTTTGTCAGCGGGAAGAACTGGTCCGCCGCCTTGTCATAGGCCATTTCGCAGGAGGTGATGGATCCGCCCGCCATGACGCACGGGATATAGGCGACGTCGGCACCGGATTCCACGATGAACACACCGAAGGCCGTGCTCGTGTCCATTTCCGAGGCCAGGGTCTTGAAGGTGATGACCCGGTCGGCGATGCTTGGGTATTTCGCCCGCAAGGCATTGAACGCCTGGTTTCCGAACTCCCTGACGAACGTGTCTTCCGCGGTCTGGGAAGGGGCTTGCTGCGCGGTCTGTGCCATGTAGGCATCGACGTTTGGTGAAACGGCCATTGTGTGGATCCTGCTGGTGTTCCTGCTTGATTGTTAGTTCTGGTAGTACGGATCGATCATTGGGCGCTGTTCGAGACGGGGAAGGGCGCGGACCTGCGGGATCTGTGCCTCGTAGGCCTTGTTCCCGAGCCATGTGCCGCCGAGAAGGCCGAGTCCTGCCCCTGACACAACAGCAGGATTTTTTTGAGCGTAGCCAACCAACCTTCCAAGTTGCCTGGAAAAATAATTTTTGGCCGTGTTACTTCCACGCGAAAAAGGAGGAGTGGAAACGAAGCTTGCCTCTTTGGGCATGGGGTGTGCCAGGTGGTACATCGAGACGCAGTTTTCCATATATCGCCATCCATGCAGCAAGCTGGCCACACCACGTGATGTGGCCAGCCAGTGAGCTAGTTGCCTTCTTTGCTCTTGCCGGAGTACTTGTCGTACAGGGACTTGCCGAGAGCCGCACCACCGGCAAGTCCGGCGGCTACCGCACCACCTTTTGCGATGCGCTTCCACGGGATCTTTCCCTTACCACCGACAACTTCGGCATCAAAAACTTTCTTCTTGGGCGAGTTTTCGGAAGCATCCTTTTCCAGCAGGGAAGATGCGGCTTCGACAAAAGACTTTTCATCGATCTGGCCTGCGACCTTCATTTGCAGGAGCTCACCAAGGGCAGTCTTCTTGGCGATATCATCTGTTTCCTGAGTGTCTTCAGACGCTGTCTTCGGCAGACCACTCATGTCTTCTTTTGCGTTATCCACGCTGTATTTGTTCACCATGAGTTGTGTACCGACCGTAGTCCCAATGGAAGCTTTCTTTTCCTGCTTCTCATTTTGAGGTTCGGCAAGAAGCTCTTCCGTCAGTGAAGCGACCTTCTGGAGATCGTAGCCTTCATCGCCAATACCCTGACAGACGGCATCCACAAGGGCATCGAATGCTTCCTGACCGGCTACTTTGACCAGGCCAAGATCGACAAAAGCGGCCATTGCACCGCGAACTTCGGAGTCACGAACCAGTTCAGCGAGTTTATCCATAAAACAAATCCTTTACCCTTCAGGGTATGTAGTGTTTTGACTTTGCCAAATAAAGGGTGTGCCGATGATCGACTATCTGCCATATTTCCCGGCATGCAGCCAATGACAGACTGGAGATACACAGGCCATATTTATAGCTTGTCAGCCACGGTTCCTGCGCATGATATCTCTTGCGTTGCCCTGGCTGTACCTGTCTGTCATGAGTTTCATGCCAAGCATCCCGCCAATCGGAGTACCAAGCATTGCCCCGATCAAAGGCCGGCCTTTTAACAGTTTTCCTGCCGCATAACCAGCTGTTCCCCCAAGAACCTGCCCAACACCGGAGCCTATCGCGCCACGTATGGAATTTCTGATAGCAAGGGATGCATCATCCGAAAGACCATAATGTTTGATCAAAGCGGCTTTTTCTTCATCTGAAAGACCAGCAGCCCGATTTGCACCGACCATTACGCCAAGGTTTGCTGTCTTTTCCGTCAGTGAAGACTCTTTCTCGAGACAACGGCCTTTATTATCCATGCTTTGACAGGTACCATCGACGAGTGCACATAATTTTTCCCTGTGCGCACACTTCACAAGGCCAAGGGCGACGAGGTCTTTGAGAGTACCTTCGCCTTCTGCCGAACGGACAAATTCTGCCAATTTACTGATTGCCATAGTTATACTCACCGATGGTTGGTGGTTGACGTTTCCAGATCGGAGCTATCGTACCGAGTACCGACCCCCCTGCAGATCCTCCGATCATAGATCCCACAACGGGTGACAGGAAGCGTAGTGCCGGAGTCACGTAAGGGAGCTTTGGCAGCTTGTTCACCAGCTTGTCAGCGGCACGCCATCCGGCCAGCCCTCCTGCGGACTCGCCGACTGCCTCACCGACGGACGATGTTCCCGAAGCGATGTTCGTCGCCGGGATACCTACGTTGAACAGCGGCATGGAAAACCTGTTGAGGGCCGAGAGAGCCTTTGAGCCGAACCCTGGCATACCGGGCGCGTTCGCTGCGCCGGCCAGTTTCAAAAGCCCGGAACCTGTTTTCGTAATAGGCATGTGCCATTCACCTGTATTGCGAAAGTCGAAAAAATATTGGCCGTCGGGCGACAGGCCATTCAGCATTCAAACCGTCAGGCTACCGGCTCGTGGCCGCGTACCAGCTTTTCAGGGACGCCTTGTCTGCATCGTGCTGTTCTATGATGGCCTGCAGATCAACGATATACTCAAGCAGGTCCGCCACGGTGTTACCGTACAGAGGCGGTATCCCGCTTTCCTGCAGAAACACTTCCGGCGGGCTTGTCACCACCGGCCGGGGAACAACGTTTGCCGTTGAGCAGGCGGAGAACGTCATCAGGCACGACAACAGCGCCAAAATCAGCGTTCGCCTTGCTTGATGACAGGATCTCGCAAAGGTCCTTCCTCGCGTTGGCATAGCTTTCGATGATGTGCTCATTACGCTCCTTCCAGGCCGTGAATTCTTTTTCCGTCGCTTCCAGAAGTGTCGCCTGCTGTTTCAGGGCGTGTTCGATGGCGGTGTTTTCCTGACGAAGCACGGCGACGTCCTCATTGAGGCCGGCATACAGCCATGCCATCAGGGCGAAGGCCGCGAACGGCGTGTATTTCAGGAGGGTCGACAGCATATCACCGCTCTGCGGCCAGCTGCTTGAGGCGCGCATTTTCTTGTGCAAGGCGTGTGACCTGTTGCTCCAGCCAGGCAAGATGAGCTTCCAGGGAGACCAGACGGTTGTCCGTGCGGTTCATGTGCCAGTTGAAGTATGTGTGCGGGGGCTGCTCGATGGCCCAGCCATTGGCCACGCGGGCGAGTGAAGGTTCCTTGATGTCGGCGGGGAGGGCCTTGGCGGCCCAGGTCGGGTAGGGGGACTGATACTCGGCGATGAATTCGTCTTTGGTGATCGGCATGATGTTCCTTCGCTGTCGAATGAGGGACGTGCGGTCGTGAAATATGCCGAAATATTGGGGGGGCAGGGGGGAGCGGTTCAGGTAGAGGATGTTCAGGCACAGAGCCGTTCCCGAAGAAGAAAACGGTTATTCGTCCGTTCGGTGATCATCAGCGGGTGCGGGATGCATATGACAAGGCCAAGGTCCGTTGATTTATGGGAATACGTCGATATAACTTCATTTTTCCACAACTAGTCGGAGAAAGAACTTCCGACCCCGGACAGCCCCAGAATATTCTGGGGCGTTTTTTTGTAGATGTGGAAGGACGCCTTGGGCTTAAACCGGAATCCATTGGTTAAGCCTCGATGCGTCGACCTGTTGCATGCTTTCAGCTGCCGAGCAGCACGGAAGCCCTGACATGTACAGCGGCTTCCATGTATTTTAGCCGTTTGGGGGCGAGGTTGTACCGTGCATGCTTCCTGAAACGGAAGCCGAGCAGGTGCCGAAGCATTTCCTTGTGCCGGCGGCTCATGAGCTCCTTCGCCATGGCAAAAAAATCGTTGTAGCACGCCGGACGCTGTACATCGGCGAAATCGAGGAACGCTTGCCGACTCAGCATTTCCGCTTTGCCGGCGAAATTGCATAGTGAATTGCCATGATCAAACAAAGGGGCCGGGGCTTCGATCTGGTTTGTACGGGCATCCACCAGAAAACCAAAATTTCCGAAATGCCTGTCTGTGTTGGCGATCACGGCATCGAAGACGAGCATGTCCGCAAGCGCGTCCATATATTCCTGTCCAAGACTTTCGTAGTAGTCGAGCACCATAGGCATCCCGCCACCGGTCACGACATTCCCGACAGGCACGAAGGAAGTTTCCTTGCTCGTGAACAGCTCACACTTCGAACAGATATTTCCTTTCCATTTGGTGACGGTATACGGTACGGCGGACAGTCCCATCGTTTTTGCGATCTGCCAGGCATAAAACTCGGCATAAGGCTCGTTTCCGGTATTGGACGCACCATCCGTCCCTCCCTTGTAGAGATGGATAGCACCATCCTGTCTTCGCCAGCATTTCGGGAGCATGCCGTTTGTCGTGAATTCCGGGCTTGAGGCCACAGAGCTCCGTACAGGACTGCCATAGCCGGTGAAGGCGATGTTTGCCAAAATCTTGCTGAACCTGTTTTCATATAAATTGCACTGGTCGAAGCTTTTTTTGAAATCCTCCCTGGCCACCCAGTAACAGTCGTTGAGCGACAGCCCCTTGCTTACGCCGATAATGGCCATTGTGCTATTGGCAGACAGGCCGGCTTTGGCCAGAAAGGTATGGATGTAGGCCCTGTTCCTGGGGATCTTCCTGCACCTGAGCCATCGCGCCAGGCCACGGTCCGTCGGTTCCATGCCGAGCGGCAGCAACGATCCGGCATCAGGATCGATCCAGGTGATGTCCACCTTTGGAGTGTCACCGGTATCTTCCGCCGAAAAACGAATCAGCTCCCTGTCAAAGTGCTTGAGTATGTACGCTGGCATGGAATGCCTCTTGTGCTCAGCAGGCTACTTTAAAGTAGTCCAGAATTTTTTTGAATCTGTCCTGGGCTGTCAGGCACGTATCGATCAAATAGCCCGGCATATCGTCCCACTCACTCAGACCGCGGTAGTAATACAGTTTCAGATCATCACCGACAATGAACGGTGTGATCCCGCAGCGCAGACATTCCTTGAACATGATGAGTCTTCCGACGCGACCATTCCCGTCCTGAAATGGATGGATGCGCTCGAAAGCAACATGAAAGGCGAGGATGTCTTCCAGGGATTTGTTTGCTGAGCGGCCGTATCGTTTTATGAGCGTGGCCATTTCTTGCCTGACCTTTTCAGGTGCGGTCGTCATGCGACCGCCGACCTCATTCGGTATTTTTTTGTAGTCACCTACAGAAAACCAGTCCTTTTTGCTGATACTTGTCCCTGATTTAAGTATTTTGTGGAGAAGTTTTATACTCTTCTGATTCAGAGATGACAGTACGTTATCTATAATAAAATCAAAGCATCTAAAGTGATTCACTGTCTCGATAATATCATCTACATTCACAGCTGAGTCAGCTATTCCAATCGTATTTGTCTCAAAAATATATCTTGTCTGCTCGTGTGTGAGCATACTTCCTTCTATTCTATTTGAAGTGTACGCCAGATCTATTTGAACGCGGTTGTAGATACCGCCGGAAATATGCATCGATTTCTCTAGCAAGAGACGGGGATAGAGTCTTTGTGGTGACATTATGGTGTTACCCAGCGCGCCGTAAAGCCTCGCCCTTCAGGGCGGGGATATAAGGCGCACCTTAACTGGAATTTTTGCCTTTAATTGGGCGTTCGTTGAGCTTCGATATACTGCCGCAGGACAGAGATAGGCGCTCCTCCGCAGCTTCCAGCAAAATAGCTTGGCGACCAAAGCGAGCCGCCCCAGAGTTTTTTCTGGATCGAAGGATAGCCTTTCTTGCGAATCAGCCTGCTGGATACGCCTTTCAGGCTGTTGACCAAAGACGAAATGGCTACTTTGGGTGGATAGACGACAAGCAGATGAACATAATCGTCTTCCCCGTCAAATTCAATAAGTTCCGCCTCAAAATCACGGCAAACACTGGCAAATATTTCCTTCAAGTCGTCAAGAATGGCCTTTGTGAAGACGCCATAGCGATACTTTGTAACAAAGACCAAATGAGCATGAAGAAGGAAAACGCAGTATCTTCCAGTACGAATGTCGTTGACTTTTTTCATAGACCAACTATAATTCGGCTATGGAAAGATTGCAAGCCTACAAGTTCCAGCTCCGCCCCAAAGCCGGGCAGGAAAGCCTCATGCGGCGCTTTGCCGGATGTTGCCGTTTTGTTTGGAACAAGGCACTTGCATTGGAAAAGGAAACCTATGAAAACGAAGGGAAGCGTCTGGGGAGGTTCTTGCTCTGCGAAGCCCTTCGGGATTGGAAGAAGGAAAACGCTACTTCTTTTCTTTCTGAAGCCCATTCTCAAATTCTGCAGCAAGTCTTGAAAGACCTCGATAGAGCCTACAAAAACTTCTTTGAGAAGCGTGCTGGGTTCCCACGTTTCAAGAAGAAAGGTCTTCACGATGCCTTTCGCTATCCGCAGGGCTTCAAGCTGGACGAAAGCAACAGCCGCATATTCCTTCCCAAAATCGGGTGGATACGCTACCGCAACAGTCGCAAAATAGAGGGAACGCCGAAACAGGTGACAGTCTCTCTTTCCGCTGGAAAGTGGTACGTCTCCATTCAGACGGAACGGGAAGTTCCAGAACCTGTGCATCCTTCGCAAAGTGTCGTCGGCATAGATATGGGCATTGCCCGTTTTGCAACGCTCTCCGATGGTTCTTGCATCAAACCGCTGCACAGTTTTCGAAAGCATGAAAAGAAGCTGGCAAAGCTGCAGCGGAAGTTGGCAAAACGAGTGAAGTTTTCCGCCAACTGGCAGAAGCTCAGAGCCAAAATCCAGCGCCTGCACCGTACAATAGCCAATGTACGCAACGATTTTCTGCACAAGACAACCACGATAATCAGCAAAAACCACGCTCTTGTTGTGATTGAAGATTTGAAGGTGCGGAATATGTCGCGGTCGGCGTCAGGCACGGTGGAAGCTCCGGGAAGAAACGTGCGAGCCAAGGCCGGATTAAACAAGTCCATATTGGATCAGGGATGGTTCGAGTTTCGGCGGCAGCTTGAGTACAAGTTGAAATGGCTGGGTGGAAAGCTGGTTGTCATACCTCCGCAGTATACCAGTCAGACATGCAGTCATTGTGGGTGCGTAGACAGCGCAAATAGACCAACGCAGGCGAAATTCAAATGTACGGCCTGCGAATTTGAATGTAACGCCGACCATAATGCGGCGTTGAACATTCTGGCGGCCGGGCAGGCCGTGACAGCCTGTGGAGCGGGAAGGGCTCAAGCGCCCGCGTTGAAGCAGGAACCCGCCTGTGGCGCGGCTCGTTAGAGCCGCTACCAATAGGAATCCCCCGACTTTAGGCGGGGGAGGATGTCAATTTTAATACTGGTTAACAGGAAAGACAGTTCCGGTCAAACCACGCATTCCGGCAGAATGAAAAGGGCCGGACGCATACGCATCCGGCCCCGGGGGCAAGGTCTGTCAGCAGTGTCCGCGAGCAGGCCCGGAAACCTACATGCCTGTATCCTCGATCTTCACGCGAACGTGGCCAAAATACAGCGTATGGCCATCGGCGTCCTCAATTTCGACCTTCACATTGTAGGCCTTCGCCTCGATGGTCTGGCCACCAATGAAAATCTTAAGACGACCAAGTTGAGACTCTGAGCGGTCAAAAGCATCCGCTTCAGTTTCGCTGTCGATGACAATATTCCCGATCTTTACACGAATGGCAGTCGCCGTTGAGAAATCGTACTCCTTGCCGTCTTCCTTCAGGACCACCTCGATAGGATTGTCCTTCTGCACATACGCCGTCTGGATATGGTCAAGCCCTTTCAGGGGCTCGAGACTGAATACGCCCATGGTGTCACCTCGCAATGGATTTTCTAAAATATTGCCTGGTGCCGACAAGTATGTTCATCCTTCTTTTGTTCATGTAACTATGCGTAATTACACATTCTCTTTTGTTATAAGGTAGTGGAGCGCCGATTCTAGACAGGGCCTCCGCCTCATAAACCTTGTACAAGGAGAATTGGTAATGAGACGTTCGAGAAAGCCACGAGTCATCTATCGCGACAGCAGGGACAGGATAAGCCGTATCCAGCAGGCATTCAGCCTGTCTGACGAAGAGCTTACGGGGATCATGCTGGTGTCCCCACAAACCACCCGTAACTGGGTGAACGGCTATTCCCACACCAGCAGATCCATGCGCATCCATAGGCAACGTATCGACCTGCTGGAAAAAGCCATCAGAGATCCATACGAAAGCGCCGTCATCGCGATAGCGATCTCCCAGGGCGGTGCGGGGGGCCTTTCTGCCCTGCTCATGTACTGCATCGTCGGGGAAACGAGCCTGAAAAAAGCTGTGAATACCCGGCAGTTCATGTGGGTGAAGTACTTTTTGGCCCGGGAGTTCAGAGACAACGTCCATGCCGGTCTGCCCCCTGACAAAGCCTACCGGATGTCCAGTATCAACATGGCCCTGACCAGGCTCGACAACCTCAAAAAGCACGGGAGGAGATAGCATGTGGTGGCCCGATGAACTGTAGACTATGGAGGCTGGTATGTCATACGGAGAAAGACCCGGATGGATCTCCACCGTGCGTGTGAGCTCAGCTTTCGGCAAACGCCACGCCGTGGTAAGCGCGGATGTCGCCAGGCTTATCAGCCGTATAGGCTGGGCCCGGGCAAAGGACATGTTCGAACCGTCAGGTGTCGACCTGGACGGTTCACCTGTCTACATCATGAGCCGTGACGGGTTCATGCTCGTGAGCGGAACATGGAACAGCGTCAAAGCACTCCGCACGAAACTTGTCCTGCTAGACGAAATGGAATGGCAGGCCCACTGTGCACCGAACAAAACAAATCAAAATAACGTGCGTACCAATGCACACTGTAACGGACAACCCATAAACATCAACGTCACGGTGAACCTCGGGCAGAATGGCAATGCCATGCCGAGGTTTTCGCTTTGACAACTTCCAAATTGACATCCTCCCCGACCTTAGGCTGGGGAGGATGTCAATTAACGTTCTAAAGCACGGAAGCCAATCTGTTCAGGCTTCCGTATCGCAAAACCATACACAGCCAAAAGGCCGCGACATGTGAAGTGTCGCGGCCTTTTTGTTTTTGGAGGACGTCATGAGTGAGATAACGAAGGTTCGTATCCAGAGCTACATCGTCGGGATCCTGTCCCTCATCCTGGGTATCTGGAGCATCGCCCAATCCCTGGATTTCCGTGAACTTCAGGAAAGGAATGCCAATCTTTCCCGGAAGGCGGAAAAGCTCTCCCTCCAACTGGAGGCCCGCCAAATGGAGATCCGGGCCCTGGAAGAGCTGCGTACCGAGGAACTGCGGATCATGTCCGTCGACGAGAACAGCAAGGTGAACACACTTGCGGTACAAAACAACAATCCGTGCAACATCAAGGCCGTCAGGACGCCCTGGAAGGGTCAGGTCGGCACTGACAAGCATGGGCATGCAGTATTCGATGAGCCGGCGCACGGCATCCGTGCCGCGGCCAACGTGCTCATCAACTACTACCTTCGACACGGTCTCGACACGCTCAACGGCGTCGTCGGGAGGTTCTGCACCGGAAATCGTGAGCAATATGTGGCGTATCTGTCCCGTCGGCTCGGCCTGCGCCCCAACGAGAGCTTTGACGTGCTTGCTCGGTTGCCGGAGCTCCTCCAGGCTATGGCCCGGTTCGAGTCCGGGAGGGAGTGGGACAGATCCTTGTTCCTTCCATACTCCCTGATTTCGACAGCTTACAACAAAGGAGCGAAAGTTGACTGTCGGGATGGGGTATGCCCCCGTTAACGGAAAAGGCCAGCAGGCATACCAACCGCTGGCCAAACCAGAATCACGGTACGACTTGCGGCATGTTTTTCTTATGGAAGCGTGCCTGCGAGTTTATCGTGATTCAAAAGGAGTGCTGAATATATGCACGAAATCCTTATCGATGTCAAGGAAGTCAGCGGCAAAGCCGTTCCCGCTGTCACCAGCCTGCAGGTTGCCGAAGTGTTCGAGAAGCAGCACAAGAACGTCCTGCAGGATATTGACAGAATTTTGTCGCAAGTACCTGAAATCTTCGGACGGCTGAATTTTGAGCCGTCCGAGTATGAACTGAAAAACAATCTCGGCTTCCCGGTGAGACATCCCATGTACATCCTCACCAAAGACGCCTTCACTCTCCTCACCATGGGCTACACCGGAGAGAAGGCCATGCGCTTCAAGATCGCGTACATCGAGCGCTTCAACGAAATGGAGCGTCAGCTCCGGGGAATGACGGAGCGCCGGGAGAAGGAAGAAGCTGCTTTCTCCCGGCGGGTCGGGCGTACGCTGGATGACCTGTCCACCATCTTCAAGTACGCCGGGCTTCAAGGCAATCAGATCGCCCTGGCCCTTGACCGCATGGTCAAGAAGGAGACCGGCGTCTCACCAATCGAATCGTCCGGTGTGATGCTGGTGAATCCCGGCAACAGCCAGCTCCTGACACCAAGGGCCGTGGGCAGGATGCTCAAGCCGGGCAGATCGGCACAGGCGGTCAACAAGCTGCTTGAGAGCATGGGCCTGCAGCGATGCGTCCGTGACGCCCGCGGGCATTGCCTGTGGGAGCCGACGGATGCCGGGCTCCAAGCCGGGGCCACCATGGTCGATGTGGGCAAGCGGCATGGCGGCGGAGCTCCCGTCTGCCAGCTCCGGTGGCCTGCCTCGATCGCGGCAACACTTGAGGAATAATTGACAGTTGGGGCTCCTCCGTTATGGGGGAGCCCCGGCTTGCAGGCATTGTTTTTAGCGTGGCAGATCTCAATTCATCCTCATCGCGCCACGACGCCAATATTTGTGGTATTCGCAAAATTCCACAATGTTGAGGTGTCGCAATGGCCCCAATGAACAATTTGAACCAGAGCGATGTCCAGGTGGAGTACATCGATATCGCCAAAGGGCTGTGGCCCCTGTTCCTGGCAGGGTTTGCCGTCGCCATCGCAACCGGTGCCACGCATGTGAAGAAGGGGTACCTGCAACGGAACAAACTGAGTATCGCCCTGAATATCATCCTGTCTTCCGCCGTGTCATCAGCCATCTCCCTGGGGTTCGCGCTGCTTGCCCCTCTTTTTTACCCGGGCATCACCGCCGATATGAAGCTCGGTATCGTACTCGTCATCAACGGCATCGGCTTGAAGCTGTTCGACGTCTATATGCGAAAGAAGCACGGGCTCCAGGTCGTCGACTTGTCAGATACAGCCGATATCCACGAGCTCCGGAAGAGCATGACACCAGAGCAACGCCGGCTGCATGCCCAGGACTGTCCATTCAAGGGCAGCGAATGCTGCGGCGGCACGAACCAAAGCTGCACCTTCCAGTCAGGTGGCTTGCGAACGGTCACCGCCGAGGGCAAAAAAATCTGAGCACCCGTCCCGGTGTGCGGATCAAAGTTTCGGACGTCGATATTTCGGCGTCCTTTTCTTTTTTATGCGCAAGGCGCGAGGTTCCGCTGGCCACGTCTCGAGCTGTTTTTCTCAAGCGTCTTTCAGCATCTCCCGGATGCTTTCGAGAGCTGCCGCTGCCTCCTGGGCAGAGAGCTCACCACGAGCCTGTTTGGCCTTCACCTCACGCTCCAGTTCATCAAGATGCTCAAGGAAACTTTTTGCGGATTTTTCCATTCTGGGGGCTCCTTTCATGTGTCTGCTTAAAAATATACTGAATCGTTTGGAATTTTATTTATGGAATCAGTCAGGGAATCGTTAAAGGATGTATTTAAATAACTATTTCCGGCACAAAATCAGGAACCTGTAGAGGTTCGTTCACCGATCCTTCTATAGTATATTGCCTGAAATACATCGAGAGTTCATCCCTGCCGGAATTGACACGAACACCTTTGTCAGCGTACTCGCTTGGTTCAAAGGAGTACGGCATGGCAAAAATCATCTCGATCGCCACCCAGAAAGGGGGCGTTGGCAAAACGACAACGGCTGTCAACCTCGCGCATGCGCTGAGCAAGAAACCGCTCGATAAAAAAGTTCTCGTCGTTGACCTCGACCCGCAGGCCAACGCCTCGCTCATCCTGGGAACGGAATATCCGGACAATCAAAAAATCACCGCCGTCGATCTCTTCATGAACGACGAGCATACCTTCTCTTCCTGCGTCGTTCCGACCAAGTATGAGAATGTCGATCTCATCGCTTCGAACATCAACCTGTTCTCCTGCGGTGAGCAGATAGGCTGCAACAACAGGGCGTCCATCATGACCCTCAAGAGCAGGCTCGATGCCGGTGTCCTTGCAAAATATGACTACATCATCCTGGACTGCCCGCCCAACCTCGGCGGTCCCTTCGTGCTGAATGCCATGGTCATTTCCGACCATTTCATCCTCCCCATCGAAGGCTCGTCCATGTTCGCCATGACAGGTGTGGAGCAGTTCCTCGACGCTGTCTACACCGTCAAGGAATTCGCCCCTGAACAGATGAACCTGCTTGGGGTCCTGCTTACGCGCTACGAAGCGCGGACCAACGCCTCGAAGGCCGTTGAGGAACTCACGACGGAACGCTTTGGCGCCAGGGTGTTCGGGACGAAGATCCGTCGCAGCACCGCGGTCGACCAGGCCGGGCTGCTGTGCCGCACCATTATCGATTTTGATCCCAAAAACCAGGCAGCCGTCGACTACACGAACCTGGCCAGTGAAG
>ULOG01042095.1_pt1 | contig 22640 bp, 17 predicted proteins | sample 1952401 | NCBI WGS metagenome assembly ULOG01 (sample SAMEA4835598, study PRJEB28245) | human gut metagenome | biome: gut microbiome; material: fecal sample | place: Denmark | collected 2008
AACCGTGCTACCATACAAGCAGAATACTTCCCCAGCTTAATCCTGCACCAAAACCGGCAAGTACAAGCTTCTCTCCCTGTTTTAAGCTTCCATTCCTGTTTAACTCATCAAGCAGAATAGGAATGCTTGCTGATGATGTATTTCCATATTCATTCAGATTGACTGGAAACTTATCTTTATCAGCCTTAAGTCTTTTAGCTACACTCTCTATAATACGTACATTAGCCTGATGCAATATGAACTTATCAACTTCATTAATATCCATATTATTATTATGTAAAAGTGTTTCTATAGCTGTAGGAACACTCTTTACGGCGAATTTAAACACTTCCTGTCCATCCATATGTATAAATATATCTGTGCTGCATGAATCAGAAAATCTTCTGCCACCTGTTAAAACAGATGCACCTGTTCCATCATTGTAGATATTGCTGTCAATAATTCCTCTTTCATGACCAACTAAGGCACCTGTAACATCTTCTGTGTTGTTATCAACTGCTTTAAGAACCACTGCACCAGCACCATCTCCAAAAAGCACACACACACTTCTGTCTTTCCAGTTAACTATTTCTGACATTTTTTCTGAACCAATAACAAGTGCATATTTATACGAACCTGCCTTTAACATTGAAGCTGCAATATCCAGGGCTGTAATAAAACCTGAACATGCTGCACTTACATCAAAACACATAGCATTTACTGCTTTAAGCTTTGCCTGTACAAGTGATGCCTGATTAGGAAAAGCATAATCAGGAGTTGACGTTGCAACTATAATCAGACCAATCTTAGAAGCTTCAATACGTGCATCCTCTACTGCATTTCTTGCAGCGTTATATGCCATATCAGCATTATCCATATCTTTTGCTATATGTCTGTTACATATACCAGTTCTTGTCCTTATCCACTCATCACTCGTATCTACCATTTCTGACAGATTATCGTTAGTCAATATATCTGGTGGAACATAGCTTCCTGTTCCTATGATTCTTGTTCTTATCATACTTTTTTGTCCTTATTTATTTGACTTACTAACAATTTGATTATCTTACTTTGATTTTCAAACATTATTTTTATACTACAAAACTTATGTGTTTGTCAAGGTTATTTTGATATTCAAATTATTAAAATATACTAAAGCAATAAAAAAAGACCTGAAACAGATTATTACATCTGCTTCAGATCCTTTTTAACTTTTAGTTTAACTTCTTTATCCGGCGTGAGCGATTCACATATCTTTCGTACCGCCTTCTGATATGACAACTTATCTAACTTTAAGCAGTCGGTATCTGTAAGATATTCCCACGTTCTTTTTGGAAATGTAACAAAACATTCCGCAAGAAGCCAGCCTGCTGCCATCTGTGTATAATATCCATAGGCCGAAAAATCCCTGTTTACAAGTGAAAATATATCATCAAGATATAAACCATTAGCACAATTTATTTCATCTGTGCTTTCTATATCTTTAATAGTAACCTTTTTCATTCTCGGTCTTTTCATGCCATGCATATCAACCTTTAAATAGTGGTCTAACAGCATTATAAGCCCTACTCTTGCCCTGTATTCATCAAACGATTCTATACATTCCTTTATGTATGGCAGAAACTCGTCCCGAAACATATCCATAACCCTGAATTCTACACAGAAGCTGTCGTTTACAGCCCAGTTGTTCACAAGAGGAACGAATGTGTTGAAGTCTTTTAAAGCCTTCTTAAAGTCTTTCTCCTTCGCTGTTCCCATTCCTATTATGTAGCTTCTAAGCAGTGTTTCTTCCTGATAAATATCCGGTTCACTAAGCAGCTGCCGGAAATCCTTATTCTCCTTTATCAGCTGTTTTGCATATTGCTTTAATACCGGTTGTCTTATTCCTATTATATTATCGCAGCCAGGAATAAGTGAGGATGTAAATGCTGCATATTCTCCTTTATCAGTCATCCCCAGAAGTTCATTTCTTATATATTCCAGCATTATTCATAAAGAGGATACTTGTCTGTAAGTTCCTTAACCATTGCCATAGCCTTAGCCTGATTAGCATCAACATCATCAACAAGTAATGCAATAGCTTCTGCTACTACATCCATATCTTCTGTATTGAAGCCTCTGGTTGTAACTGCGGCTGTACCAAGTCTGATACCACTTGTTACGAAAGGTGAAGCTGGATCGTTAGGGATAGTGTTCTTGTTGCATGTAATGTTAGCTGCATCAAGAAGCTTTTCTACTTCCTTACCAGTCTTATTCTTGCTTAAAAGGTTAACAAGCATAAGGTGATTATCTGTACCACCAGATACGATATCAAAACCTCTGTTCATAAGTCCTGTACAAAGAGCCTGTGCATTATCAACAATGTTCTTAGCATAAGTCTTAAAGCTTGGGTCAAGTGCTTCCTTTAAGCATACTGCCTTACCAGCAATAACATGCATAAGTGGACCTCCCTGGATTCCTGGGAATACAGCCTTGTTAAACTTAAACTTTTCAGCAGCTTCTGCTGATGAAAGAATCATACCACCTCTTGGTCCTCTTAATGTTTTATGAGTTGTAGTTGTAACTACATCAGCATAAGGGATAGGGCTTGGATGCTCTCCACCTGCTACAAGACCAGCAATATGAGCCATATCTACCATAAGATAAGCACCAACTTCATCAGCTATCTCTCTGAACTTCTTAAAATCAATAACTCTTGCATATGCAGATGCACCAGCAATAATCATCTTAGGCTTACATTCCTTAGCTATTCTTAATACTTCATCATAATCTATAAAACCTTCGGCTGTAACTCCATAAGGAACTATATTAAAATATTTACCAGAGATATTAACTGGTGAACCATGTGAAAGGTGTCCACCACAGTCAAGGCTCATACCCATAACAGTGTCACCTGGTTCTACCATAGCAAAGAATGCTGCTAAGTTAGCCTGTGCACCTGAATGTGGCTGAACATTGGCATATTCACAACCAAATAACTTCTTAGCTCTCTCAATTGCAAGTGTTTCAACAACATCTACATATTCGCAGCCACCATAATATCTCTTTCCAGGATATCCTTCTGCATACTTGTTAGTAAGAGGGCTTCCCATAGCTGCCATAACAGCTTTACTTACAAGGTTCTCAGAAGCTATTAATTCAATATGGCTTCTCTGTCTTGCTAATTCATCATCCATAGCTTTAGCTAATTCTGGATCATAGTTCAATACTTCATCAAATGAATACATATTACAACCTCCATTTTCTATAGTTGTAGTTATACAACCTGTATAGCTATTAATTTTATAGATTATTTAGCAATAAGTCAATGTATAATTATACATTTGTACAATAATTAAGTTATTTAATACAATCTTCATTAGAATATCCGCCTTAGAAAGTTATATAAGCCATTATTCCATACACCTGCCTCGTGTCCGCCGTGTCTGTAATAGAATATATGGTCAATTGAATGTTCTGTCATATATCTTGAATAATTCTCTGATGATACCCTGCAATATGGATCTTCATCACCTGTTACTATAAGTGTAAGAAGTGGTGCTTCCCCGCCTTCCTTAACAAGCTCAGGAAGAAGATATCCCCTGTTGCCATATAATGTTTCACCGCTTCCTGTATTAACAACTCCTCCAACAGGCTCAAATGCACCTACATACCCAAATATATCAGGGTGTGCAAAGCATAAATAAAGAGCTTCCCGTCCACCTAATGAATATCCCGCAATTCCTGTGTATTCCCTGCCTATCTTAGTTGAATAATGCGAATTAATATATGGAATAAGAGCATTAATCACATCATTTTCACAGGCATCATATCTTGCAGTTAAATCTGAAAATCCATAATCAGATTCCTGCTTTCTGTCAACATCTGTAAATACAGTAAAGCTTACTAATATCATATCGTTGCGGTTGTATTCATACACAATATTCTGTGCTGTTGGTCTTGCACCAAGAACCCTGTAATCTTCATATGTTCCACTCATTCCGTGAAGAAGATATACTACAGGATAGCTTTTACTCTTATCATATCCATATGGAAGATACACATTGGCATTTCTTGTAGCATTAGTAGTTGGAGAATAATATTCTATCTTCTCAATCTCACCATAATTGCCGCCAAGATATTCTGAATTAAACCTGATTATTAACTCTACATTTTGATAATAGCATTTAGAGTTAACTTCAAGTCAAGCATAAAATATTCCTATATAAATAAAATATATGAAGCACCTTCTCACACTAAGCACTGTCGCTTGCGACAACCTACATCTTCGTGCAAGTGTGCATCATCGGCACATAGCACCTTTTATGTATAGGAAATTCTATCGAAATTCCCTATTACATAAAAAAACAACAGCTGTCTTTTATAAATAATGCAGACATAAAATGTCATTTGCACTCCTTATAATAAACATACTGTTGTCTTATAAATATTAATAACCCTGCAAAACCATCCTGATTATATTATTAATTACAACTTATAATAATCAACTGCTAGTCTTGCAATACATTGTAATCTGCTTAATCTCTTACAATCCATTTAGTTATCTACTGAACTCTTTAAATCCTCTGCAAGAAGATATATGTTATGTAATATATTCTTACAGTTCTTCATACTTTCAACTGTTGTGTCAGATACTTTTAGGCCTTCAGTTGAAGCAGCTGCTACCTCTTCTCCTGTTGCTGATAAATGTGAAATATTATCAGAAATAACAGAAGTTGAATCCAGTATCTTGTTAATGCTCTGCTCTGCAGAATCTATATTGTTCATAAGATTATCAACTGTTTTTCCTACGTCCTCAAAAGTCACTCTTGTATTATCAATAAGTTCATTCTGCTTATTAACTGACTCAACTGACGCTTTTATGCTCTCATTAGCTTTCTTCGTATCTTCATAAAGATTATTGATTATATCTGTTATGCTTGAAGATGCATTCTTAGTCTGTTCTGAGAGCTGTCTTATCTCTTCGGCTACTACTGCGAAACCCTTTCCGGCTTCTCCTGCTCTTGCTGCTTCTATTGAAGCATTTAATGCAAGAAGGTTAGTCTGGCTTGAAATCTCTACGATAGAACCAATAAATCCCTGTACATCATCAACCTTTTCTGTAAGACTGTTAATCACATCTACGATTATATTGCTTGCATCATGTACATTCTGTGCCTGTTCCTTAAGTTCAACTACTATAGCCTTACTATCATTAACAGTCTCATCTGTTCTGTGTGAAGCCTCAACCATCTCGCTTATCTCTTTTTCAGCAATATCAGTGTTTTCTTGAATCTCTGCACACATAGTGGCCTGTCTTTGTATGGCTTCTGCTGTGCTTTCTGTGCTTTCTGCTATATCTTTCATTGAATTGTGGTTTATATCTATGCTCTTTTCTAACTCATCAAGCATATCCATAGCCTGTCCGAAATGTCTGGTTATATTATCAGCTACAGCAACCATCTTCTCGTTATTCTCTTTCTGTATAACTGCTGCTGCCTCTATCTTATTCATATTCTCTGCAAAAAACTGCTTAAGCAGCTTTGTTACACTAAGAGATATACATGTAACAATAACCAATACTAATATAGCAAGAACCCTGCTTGCCATAGCCACTCCATTATACATATTATAATCCATAATAAGTCTTATGACATTAGCAGCTATCGAAACACCATCAGCCCACAATATTAGTTTTTCATTAAGATATACCATCGAAGCCATAATCAAAGGAAGTACATATGTCCATACACCATCAGTTGAATTAAGCAGTATAAGAACAACATATCCAAATGCCATTGATACCGCAATCGTTAATTCACACACTCTGGTCTTCTTCCTTAAAATATAAGCAGCTACTGATACAATAATTACCGCAAGTGCCACAACAAACTGTATTAAAATCTTTCCTTTGTTATGTCCGTCACCCACTCCTAATGCTGCCATCAGGGTCAGCGCAATATAACCAAATACTATGATAACTGTAAATAAAACAGTCCTGTTTGCCCTTATATACTGATTCTCTGTCATAATTTTTCTCCCGTCTTTTGTTATAGTTTTGCCAAGATTTATAAAAATAAGTATATACCCATGATTATCCAAACGCAATATTTTTGCTAAAAAAAAGCTGATAAAGCCATTATTTTCATCCAGATTTAACAAAGTATTGTCTAAAAATATAGTTAAAAAAAAGCATTTGAAAATATCCATTAAATACTTTCAAATGCTCTTAAAATATTATTCCTGTTCTGACTCTGTAATTCTGATAGATAAGTCTTCAAGCTGTTTTGCATCTACAACATCAGGTGCGTTAGTAAGAAGACATGTTGCATCCTTTACCTTAGGGAAAGCTATAACGTCCCTTATTGAATCTCTCTTAGCCATAAGCATAACAAGTCTGTCAAGACCATATGCAAGACCAGCGTGTGGTGGTACTCCGTACTTGAACGCATCAAGTAAGAAACCGAACTTCTCATTAGCGACTTCATCTGTAAGACCAAGTGCCTTAAACATTCTTGACTGTACATCAGCCTGATGGATTCTTACTGAACCACCACCTATCTCTGTACCGTTAAGTACAATATCATAAGCCTTTGCACGTACTGAACCTGGGTCTGACTCGAGCTTATCAAGATCCTCATCCATAGGCATTGTAAACGGATGGTGCATAGCTACAAATCTTTCTTCTTCATCTGACCACTCGAACTGAGGGAATTCTGTTACCCAGAGGAACTTATAATCATTCTTATCAAGAAGTCCCATCTGTCCAGCAAGTTCAACTCTTAATGCTCCAAGTACATTCCATACAATCTTATTGCGGTCAGCAGCAAATAAAAGAAGGTCACCCGGCTTACCTTCCATAGCCTCAACAAGTGCGTTCATCTCATCCTCAGTCATAAACTTAGAGAATGAAGACTTAAGTGAACCATCTTCGTGAATAGCTATATAAGCAAGACCCTTTGCACCATATCCCTTTGCAAAGTCGACAAGTGCATCAATCTTCTTACGAGGCATACTTCCCTGTCCATTGGCATTAATACCTCTTACAGTTCCACCATTCTCGATAGCCCCTGTAAATACGCCGAAACCACAGTTCTTTACTATGTCTGTAACATTCTTAAGTTCCATACCAAATCTTAAATCTGGCTTATCAGAACCAAATCTATCCATAGCTTCCTGCCATGTCATACGCTGGATTGGAAGCTGTACATCAATATCTAATACCTCTTTGAAAAGATATGCTAAAAGTCTTTCATTAACATCAATTACATCATCAACGTCAACAAATGACAATTCCATATCTATCTGAGTGAATTCCGGCTGTCTGTCAGCTCTTAAATCTTCATCTCTGAAACATCTTGCAATCTGCATATATCTGTCATATCCAGAGCACATAAGCATCTGCTTAAAGAGCTGTGGTGACTGTGGAAGTGCATAGAATTTTCCTGGATGAACCCTGCTTGGCACAAGATAATCTCTTGCTCCTTCCGGCGTTGACTTAGTAAGCATAGGTGTCTCTATTTCAAGGAAACCTTCATTAGCAAGAAATGCTCTTGTAAGAGTGGCAACCTTGCTTCTCATAATGATATTAGACTGAATATCAGGACGTCTAAGATCAAGGCATCTATATTTAAGTCTTATATCTTCTTTAGTATTAATATTATCCTCAATTGGAAATGGAGGTGTCTCTGACTCAGAAAGTATTCTTAATGATTCAGCCGCAATCTCAATATCACCTGTCTTAAGATTGTCATTAACTGCTCCACTTCTCTTAATAACCTTACCTACCACAGCTATTACGAATTCATTTCTTAATGTATATGCCTTGTCAAATCCTTCTTTACCGATAATATTCTCATCAAAAAGAATCTGTAAAAGACCGCTTCTGTCTCTTAAATCCACAAATATAAGTGAACCAAGATTACGTCTTTTAGCAACCCAGCCCATAACTGTAACTGTACTGCCAATATCTGCACTTGAAACTTCTGTGCATCTGTGTGTTCTCTTTAAGCCAACCATTGACTCTGCCATAGTTAATTACCTCATTCTTCTTAGCTGTATTAACAGCCTGTTTTATTTGCCCTAAGGCATAATTAGGTTACTCCTAATCCTGACTGATTTTTAGTATATCACTTATATCCAAATCATCAATATCTAATCTGCTATTATTAATCAATTCTATAGTCGAATCTTCGTGAATAAGCCTCTGGAATAAAAGGAATACTCTCATATCCATATTCTTAATCTCATCTATCATAATTGTAACAGCAGTGTCTATATCAAATGCTTTCCTATATGGTCTGTCTGATATAAGTGCCGCAAATTCATCTGCAACCTTTAATATTCTTGCTCCTAATGGTATCTGCTCACCAACAAGCCCATTGGGATATCCGCTTCCATCAAAACATTCATGATGTGAAAGAACGACATCCATTATATTATCTGAATAATCGTATTTTTTCAATAGATCATGGCTTATCTTTGAGTGCATACTCATATACTGCTTCTCATCTTCCGGAAGTGCCTCATCGGTTCTTCCATACAGATATTCTGAAAGCTTTAACTTTCCAACATCGTGAACCATCGCAGCAATCTTTAATTCGTATGCCTCATCTTTAGACAAACCACACATCTGTGCAAGCTCATATGTCAGATTGGCAACAAGCACTCCGTGCTTAATTCCACTTTTAAAATCATTAATCATATAATCAATGAGTTCATTATTGTTATTCTTCATAATTCTACCATATCAATATACTTAATGCTGAATCAATTCCATTCAGACAATATTATATTATATTTTTATGTGAAAGAAATGTCAATGTCCTTATCGGCTATATTTAAAGAGAAACCTTGTATACACGTTTATTTAAGCTTTGCAAAATGTTCTTTAGCAAATTCCATATCCTGAACCACCTCAAGAGTTCCAACATAATTTCCCTGCTTGTCCCTTACCGCAATATATTTAACAAGCATAGTCCTTCCTTGTTTATCCATCCAGACAGGTACTTCATCAAGTGTTCCTATCCTGAATTCTTCTATAATTCTTCTGACCTTTGCCTCAATCTTTGGTGGGTGGCACGAGAATACCTCCCTGTCAATTGCCATAACAGGTCTTTTAAATACCTTTGACCCTTCATTAAAATATCTGTTGATATTATCTTCATCAACAAATGTTATCTCCATTGGTATTGCATTAAGCAGTGCCTCAAGCTGCGAAAGTGTCATATGTCCGCCTGCCATATATAACTCATTCTGAACATCTTCTTTCTTATCAGATTGTTCTGACACTTCAGGTTTATACACATTTTCTACTTCTTCTGCTTTCTCCCATCTGTCTGATACTGTATCAAGGCACACGGCATAATCTTTGGAATCGTGATATATTCCAATCCACTCAGCTTCCGTAAAATTAGCGGCACAGTTAGGATACAATATATTATCTTCCTTATATATCATCTCCTCTGCCCTCTTTATAACATTTTCTATTCTTTCAATTAATTTACCGTCCAGACTTTTACCATTATTGTTATCCGCACTGTTATTATTGTCTGCTTTGCTACTGTTATTACCGTCCATGTAATTTAACTGCTTTGCTATGTCTGACAGCTCATCTCTTATCTCATCATCAACTGTCCACATAACCGCCGAAGGTCCGCTGATTTTATATCGTACATTAAGCACCGGATATAACAAATCCCCTTTCTTGGCATAATGAATAGATAACTCCCTGAGCTTATATATCTTCTCTTTCAGTGCCTTTATATCAATATGTCCGCTTGTAATATTTTCTTTAATATCATCAATAACCTGCTGGATTGCCTTATTTTCTTTCACAAAAGTATTTAATGGGTGGCCGCTTATCATAGCCAGTTTATTAAAAATGCTTTCTCTGTCTTTACGCATATCTGCAATGGCACTCTTAGTCATACCTTTCATTGTGTCATCATAGTACTTTTTCATCTCTGATATTTCATTTTCCGCCTTGGCTATTCTTTCTTCCTTAGTCGCACCGTGAAATAATGCTGAGTGAACATCACACAGCTTTGAAACCTCTGATATAGGTGTTCCCTCTGCTATCAACGCCTGCTCCGCTTCCATAATCTCTATTGGATTGACATCATTGAATTCCTTAACAAAATCTTTCTTAACATTCTCAAGACTTTCACCATCACCAAGTCTTTTAAGATAGCCTTTAATCTGTTCTGTCCTGTTCATATAATTCCTCCATTATTTTTATTATATTTTTCAATCTATCTGCTGGTAATTTATCAGCTTTATATATAAGCTGGCTGTTATGCTTATATGTGCATCATATTATAATCTGCTTTATTATCTTGTAAGCTTACAGTCACTCTTACCTGTATATCTTGTAAGACCACAATTACACTTATCTGTATGTGGATTATTAGTATGTCTGGATTGTAACATCTTCATTCCGCATTAATATGTTGTATTTACAACACTTTCAAGATTAATATTCATATCTTAATTGTTTTGCTTGTTAATAATCCTGCTTTTATAATATAATACTTAGGACGATTAACGATTGTGGGGTGAATATTTAATGAAATATGATGTAATAATTATAGGTGCTGGTCCGGGCGGAATATTCTCTGCTTATGAGCTTATGAAGAAAGCTCCTGATCTAAAGGTTGCCGTATTTGAGGAAGGTAATACTTTAGAGAAGAGAAAATGTCCAATTGACGGAAAGAATATCAAATCCTGTATCAAATGCCCAACCTGTGCCATTATGAATGGCTTTGGCGGTGCCGGAGCATTTTCTGATGGCAAATACAACATTACTAATGACTTTGGTGGTACTCTTTACGAATATATCGGCAAGGAAGAAGCTATTGGCCTTATGAAATATGTTGATACCATCAATACTTCCCACGGCGGTGAGGATACGCATATGTACTCAACTGCCGGTACTAAATTCAAGACTTTATGTATGCAGAACAAATTAAAGCTTCTTGATGCTTCTGTAAGACATCTTGGAACTGATATTAATTATATTGTCCTTGAAAATATGTACGATGAAATGAAGGAGCATATTGATTTCTACTTTAATACTCCTGTTACTAATATTGAAATAATCGATAATAATTACCGCATATATTACAAAGATACCTATATGGACTGCAACAAATGTATTGTGTCAGTTGGAAGAAGCGGAAGCAAATGGATTGAAAAAGTCTGTCAGGACTTAGATATTCCAACCAAATCAAACCGTGTTGATATCGGCGTAAGAGTTGAGCTTCCTGCTGTTATATTTGCACATCTTACAGATGAATTATACGAAAGTAAGATTGTATACAGGACTGAAAAGTTTGAGGATTTAGTCCGCACCTTCTGTATGAATCCTAACGGTATCGTTGTTAATGAGAATACGAACGGCATTGTAACTGTTAATGGACACAGCTATGAAGGCAGTGATAAACAGACTGAAAATACTAACTTTGCCCTGCTTGTTGCAAAGCACTTTTCTGAACCTTTCAAGGACAGCAACGGATATGGTGAAAGTATTGCACGTCTTTCTAATATGCTTGGCGGCGGTGTAATTGTCCAAAGATTCGGTGACCTTATACGAGGCAGACGAAGCACAGATAAAAGAATCGAAGAAGGACTTGTCAGACCTACTCTTTCTGCTACTCCAGGCGATTTAAGCCTTGTTCTTCCTAAGCGTATACTTGATGGAATAATAGAGATGATTTACGCTCTTGATAAGATTGCTCCGGGTACTGCCAATGACGACACTCTTTTATATGGTGTTGAGGTCAAATTCTACAATATGGAAGTTGAGATTGACAACAACCTTGAAACCAAGTACAAAGGTCTTTACATAATCGGTGACGGAAGCGGCGTTACACATTCATTATCACACGCTTCTGCAAGTGGTGTATATGTTGCAAGACGAATAATTGATGAGGAAGAATAATTCCATATTAAAATAATTCTCAATAATTAATATTAAGAATAGGTCAATATATTTTAATGAATCCGCTCTAAACATTTCACAAGTAAAGATTAGAACAATAAACCCTTTATATATAATAATACTTAAAGCTGATAAAATCTCCCTGTAACTTATATCTTTCCTAAGCCTTTGATTCCGGATATAAGTTACAGGGAGATTTATTCTTAATAATCTATCTAGTTCGATGATTAAAATCTACCATAATATCTATTAGTATCTATTTTATTAAGTTAATAATCTACTCAAGTCTTATTTAACTTCTACAAGCTCAATCTTAAAGTTAAGTTCTTTTCCTGCCATCTCGTGGTTAGCATCAAATGTTATGTCATTCTCTGTTAAGGCTGTTACCTTAGCTGGAAATGGCTGTCCATATACATTCTGAAGATATACCATATCATCAACCTTAAGTTCTTCTGAACCTGCAAGCTCGCTGATTGGAACTGTGATAATTGCATCTGGATTTTTCTCTCCATAAGCTTCTTCTGGCATTAAATGTATATCTATTATATCTCCTACATTCATATCAGCTACAGCCTTATCAAAGCCAAGTATCATCATACCTGCACCACAGGTGAATTCAAGAGGTTCTCCTCTGTCATAAGATGAATCGAACTGTGTTCCATCGTTAAATGTTCCTTTGTAGTGTACTCTGCACACCTTGCCTACATTAGCTCCATCAAATAAAGGTGCTCCTCCACCACAACCTGAACAACCGCCACAGCCTGATGTTTCATTACTTCCACAGCCGCAGCTTCCGTCATCTATGTCACTTCCACAACCACAGCCACAGCCGCAGCTTTCATTTTCTGTATCAGCTGTTCCACAGTTCTGTTCTTCTTCGTGTGAATGATGACTGCAATTAACACCCTCTGATATCAATTCTCCATTAAGGTATGCCTCTAGCGCTTCATCTGCATTTCCTGATACACCTGAATATACTTCTATGCCTGCTTCGCCTAATGCATTGGCAGCACCACCACCGATACCACCACATATAACAGCATTAATATCAAGACCTGCAAGAAGTCCTGCCATAGCTGAATGTCCAGAGCCTTCACTCTCTATAACTTCTTCTTTAACAATGTTCTGTCCATCTGTTTCATAAATCTTAAATTGTCTTGAATGTCCGAAATGCTCAAAAACATTTCCATTCTCGTAAGCAACTGCTATCTTCATATTATCCTCATTTCTATATTTTTTATAATAAGCGTATATCCTGATTTCAGGACACTATATTCCTTTAAATATAATTTAATTCTATCTATCCTAAGGAAATTATTACCAAATAATAATTCCTTTCAAATTGTTATTTCAATAACTACTATTTCTAGAAATTATTTTCCTCAAAGAATTTCTTCTTTCGATCAATCATTTCATCAATTCTTTGAATATAATTACGAACGTCTTTTACATTTTCTATTCTCTCAATTCTGACTGAATGATTATCATCTGCTTCATTATGAAATACTACCTTGCTGGAAGCTCCTGCACCACAGGCAATTATTGTCTGCTTTTCCTCCATAATAAGAATGTTATATATACATTCAAGTCCCTCAACTGAGTAACCGACATTCTCAAAATTACCTGCCATATTCTTCTGACGATACATATAATAAGGCTCCATTGACAGTCTTTTGGCTGTGTCCTCTGTCATTCTTATTATCTCATCTGTATTATTGGTAGATAACTGCTTATATTTATCTCTCCATATATTAAGTGCCGCCGCTCTCTTTATTGCAAGAGAATGTACTGTAAGGCTCTCAGGCTTCATCGCCTCAATCTCTGATAATGTATGAGCCACCTCATCAACATCTTCACCGACAAGTCCAAGAATAATATCCATATTAATATTATTAAAACCTTCTTCCCTTGCCATAGAATACACATTTTTAATCTGCTCTACAGTGTGCTTTCTTCCTATAAGGTCAAGTGTCTGCTGGTTCATCGTCTGCGGATTAATAGATATTCTTCCAACATTATGTGCCTTTAACACCTTTAACTTATCCCTTGTTATGCTGTCTGGACGTCCTGCTTCAACTGTAAATTCATGACATCCGTCAATATCAAAAAGCTCCTTTAAAGCCGTTATGAGCCTGTCAAGCTGTGCCGCACCAAGTGTTGTTGGTGTTCCACCGCCAAAATACACTGTATCAAGTCTTCTGCCTTTCATCGCCCTTGCTACAAAGGTCATCTCCTTAATAAGTGCATCAAGGTAATAATCCACATAATTCTTATACGCATCAAGTGCATATGATGAAAATGAGCAGTACAGGCATATACTTGGACAAAATGGTATTCCAATATATAAACTGTAACCATTCTTATAATCTATCTTATTAAGAATGTCCATTTCTTTCTTTGCTACATTTATTGCAAGGCTGGCTTTCTTCTCACTCGCCTTATGCTTATTCACAAAATGCTTCTTTATAGTCTGCTCGTCTTCGCCATCTTCAAGCATAACATATGCAATCTTGCTTGGGCGCACTCCTGTAAGATAACCCCAGGGCAGTGTCTTTCCTGTCATCTGGCTGAGCCTGTCATATAAATATGACTTGAATTTATCGTGCATTTCGCTCTTGTTAAGTCCTGTCATATCAGGTACTGTTATATCAATCACTTTATCAGCTTCTGTGGCAACTGTATCCTGCTTATATGCCTTTACCTCCATTCTTGGGTAAAATGAACGCACAAGAACTATTGCATCATCATAAAATGTATCGTTATCAATTTTAATATATATCATACTGTTCATCTTTTCTACGCACCTATAAATGGGTTATGAACCCTCTCATATCCTATGCTTGTTCCCTCGCCGTGTCCTGTATACACCTTGGTATCGTCTGGAAGCACCATTAACTTATCCTTAATTGAACGTACAATATCGCTCATACTTCCGCCTGGGAAATCTGTTCTTCCAACTGACTCACAGAAAAGTGTATCACCTGAGAATAACACGCCGATTGACTCAATATAATAGCACGTTCCACCCTCCGTATGTCCTGGTGTATGGATTGCCTTAATATCAAAGCCTGCAAGATTAAGTATATCACCATCATTGTGCCATATATCAGCCTTCACAGACAGGTTCATTCCATAAGCCTCACCTAGATTAATATGAGGTGTACTTAATGTATTCTTCTCCTCTGCTGAGGCATACACCTTGACATTATATTTATCCCTCACTTCATCTGCTGCCATAATATGGTCAAAATGTCCGTGTGTTAAAAGTATTCCCTTTAACGTACAGCCCGACTGTTCTATCATCTCACTTATCTTTCCAGCATTATCCGCAGGGTCTATAAGCACACATTCTTTAGTGTCTGTATTACAAAGCAGGTAACAATTCGTTGCTACCATTCCTAATACTCTTACATCTATTTTATACATTATAATCTCCAATCCCTGTGTCAAAAATGCTGTCGTACGAAGCAATATATAAAATATCTTAACTTCGCACGACAGCGGTTATAAATATCAGCCTGTAGCTCTCTCTATATCTGTCACTCCGTCAATCTTTCTTAAATTATCAATTAATCTGTTAAGTTCTTCCTTACCAGATACAACAAATCCAAGATTGATTGTTGCAAGCTGTTTCTTATTAACACGGCTGTTCATAAATCTTACATCTATATTGGCTTCCGTAAACAGACGTGAAATATCAACAATAAGTCCTTTTCTATTGCCTGCATATATATTAATCTCTGCACTGTACTTCTCATCTTTATTCTCTGTCTGCTCCCACTCAGCTTCAATAAGCCTTGCTCTTTCATTAGCTGGGAAATTAAGAATATTAACACAATCTGTTCTGTGAATTGATATTCCTCTTCCTCTTGTAACAAACCCAACAATCTCATCACCCGGCACTGGATTACAGCACTTAGAGAAACGGACAGCAACATCATGTATTCCTTTTACAACAATACCGCCTTTGCCCTTCTTCTCCTTCTCTTTCTCCTTGCTCTCACTTGCCACAATGCTGTCAAGTACCTGCTTGTCAGTTATCTCAGCCTTCTTGGTCTTCTGATATTCCTCATTAAGCTTATTGACAATCTGACCTTCTTTTAATGCACCATGTCCTACTGCCGCAAGAACAGCATTCCAGTCTTTGTAACCATATTTTCTTAGTGCTTTCTCAACAAACTCAGGCTTATTAATCTCAGAAAGAACAATTCCCTTACTCTTACAGTAATTAGATATAAGTTCCTTGCCCTTTATAATATTGTCTTCTTTAAGCTCCTGCTTAAACCACTGGTTAATCTTGTTACGGGCCTGTGTTGACTTAACCATTGAAAGCCAGTCACGGCTTGGTCCTTTGGAATTCTGTGATGTTATAATCTCAATTCTGTCACCATTCTTAATCTCATAATCAATATTAACAAGCTTGCCATTGACCCTTGCACCAACCATCTTGTTACCTACAGCACTATGTATGCTGTATGCAAAATCTATTGGATTAGAACCTGCTGGAAGTGTCTTAACATCACCTGTAGGAGTGAAACAGTACACTGAATCAGAAAAAAGGTTAAGGTCATTCTTAATTGATGATAAGAACTCCTTGTTATCAGACATATCTCTCTGCCATTCAAGAATCTGTCTTAGCCAGCTAAGCTTAGCTTCCTCACTCTTATCAGACTCTCCTGTCTTGCCCTCTTTATACTTCCAGTGGGCAGCAATACCATATTCAGCAATTCTGTGCATTTCATAAGTTCTTATCTGTACCTCGAATGGCTGTCCATTAGAAGCAATAAGTGTTGTATGAAGTGACTGGTACATATTAGGCTTAGGCATTGCTATATAATCTTTAAAACGTCCCGGTATTGGCTTATACATTTCATGAATAACACCAAGTGCCGCATAACAATCCTTGACTGTATCAACCTTTATACGAACGGCAAATATATCATATATCTGGTCAAGTGTCTTATTCTGGTTAACCATCTTTCTATATATTGAGAAGAAATGCTTAACTCTTCCGTCTATCTCAGCTTCAATTCCAGCATTGCTAATGTGCATACCTACTTCTTTGATAATGCTCTTTATAAATGCCTCCCTGCCCGGTCTGTTAATATCAACCTGCTTTACAAGATCATTATAAGTATCCGGCATAAGATACTTCATTGATAAATCATCAAGTTCTACCTTAATCTTGGATATACCTAACCTATGGGCAATAGGTGCATATATATCCATAGTTTCTCTTGACTTTTCTACCTGCTTGGCTGGTGACTGGTACTGCATTGTACGCATATTATGAAGCCTGTCGGCAAGCTTTATCATAATAACTCGTATATCCTTTGCCATCGCAAGGAACATTTTTCTTAAGTTCTCAGCCTGAACCTCAATCTTATCGTGCTGGTAATTAAGCTGTGTGAGCTTTGTTACACCATCTACCAAAAGTGCTACTTCATCGCCAAATTCCCTAGCAACATCTTCACTTGTCATAACCGTGTCTTCCACAACATCGTGCAAAAGACCTGCAATAATAGATTCCTTATCAAGTTCAAGCTCTGCTAATATAATGGCAACACACAATGGGTGAATAATATATGGCTCTCCAGACTTTCTAAACTGTCCTTCGTGTGCCTCCTTAGCCACTTTATATGCTCTCTCTATATCAGATAAATCTGATGAGGGATGATACTGCCTGATTGTTTCTATAAGCTTATTATAAAGCACTTCAGGACTTGTAAAATCTGCTGGAGTATCAACCGACTTGTCCACCTGACTTGTCTTGATATTGGTATTGCCTGCTAATTCTATATTATTCTCTGGCATATAATTTCTCCCTACACTTCTGAATATAGTTTTTCCATAAATTCTCTTGTTGCTACTGCATTTTCTGGTACAGTATTCTCAAGTGTACAATGAACATATGGCTTATGTTCCTTAATCTTCTTAAGAAGAAGCGGATAATTAAGTCCGCCTGTTCCCGCCGCTATTGATTTAAGTTCATCACCTTCAACAACATAATCTTTGCAGTGGACAACTGCTATATCCTTTAATAATAAATCAAATGCCTGATTAATTATCTCATCCTGCTTATCTATATTACCCACATATAAAAGATTGACTGGATCAAATATAATCTGAAGATTAGGTGAGTCTATCGCATCAAGAACCTTTCTTGCTCTCTCAACTGTATTAACAATATGCTTCCATACCGGTTCAATCGCAACTATAACGCCGAACTGTTCTGCATATTTAACAATTGGTCTTAAATTATCTATAAAGCACTGTAAAGCTTCCTCTGAATGGTTAGCTGGCTCATACTTGTACTCCTCATTGACAGCACCTGTCTCTGTACCAACTACGCCACAGCCAAGTATACTTGCAAATCTTATATGTGCCTTATATTTCTCAACTATCTCCTTGTGCTTCTCCCCGTTAGGATTGCAAAGGTTAAGGTAACAGCCAAGTACTGCTATATCAACCTTATTCTCTGCACATAATTCTTTAATATACATTGCAAGACCTGGTGTCATAGTCTCTACTCCAGGCTTGAACTCCTTAATAGACTTGCTTAATGCTATGTGCATACAATGAAATCCCTGATTATGTATATTAGGAATAAGTTCATTAAGTGGTGCATATACCACATCGTGTGCTCTTATACCGATTCTCATAATTAACCTCCTTAGGCTGTTACTCTATGTTATGATTATTTAACCCAAACAGCCATATCAGTATATTCTTTCTGATATGGCTGTCTGTTTCCGGTGTGCTGTGTGTCCCAGTAAAATGACATCTTTCATTACTGAAATGCCATCTTATGCCTCTTACACATACATCATAATATTTATTTTAACACATTATTGTCAGAATGTCATATTATTTTCACTAATTGCATTATAATAAGTTGCAAGTGGTATGAAACTCTGTGCAAATCCTTTTCCTGAATTACCCTGACATATTACCGCATCATCTATAATAGTCTTGACTCCTACTGCTCCCTTAGGCACTTCATTCACAGCACCCCTGAACGTATTAATTCCATATTCAAGATACTGTTTATTACCTGTAAGCTCATAGGCTATTGCAAGTGCTTCAAGAAGCAGGGTATTATTGCCATTTCTTGCAAGACTTGGAAGCTCCTTATAATAGAACAAACCATTATCCATATAACAGTTCTCTGTCAGGTCATCAACTGCCCTTAATATCATCTGCCTGATATCTTCTCTTGGGAATATTCTGTAATATCTCATAACGCTTCCTACCGCTATTGATATCATAAAGCCTACTCTTATGGCTGTATTATCTGTGTAAGGTGATAACCAGTCGCCATATTCTTCTTCCCACTTCTTAAAATTATCAATTATCCAGTCACATTTTACTAGCCATTTATTATCATTAGTCTCTACATAAAGGGCTGTAAGTGTTCTTAGTGCCCATCCGGTTTCCCTTGCATTGGCTTCACCCGGCACCTGATACATAGGCGTTTCAAGAAGTTTTAATACATTTTCTCCTATTCCAATGGCTGTATCATAGCCTCTCTTATCACCTGTAAAATGGTAATAATCAAGCAGACCCTCGACCCACTCGTGAGAGCATACCATAACACCATTCTTACAATGTCCTGCCGTGTGCTCCCACTGTCCGCCAATTCTAAGAGGATTACTGCTGTAATGGCACACATCTATATCCATCCAATGCTTTGCTGACACAATCAGATAATCCATAAATCTTCTGACACCGGTTCTTGCATACATAAGTGCACACGCATGTGGATAATCGTATTCATTATTGCTCCAAACAGGCTTTCCACCGCCACGTCCCTGAACAGTGTAGCCCTGATCTACCGTGTCGCCCCAGTTAAGCATACCATAGCACCTTGAATGTCCGTCTGCTTTTGCCATAAGTGATATCTCAAAATCATCATTATACTTTACAGGGAACACATCAATCATAACCCCTGCCCTCTTAAACACTTCCGGTGCTATATATGGTCTGTCTGGCATCTGGTATATAAGACTTCTGTTGTCTATCTCCCACAGCTTCATAGCAGGACTATGAAAATGTATCATAAACTGCTGTTCTTTTGCCATTCCTGACTGCATAGTAATCTCCCCGACATTCTCAGGAACAAGCATAACAGCCACACCTTCACTGCACGACTTCACTGCCTTAGGATAATTCTGCTGTGCCTGATGAACCGTAATACTAAAACCATCTTCACCATCAGTATAATCAGCCATAAATGTTCCATAAAATACCTCTGCAAAATGCTCATTAGCCTCTTTCACAAGATATTTATCATCTATTACCTCATTGACCTCCTCGCCATTCTTACCAATTATAAAACTTGTCTTATAATTAGAAGTTGCAACAACAGTTCTTATATTATTGACATCAGCCTTCTTTTCAAGCATATCAAGCTCTGTTGTACCCCTTGTCACAAATACAGGACCATCATTATGCGAATTATCTGTACGGATATCACCACAGCCTGTTGAATCGTTACCTGCTGCAATTTTAAGAGGCTTTAACTGCTCTGTAATTACACTATCTTCTGATTTCTTAATATAAAATACAAGCGACTTTATCTTTAACTCATCATCTGATGTATTAATAATTCTGTATGTAATATTAACCCATGGCTTTCCGGCATAACCAGTGACTTTAATAACTGCCTTAATATCTTTGTTCTCAATATTCCCTGCTGAGATATTACTGCACTCAGCTTCTACGCTTGCAGTAACTGGTCCGGCCTCAACAACCTTCCACTCTCCAATCTTAAGCTTATAAGTATTGCCATCTTTATCCTTAAGATATGGACCTTCAAAATTCTTATCTGTATATACTTTCCTGTAATCATTAAGCTGCCTGAATATTGAACTGCTGTTGTTGGCAACCTCATATTCCAGACTTCCGCATTTTATTAAAAAGCCATTATTAACCGGTGTTACGCTGACGGTGCCATCTTGCTTAGCACACTCTGATTGTCCGTCTGCTATAAGATTCGCTAACTCCTGTTTAGTAGTTGTCAATACTGCCTTTGCCAACTTATTAGCTGGTAAATCTGCCATAAAATCGACAAAAAGATACTTTATACTACCATCATCATACTCTGCCGTAACCTTTGGCTGGATAATACATTTTCTCTTATTCTGAACTATGCTTATATTATCCGTATTATATAGTTCCCCTTTAGCAAATGGAACTGCTATGCTAACACATTCATTAATTCTTGGATATCTGTATAACTTGTCAAAAAATATATCAACCATATAAAGCCTCATTTCTGTTATGCATTTTACATATGTAGTGTCTGCTATACTATTTCTATTACGTTATGCGTTAAATCTTTAACTATTGTTATTATAATATTAATTGCCACTTCTAACCACTGTTATATTTGTCCAATTTATGATATTATACATATTAATTTACATATAAGGCACATAATCAGGAGGAATATTTTGAACTACGCTGAAATTAAATATAACGACATCGCCAATGGTCCTGGAGTACGTACAAGCATTTTTGTAAGCGGATGTACACACCACTGCAAAGGCTGCTTTAATGAAATTGCGTGGGATTTTAACTATGGTACACCTTTTACTGATGCAACCATATCTGATATAATTAATTCAATGAAGCCAGATTATATTGCTGGTCTTACACTGCTTGGCGGCGAACCATTTGAACCAGCCAATCAAAGGGGACTTATTCCGCTTCTAAAGGCTGTAAAGGAAAACTATCCGGCCAAGGATATATGGTGCTTTACCGGTTACCTTTTTGATGAGGATATTATGGATAAAATGTATGACAAATATCCTGAAACCAGAGAAATGCTTTCATATATTGACGTATGCGTAGATGGCAGATTTGTTGAAGAATTAAAAGATATGATGCTTAAATTCAAGGGTTCATCAAACCAGCGCACAATACTTGTACAGCAGTCCTTAAAAGAAGGCACTGTAATTACTGCTGAGGAATATCAATAATCAGTGGAAAATCTATATAAAAAATTTAGGTATTAGTCAGTCACCTGAATATCAATAATATTAAGGAGAATAATCATCAATGAAACAGACAGTTAAATTTAAAAAGCTTACACCAAATGCAATAGTTCCAACTTATGGTACAGAATTCTCTGCCGGTGCGGACCTCTATTCCGGAATGACTGAACCAGTGATAATCAACGCTGGTACTACAGAATTCATCAAGACAGGGATTGCTATGGAAATCCCAGAAGGCCTTGTTGGTCTTGTATACGCACGAAGCGGTATGGCGTGCAAAAAAGGTCTTGCCCCAGCCAATAAGGTCGGCGTTATTGACTCTGATTACCGCGGCGAGCTTATGGTTGCATTACACAACCATTCACAATCCCCTGTAACCGTTGAACCTGGCGACAGAATTGCACAGCTTGTACTCACACCTTATATTACTGCTGAATTCGTTGAGGCTGAGGAATTAAGTGATACAGTGCGAGGTGATGGAGGATTTGGATCTACTGGAACTAAATAATATTTTAAATAATAGTAATCACTATTTACTATTATAAAAATGCTGCATTTTATAGATTGATTATGCCAGCCTTCAAATATTAGAAAAAATGATATGTACCATTTTACCTGACAAACTCCTGTAAAATAGTAGATATCAAAAGTCTAATTATTGGAAGCTGGTATTTTTATGTCTGAATATTCTTTTATATCTATATCCTGTCTTAAGTTCATCTTATAGTTTTCCATATCAGATT